>OHHT01000316.1_pt1 | contig 19174 bp, 17 predicted proteins | sample 1568061 | NCBI WGS metagenome assembly OHHT01 (sample SAMEA3879550, study PRJEB24766) | human gut metagenome | biome: human-associated habitat; feature: feces | place: USA | collected 1985/1987 | reverse complement strand
TATCGTACTACTAGAATATAGCATACTCTTGCGCTTTATGCAAGCATTTTCTTGAATTTTTCGCATTTCCGGCCTTTTTACAGCACCCAGACGCCGTTCTGGAACAGCTGCACGGTGCGGCCGTCGCGGCATTTGCCGGTGATCTCGCTGTCCTCGGCAAACGTCTGCTCGACGTCGCGGGGCAGCGAGCAGAACGAACGTCCGCCGATGCCTACATAGACCGACGAAACCTTGCGCGGCGACACGCGGTTTTCGATCTTACGGATTATACGGCCCAGAAGGGCTGAAACCTCTTCGATATTGCTGACCGCGCCGTAGCGCACCCATTCCAGAAGCGGTTCCTCTTCCACAGCCTGCACGGTGAGAACACCCGTGGGACTGTAGGTGCCGATAGCGCCTCTCACCTTGGAGCTGCCTATCTCAATAGCTATTATACTTTTTTCTTCCATAATCGGTGTTATGCTGGGGGAGATTTATGATCAATATGTCAGTTGGCGGTGCTGAGTGATTTTTTGGATGCGGGCGTCACATGGTCGTTTTCGACAGGCGCTCCGACCCTGGCCTGGCCGGGGGCGATGCTGTCGCTGACAAGCATCGTTTCGTCGTCGTCGATTTCGGTAAATGTCTCATCGATGACTATTTCGGGAGCCTTGAGCTCTTTGTTGCGGCGCGTGGCCACGATCTGGCCGCGGTATTTCACGGAAATGGTGTCGTACATCTCCCAGCCGCGCACTTTGAGCACCTGGGTGTACATAGTGCGGATGCGGCGGAATTTGTCGGGATAGTCGAGGGTGTCGCCGATGTTGATGACGTGACCGCGCACCACGGGCACGAGGATAATGTCGTCGGGCGAGTCGACCTTGATCATCGACACGAGGTCGGAGAGCAGCGAGTCGGCCGACAGCCGGTCGACGAGCGGGATGAGCGAGGTGACCGGCATGCGTCCGTTGTCGAAGTCGCCCACCACGACGGGGAGGTCGAGATGATAGCGTGCGTCGGCCTTGATGCGCTTGCCCTCGCGGTTGACGTAGTACGACGAGCCGTCGGGCGAGAAGATGCGCACCACGGGATGCATCGGGGTGACGTCGATGTGGATTTTTCCGTTGGAGAGGACGGTGACGTTGACGTCCTCGATCTTATCGAAAGCTTTCAGGACGCGCTCGAGGCTGTCGATGTTGATGCGTTTCAGCGGTATGCGCGTGGCGTTTGCGGGCAGGTCGCCGAGCTCGCGGGCAAGCTCTTCGGGGGTGACGAAACGATACTTCGCGGTGTCGTGCACGGTGATGAGGATGCCGGAGCAAAGACGGTCGTCGGATTTGCCGGCGGTGATATTCCACATCACGACGATATAAGCCACGACGACGAGCGTCAGCGCGGCATATAGCCATGATCGTTTTATTTTACCACCCAATGCCATCAGTCGGTCGATTTAACGAGTTGCACTATTTCGGGGAGTTTGTCACAGATGTCGCCGGCGCCGGCCGTGAGGAGCACCTCGAAGGGCGTTGCGGCGATGGCGGCGGGGAGCTCGTCGCGGCTCACCATGCGTTTGGCGGGAGCCGTGATGCGGTCGAAGATGATCTGCGATGTCACGCCGGGGATGGGGAGCTCACGCGCGGGATAGATGTCGAGGAGCAGCACTTCGTCGGCCTCGGAGAGAGCTTGGGCAAACTGCGGGGCGAAGTCGCGGGTGCGCGTGTAGAGGTGGGGCTGGAAAGCCACTGTCAGCCGACGGCCGGGGAATAGAGCACGCACCGAGCGGATGGAGCTGCGCAATTCGTCGGGATGATGCGCGTAATCATCGATAATGGTGCGTCCCGGTTCGCGCAGCCAGAACTCAAAGCGGCGTTTCGGTCCCATGAAAGAAGCCATGGCCTCGCGGGCCTTGTCGGGTTCGAGGGCGCCGGCAGCCCACAGCGCGGCGATGGCGGCGATGGCATTTTCAATGTTGATTTCAACGGGCACACCGGGCGCGATGTCGCGGATCACGCCCGAGGGAGTGATGAGGTCGAAAGTGATGGAGCCTTCGCTGCGGCGGATATTTTCGGCATGAAAATCGCCTTCGTCGCGGGAATATGTGAAGATTCTGACGCCGTCGGCAACACGCGGGCGCATTTTCAGTCCGGTGTGAATGACGAGGGTGCCTCCGGGGCGTATCAGTTCGGTGAAATGGGCGAAGCTTTCGAGATAGGCTTCCTCGGTGCCGTAGATGTCGAGATGGTCGGGATCGGTGGCGGTGATGACAGCCACTTCGGGTCGCAGGTGATGGAACGAGCGGTCGTATTCGTCGGCCTCGATGACGGAGAACGGCGAGGCGGGGTCGAGGAGGAAGTTGGTGCCGTAGTTGCGGAGCACGCCGCCGAGGAAAGCGTTGCAGCCTGCGGCGGAGCAATGCAGCATGTGGGCGGCCATAGAGGATGTAGTAGTCTTGCCGTGGGTGCCGGCGAAGCAGAGGGCGCGGCTGTCGCGCGTCACGAGGCCGAGGACGGCGGCGCGCTTGACCACCTCGAAACCTTTGTCGCGGAACCATTTCAGGCCGGGGTGCGAGTCGGGGATAGCCGGAGTGTAGACCACCAGCGTTGTGGCGGGATCGCGAAACTCGGCGGGGATGCTGTCGGCGCTGTCGTTGAAAGAGATGTCGACGCCTTCGCTTATGAGAGCGTCGGTGAGCGCCGACGGGGTGCGGTCGTAGCCGGCCACACGATAGCCTTTCGAGAGGAAATAACGTTCGAGCGCGGCCATTCCGATGCCGCCGGCTCCAACGAAATATATGTTGTTTTTCTTGTTGTCCATAACTTAAATGAAAGTTCAGTCGCGGGTTTCAAGCACTTTTTCAATCATGTCGACGATGCGTTCGTCGCTGTCGCGGAGCGCCATCTGAGCGACGTTGCGGGCGAGCCGGTCACGACGGGCGTCGTCGGCAAGAAGCTCGATGACTACGGGACCGAGCTGCCGGGGGGCATCGGCATCGAGCACCATCACGGCGGCGTCGCGCTCGGCGAGTGCGAGCGCGTTTTTACGCTGATGGTCCTCGGCCACGTTGGGCGACGGCACGAGGATGGCGGGAGCGCCGAGTATCTGAAGCTCGGAAATGGTTGAGGCGCCGGCGCGTGCCACGATGATGTCGGCGGCGCGGTAGGCCGTGGCCATATCGGAGATGAAAGCCGACGCTTTCACATTGTCGTAGCGGGCGGCTGTTTCGAGGCACCGGTCGGCATAGAGCTTGCCGGTCTGCCACATCACCTGCGCGGAGGTGGCGCTGATGTCGTCGAGCGCGGCGGCTATGCTTTCGTTGATGGTGCGGGCGCCGAGCGAGCCGCCGACCACGAGCACGAGTTTGCGCTGCGGGTCGAAACCGAGCTTGCGCTTGGCATCGTCGCGGCTGATGGAAGCTTCGGCGATCTCACGGCGCACGGGATTGCCGGTCTTGACGATGGCCTCGGCGGGGAAGAAGCGCTCCATGCCGTCGTAGGCCACGCAGATGGCTTTGGCCTTGCGGGCGAGGAGCTTGTTGGTGACGCCGGCATAGGAGTTCTGCTCCTGGATGAGCGTCGGTATGCCCTTTTTCTGGGCCGCCTTGAGCATGGGACCGCTGGCGTAGCCCCCTACACCGACGGCGATGTCGGGCCGGAACCGCTTCAGCACCTTGCGCGCCATGCGCATGCTTTTGAGCAATTTGACAATGACGGCGAAATTACGCCACAGACGCTTGCGGTCGAAGCCTGCCACCGGCAGTCCGACGATCTCGTAACCGGCTGCGGGCACGCGCTCCATTTCCATACGTCCGAGAGCGCCTACGAAAAGGATTTCGGCATCGGGATGACGCCGGCGCACGGCATTGGCAATGGCGAGGGCCGGGAAGATGTGGCCGCCTGTGCCGCCACCGCTTACCAGGACTCTGAGGGGTCGGGCGCTGTCTGTATTGTTGTTTTTTGCCATAATCGTTTATAATTGAGTGGGGTTGTCGGCACGCATATCCTCGGGGAGCGCGTCGATTTCCTGTTTGATTTCTTTTTTACGGGCACTGTTGCGCACGGCGAAGCGGCTCACGCTGAGCATCACGCCGAAAGCGATGGATGTGACCAGAATGGAGCTGCCGCCCTTGGAGATGAGAGGCAGCGGCTGCCCCGACACGGGGATAACGCCCGTGACGATGCATATGTGGAACAGGGCCTGGAACACGATGACCAATGCCATGCCGATGACCAGCAGCGCCGGGAACGCCCTGGAGCATTTGGAGGCTATGGCGCTGGCCCTTGCCAGCAGCCACAGATAGAGCGCGAGGATGAAGAGGCCGCCTATGAGTCCGGTTTCCTCGACCACGATGGAGTAGATGTAGTCGGTGAAAGCGAGGGGGAGTCGCGATGTCTCGCGCGAGTTGCCGGGGCCGACGCCAACCATGCCTCCGTGAGCCTGCGCCATGTAGCCGAGCATTTCCTGACGGTTGTCGCTCGTGAGCTCCTGCTTGTATTTCGGCTCGCCGCTGCCCCAGAAGTTGCTCAGACGGTCGCTCCACACGTTGACGCGCGAACCGCTCTCGGAGCCGTCGGCCGTCAGCTCGGTCTGCTCTTTTTCCGATGAGCCGCGCACATGCTGATAGATCAGATAGGCGCCGAAGCACATGCCGTAGAATACCAGCACGAAAAACATCTTGCGGAACGTGGTGCCGCCGATAAGCATCATCGACAGGCTTATGCTCATGAGCAGGAGCGTGTTGGTGAGGCCCTGCGGGACGAGCATGATGCAGAAAAAGAGGATGATGCCGGCCGTCCACCGGACGCCGGCGTCGGACACGCCACCCCCTTTGAGCTGCGTGCGCGAAAGGATCAGAGCCAGCATCATGGCGGCCGAAATCTTCAGGAATTCCGACGGCTGGATGGAGAAGAAAAAGAAATGGAAGCTGCGGCGGGCGCCGTTGATGTATTCACCGAAGAATATGGTGTAGATCATCATGCCGATGCTCACAAACGTGAACAGCACGATCCATTTCGGGAATTTCTGGTAGGGGGTGCGCTGGAGGAAGTAGATGATACCGAATCCGGCGAGCAGCATGGCAGCATGGCGCACGATAGTGCCGTAGACGCCCATGCCGGCCTCGGCCACCTCGCGCGAAGAGGCGCTGTAGAGCTCGACGACGGAGATGATCACCAGCAGGATGTAGATACCCCACAGGTGCTTGTCGCCTTTGGCCACGGGCGCGAATTTCGAGGCGGCCGCGGAGGGTTCGGCCGCGGAGGGTGCGTTGTTGTATGTCGGAGCGGTTGAATCCATCAGCAGGTTTTGGATTTGAGAGCGTTGACGGCATCCTTGAACATGGTGCCGCGCTCTTCATAGGAGTGGAACAGATCGAAGCTCGCGCAGCAGGGCGAGAGGAGCACGGTGTCGCCGGGGGCGGCATAGGCCTTGGCCTGCGCCACGGCCTCGTCGAGCGAGTGGGTGTCGGCGATAGCCGGCACTTTGCCGGTGAAGAAATCAAGGAGCTTGGCGTTGTCCTTGCCCATGCACACGATGGCCTTCACCTTGCGCTGAACCAACGGCTCGATCTCGGTGTAGTCGTTGCCCTTGTCCTTACCGCCGAGGATAAGCACCACGGAGGGATCGGGAGTCGACGGCATGCTTTCGAGGGCATACCAGCAGGAGTTGACGTTGGTGGCCTTGGAGTCGTTGATGTAGCGGACGCCGTCGATGTCGGCAACGAATTCCAGACGGTGCTCTACGCCTTCAAAGTTGGAGAGGGCGCGGCGGATATCGTCCTTGCGTATGTTGAGCAGGCAGGCCGAGAGGCCGGCGGCCATGGAGTTGTAGAGGTTGTGGAGGCCGTTGAGCGACAGCTCGGCACGCGGCATCACCATGGAGGTGTCGGGGGTGTCGAGCACCAGTTCGTCGCGGTCGTCGACATAGGCGCGGGTGTCGCGCTCTACATGCTCGGCGAAGGGATACATGCGGGCTTCGGTGGTAATCTGCCGCAGCTGTGCCTCGATGACGGGGTCGTCCTGCCAGAAGATGAAGGCATCTTCGGGGGTGAGGTTGTTGAGGATGCGGAACTTGGCGTTGATATAGTTCTGCATCTTATAGTCGTAGCGGTCGAGATGGTCGGGGGTGATGTTGAGCAGCACGGCCACGTTGGCTTTGAAATCATACATGTTTTCGAGCTGGAAACTCGAGAGCTCGATGACGTAGACGTCGTGATGCTCGCGCGCCACCTGGAGTGCGAGACTCTTGCCTACGTTGCCGGCCAGACCCACGTTTATTCCGGCGTCGTGGAGTATATGATAGGTGAGCATCGTAGTGGTGGTCTTGCCGTTGCTGCCGGTGATGCACACCATTTTGGCGTCAGTGTAGCGTCCGGCGAGCTCTATTTCGGAGATGACGGGGATGCCGCGTTCGGCAATGGCCTGCATGACAGCCGATGTCGGGGGTATGCCGGGGCTCTTCACCACCTCGTCGGCGTTGAGGATGCGGTCCATCGAGTGATGGCCGTGCTCCCATTCGATGCCTTCGGCGTCGAGCACGGCGGCGTAGCGCGGAGCCACGCTGCCGGAGTCGGAGAGGAACACGTCCATGCCCTTATCTTTAGCCAGGATGGCTGCGCCGACGCCGCTTTCGCCGCCGCCGAGCACCACGAGGCGCTTGTTTTTCTCTGTCTTGTTAACCATAATAATATATTATCTGATCTTAAGCGTAACGAATGTGACAATAGCGAGAAGGATGCCGATGATCCAGAAACGGGTCACGATTTTCGATTCGGGAATCGGCTGATAAGGCGCGCGGATGAGCGCGTCGCTTTTTGAGCCGTCGATCTGGAAGTGGTGGTGCAGCGGCGTCATCTTGAAGATGCGCTGCGGCTTTCCGGTGCGGCGGCGGGAGAATTTGTACCACAGCGTCTGCATGATCACCGAGAGATCCTCGATGAAGAAGATGGCGCAGAGGATGGGGATGAGCAACTCCTTGCGGATGAGTATCGCGAAAACGGCGATGATACCGCCGATGGTGAGGGAGCCGGTGTCGCCCATAAACACCTGTGCGGGATAGGTGTTGTACCAGAGGAATCCGATGAGGGCGCCGATGAAAGCGGCCATGAACACCACGAGCTCACCGCTGTCGGGAATGAACATGATGTTGAGGTAGGCCGAATAGACTATGTTGCCGCCGAGATATGCCATGATGGCGAGTGCCACCCCGATGATGGCCGAGGTGCCAGTGCACAGGCCGTCGAGGCCGTCGGTGAGGTTTGCGCCGTTGGAGGTGCCGGCCACAACGAAGATGGTGACGAGGATGAAAGCTATCCAGCCGCCGGTTTCGGCATCGTCGCCCATCCAGCCCGTGAGCCAGGCGTAGTCGAAGTTGTTGTTTTTGACAAAGGGGATGGTGGTCTGCGGTGCCTTGATGTTTTCGCCGTTGTAGGTCACAACCATCTCGGTGCCTTCAGTGCCGCCGGCAACGGTGGTTTCGATGTTTTCCTGCATCACGATCTTCGGGCTGAGCCACATTGTCAGGCCCACGATGAGGCCGAGGCCCACCTGACCGATGATCTTGAACTTGCCGCTCATGCCGTCTTTGTTGTGACGCTTGATCTTGAGATAATCGTCGAGAAACCCGAGGATTCCGAGCCACACGGTGGCAACGATCATCAGTATCATGTAGACGTTGGAGAGGTTGCCTACGAGCAGACACGGCACGAGTATGGAGATGATGATGATGATGCCGCCCATGGTGGGGGTGCCTGTTTTTTCGAGCTGCCCCTGAAGGCCGAGGTTGCGGACTATCTCGCCCACCTGCATCATCTGCAGACGGTCGATGATACGGCGTCCGAACACGAGAGCGATGAAAAGAGCCAGCAGCATTGCCATTCCGGAGCGGAACGTGATGTAGTCCATCAGACGCGCGCCGGGAAATCCGACATCCTGCAGCTGTTTGAAAAGGAAATATAACATGATCAATTAATGACTGGCTTTCTGAATATGAAGCCGGCGGGAGAGGGCGGCCGGACGTTATTGAACAGACTTAAAATATTCGGCGACGATCTCGCGGTCGTCGAAATGATGTTTCACACCTTTGATTTCCTGATAGTCTTCATGGCCCTTGCCGGCTATGAGCACCACGTCGCCTTTTCCGGCGAGCATCAGGGCGGTGCGGATTGCCTCGCGGCGGTCGGCGATGCTGACGGTGCGGCGGCGCATGTCGTCGTCGAGCCCCTGCTCCATCTCGCGGATGATTTCCAGCGGGTCCTCATCGCGGGGATTGTCGGAGGTGAGCACGAGTTTCTCGCTGCGTGCGGCGGCCTCTTTTGCCATCATGGGGCGCTTGCCTTTGTCGCGGTTGCCGCCGGCGCCTACAACGGTGATTACGGATCCGTGACCGTTGATGACGTCGCGCAGGGTGTCGAGCACGTTGACCAGAGCGTCGGGGGTGTGGGCGTAGTCGACCACTGCCGACACGCCGTTGGGACCGTGGATGGTCTGGAAACGGCCGGCGACGGGAACGAGGCGGCTCATGTCGACGAGTATGCGGTCGATATCCCAGCCGAGAAGCACCGAAGCACCGTAGACGGCCGTGAGGTTATAGGCGTTGAAGCGGCCGGTGAAGAGCACTTCCACTTCGCGGCCGTTGATCGACAGCAGCGTGCCGTCGAGACGGCTCTCTATGATGCGCGTCATGAAATCGGCGTGCTGGCGGAGCGAGTAGGTATAGGTCTTGGCAAGGGTGTTCTGCACCATCACGCTGCCGTGGGGATCGTCGGCATTGACCAGAGCGAAGCTGTCTTTGTGGAGGGTGTCGAAAAACATCTTCTTAGCGGCGATGTAGGCTTCGACCGTGCCGTGATAGTCGAGGTGGTCGCGCGTGAGGTTGCTGAAGATGCCGCCGGCAAACTGCAGGCCCGCGATGCGGTGCTGATGTGCGGCGTGGGAGCTGACCTCCATGGCCGCGTAGGTGCAGCCGGCCACGACCATGCGGTGCAGGAGCTCGTTGAGCTCGAGAGCGCCGGGCGTTGTCTGGGTCGAGGGCACGCGTTCGTCGTCGATATAGTTGCACACCGTCGACAGCAGGCCTGCCTTGTAGCCCATCAGGCGTGCCATTTCGTAGATGAGCGTAGCGGTGGTCGTCTTGCCGTTGGTGCCGGTGACGCCGACAAGCTTCAGCTTGCGCGAGGGGTTGCCCCACCACTGCGAGGCGAGGTAGCCGAGCGCCACGGCCGAGTTGGCCACGCGGATATAGGTGACTGTCGATTCGAGCCGCTCGGGAAGTTCCTCACACACGATTGCCGCGGCACCGGCCAGCGTGACGAGAGGAATGAACTTGTGGCCGTCGACGTTGTAGCCGCGCACGGCAACGAAAAGCGAGCCGAGCTTTATCTTTCTGGAGTCGCACTCTATTGACGTGATTTCTTTCGCGTCGCTTCCTATTATTTCCTCGACGGTTATTGCCGACAGGAGGTCGGATAATGATTTCATAAGCGGGTATGTTTGATCGATTATTTCAAAATGATGACTGACTGTTTGACTGACTATTCCTTGAGCTCAAGGGTGATGCGCGTTCCCTTGGGACATTTGTCGCCCGGCAAGGGCTTCTGTCCCGCGACGAATCCCGAACCGGTGAAAGCGACATTGTAACCGGCCTCTTCGAGACGGCTGAGGGCGTCGCGCAATCCAAGGCCGAGCACGTCGGGCACGCCGGAGCCACTGCTCTTGGGCTCCGACATCACGGCCTGCGAGCCGCCGCCGAGCATGGCGTGCAGACGCGTGCCGCGGTCACCGAGGCCGGCATAATAGGTGGGATAGTCGCCGTGTTTCTGCTCTATCTTGTGATAGTCGGGACGGTCGCCGAACATGCCGCGGGCATACATGGCTTCGGCCACCCTTTTCACGACGAGGCCGCTCGTCTTTTCGGGGCTGGAGCCCGGCTTCTGGGGATAGGCCACGATGACCATGAGGGTATAGCGCGGTTTGTCGTAGGGGAAGAAGCCGCAGAAGCTCATTCGGTAACGGCTGATATACTGGCCTTTATAGAGCATTTTTGCGGTGCCTGTCTTGCCGGCGATTTCCACTTTGTCGCTTTTCACCATGTGGCGTGCGGTGCCTCGCTCGCCCCACACCACGGCGTGGAGCATCTCGCGGAGCTTGGCGGCGTTTTGTTCGGAACAGAGGCGGTCGCCGACGTAGCTCACGGCGAAGGTGGTGTCGATGCCGTTGCCGCGCAATCCGCGCACCAGGCGGGGCTTGACAAACTTGCCGCCGCCGGCCACGGCGTTATAGAGGGCGCATGTGTAGAGCGGCGAAAAGGCTGTCGTGTAGCCGAAAGCCTGTCGGGTGAGACTCAGCTTGTCGTAGGGTTTGCAGCCGAGCGAGTCGAAACGCGGCACCATTTCTTCGGCAATGCCGGTGTTGAACGGCTTGAGGATGCCGGTCTGCTTGACGCGGGTGTAGAACTCGCCGGGATTCTTGCCGTAGGCTTCGAGGATCATGCGTGACATGACGATGTTCGACGAAAACTCGAGCGCGCGGCTCAGCGGCAGCTTGTCGCTCTTGACGCAGTCGGAGCACGAAACGCCGAAGAGCGTAAACTTCGCGCCGGTCGTATATTCCTTGTTGAGGTCGGGCACCTTGTTGTCCTCCATGGCCACGAGCAGCGAGAGGAGCTTGACAACCGAACCGGGCTCGCAGCGCTCCACAGCATAATTGCGGCTTTCGATATAGCCCACGCCGGGCTCGGGGCTCAGCTCGAGGTTGGCGATGGCTTTGATGTCGCCGGTGCCCACCTCCATCATGACGGCGGCGCCCCATTCTGCCTGGCATGAGTCGAGCGCGTTGTTGAGTTCGGTCTCGACGATGTCCTGCATTTTGATGTCGATGGTCGTGAGCACGTCGTAACCGTCGACGGCCGGCTTGTCGGTCCAGTCAACGATGGCGCTTGTCAGAGGCACCTTTTTGCTGTAGCCTACCTTACCGGCCAGCAGCGAGTCGAGAGCACGCTCGAGGCCATAGACGCCATGACGTTCTTTAGATTCCTTGGTCTCGCCGACTATGCCGATGCTGCGGATGCCCATTTCCCCGTAAGGGTTGACACGGATGAGCTTATCGTCGAAATGCAAGCCGTTGCGCGACTTTTTTTCTTTGAGAAACGGGAATGTGCGCAGCAGCGTTATGTCGTCGCTCGACACCCGGTCGGCGATGGGGAACGAACGGGTGCGTTTGCCTTTCACCTTGGCGAGAGGCTTGTTGAGGTAGGCTTCCCACTGCTTTTTGGTGCGCTTGGGGAAGTGGAGGGCAAGAGAGTCGGCAAGTTCGGGTATGCACTTGCGGTAGTTTTTCTCGTCGAAGTTGGGCACCCGGAAGTCGAGATAGACGGTGTAGACGCGGATGTTTGTGGCGAGCACGCTGCCGTCGGCGGCGAGGATATCACCGCGCACGGGCGGTATGGTGTCGATGTGCGAGAGTGTCTTTTCGGCAAGTTTGTTCCATTCCTTGGCCGAGAGGACGGTGTTGTCGACCAGCTTGTAGACAATGTGCAGGGAGAGCAGAAGGATGATGAACACGATCAGCCCATAGCGTAACAGTATGTTTCTGCGATTTTCTCTTTTCATTGCTGGCTGGGGGATGTGATGATGTAAGAGGGTTCTTCGCGCACGGAGAGTCCGAGGCCGTTTTCGTCGGCCATGCGCTGCATTTCCGATTCACGCACGCGGCCTTCGTAGCGTGCCTTGGCGCGGACGGCGTCGGTGCTTACGATCTCGATGTCGCGCGTGAGCCGCTGCACGGTTTCCATTTTTGTCTGGCAAGTGTATTTGCCGGCTATGTAGACGAGAGCCAGAAGCACCAGCAGGAGCATCGCCATCCAGTTGCGGGCGAAAAAGTCGCCCGAAACAATGCGGCCGTACATCACCTCGCGCAGGAGCGACGATGATGTCTCGCTTTTCTTGTCGGATTTCGGTCTGGAACTGAATATCATAGCTTAATCACAATTTTACGGCCACGCGCATCTTTGCCGAGCGCGAGCGCGGATTGTCGGATATTTCCTGTTCGGAGGGAACGATCGGTTTGTTGGTGAGCGGTTTCAGCGGCGTCAGCACACGGCCGTAGAAGTCGCGCTCGGCCTCGCCGGTGAAGTTGCCGCTGCGCATGAAGTTCTTGACCAGACGGTCTTCGAGCGAGTGATAGGTGATGATGACGAGGCGCCCGCCGGGACGAAGCTCCTCGAGAGCCTGACTGAGGAAGCTCCGCAGGGCGCCCATCTCGTCGTTGACCTCGATGCGCAGCGCCTGAAACAGCATGGCCATCTCTTTCTTCTCCTTTCGCGGCGAGATGAAACGGCCCACGGCTTCGGTGAGAGCCGCCACGGTGTCGACCTGCTTTCCGCTCTGACGCATGCGCACTATCTCGGCGGCCATGCGACGGCCCTGTTTCAGCTCGCCGTAGAGCGTGAAGATGTTGGCAAGCTGCTCCTCGCTGTAGTTTTCGAGAATCCAGGCGGCCGAATGGACGGCATGACGGTTCATGCGCATGTCCAGGCGCCCGTCGAACCTGAAGGAGAAACCGCGCTCGCTGTCGTCGAAGTGGTGGAACGACACGCCGAGATCGGCCATGATGCCGTCGACAGCCTCCACGCCGTAGTAGCGGAGGAAATTGCGCAGGAAGCGGAAGTTGCTGTAGACAATGGTGAAACGCGGATCGGTGAAAGCACGTGCCACAGCCTCATCGTCCTGATCAAACGAGTAAAGATGTCCGGCCGGGCCGAGCTTCTCGACGATTGCGCGTGAATGACCGCCGCCACCGAATGTGGCGTCGACATACACTCCGTCGGGGTGAATGTCGAGCGCTTCGATGCACTGAGGCAGGAGTGCCGGGATGTGGTAATGCGGCTCAGAATCGGTCATTTACGCAAGGGCTTGATGATATGGCCGGCACGAACTGCAGCGCCGGCCGGCACCGTAGTTCATGCCATGTGTTATTTTCAGCGTAAAGTTACGATTTTTTAGGGCAAGTTTACAAATATAAACTCCATTTTTTCGTTATTTTTTGCCGGGAAGTTATAAACATTGCGCGATATCATTGTTTTTCAATCAATAAGCATCCGGCCGTCCGGGGTCAGCGCCTATTTGCATTTGTAAACGCAAACTGCCGTGACAAAGAGCCGGCGGCCCGACGTCGATGAAACGTCGGGCCGCCGGCAATATGCGGATTTTCAATCGCTTACAGGCTTATTCGTAAACGCGCTGAAGCATGGAATTGTAGGTCGATGTGATCTGCTGCACCTGTGCCTCGGAAACCGAATCGGCCATCAGAGCTTTTTCTATTGCCGAAAGAAGCAGTGTGCGGTCGATTTCAACACCGTAGGCTTTGAGGTTTTCGATTTGCAGAATGAGATCGTAGGCGGCGTTAAGGCCGTTGGTGAAGCTTTCGGATGCGCAACTGTCGGAGAGCGTCGCACGCAGGCCGCGGATATAGGCGTCCTTATCCAGCGGCGGCAGCGAATCCTGGGCGCTGAGGCGCGCTGCCTCATCGTTGCCCAGAAGCATGCCCAGAAGCATGGCCACGGAATCGGTCTGCTCGGGAGGAAGCACATCGGGAACGCCGGTGGCCGAGTCGGCTTTGGCACTGTCGGTGCCGTCCGTGTCGCTGCCGGAACATGCCGACGCTGCCCAAAGCAGCGATGATGCGGCGATGAAAACGAAAACGCGGTGAAGGCTGAGAATATTTTTTGCTTTCATGTGACGATCATTTAAGGCAGGTTCTATATATTGACTTGCGATGATTTTGAGATTGAATTTGAGGGATTTTCAACGTTGAAGAGGGAGTTTAGCGAGCTAAACGACCGATGAAACGGAAGAAAATCACCAAATTTAAGCCAAAAGCATCCAAGAACCTGCATTTTTAATTCATTAATCGGACAGCGTTCAATTTATAGAACCTGCCTTAACGTTGACGAGTTTCACATCCACAACAATCAGCTCTCCGGGCTCGATGCCGTCGGTCGGTTTTGTAAATCCGAGCTTATGGGGGATGTAGAATGTGGCTTCCGAGCCCTGATTCATCAGCTGCAGCCCTTCTTTGAGGCCGTCGATAAGCGAGCTGTTGAGCGGCACCTCGACGGTTTCGCCCCGTGAAGAATCAATGATCGTGCCGGTGGTGTTGGCAAGCTGATACACGATGCCAACGGTCGACTTCGCAGTAGGTTTGGGACCCTGGCCCGCAGTGCGGATCTTATAGAGAAGGCCGCTCGGCGTTTCGACTACCGACGGATCATCGGCTTTAAGCTTGGAGATGAACGAATTGGCAGCCTCAATGTTTTTGTTGCGGCGAATGCATTCGAGCTCATACTGACGTCGGCGGTCGGCGCGCATCTTTTCCATGCGGGCGTGCTGCACCACAGCCATCAGACGGTCGTAATCGGCTTGAGCGATGGCAAGTTCCTTCGTGTCGGCCGATGGCGAGGCGAACGCCGAAGCAAAAGCATCGGCAACCTTGCCGCGGTTGAGGCGCAGGCCGATAGCGTCGTAGACATCGAGCGATGTGGCCACCTCAGTGCCGTAGAAGATGCCCTCTTTGACGCCGGGCGTCGTGAAATCGGTTGAGAGTGCCGCACGCAGTCCTTCGAGATAAGCCTTGCGGTCGAACTGACCGGCGATATCCTCGGGAAGCGACGCGAAGATCTGCGCCTGCTGCGCGCCCCACTGTTGGCCAAGCATCCACGAAAGCGAATCGGCAAAGGAGCTTTGCGCCGTGAGACCGGCCTGTGTATCAGCGCGTTTATCGTCTGAGCCACAGGCAGCGACGGCCACCGTCAGAATGACGGCGGCCGCACAGCGCAATGCGATCTGACATGTGCGTTTCATCGTTGGATTTTATGTGGCAAATGTCGTAAAAAGTCGTTGTTGAGAATCAAACCGGCTGATTACTCGACGATTTCGAGGTCGAATACGAGGGTTTCGCCCGGCATGATGCCGCCCTGAGGCATGCCCTGCTGGCCGTAGGCGAGCTCCTGCGGAACGTAGAGAGTCACGCGTGTGCCGGCGGGGAAGCTGGTGAGAGCTTCGGCAAACCCGGGGATGAATTTGTCGGTTGAAGCTTCAACAACCTGATTCTGCGTCGAATCAAACACTGAGCCGTCGATGTGCTTGCCATCGTAGATCATCTTCACGCTGTCGCCGCTCTTGGCAACAGCGCCGGTGCCCTGTTTTTCAATCTTATAGGCGATGCCCGACGGGGTGGTTTTGATATCCTTGTCGGCTTTCATCTTGTCGGCGATGAATGCCTTGCCTTTGGTCACGTTGTCGTTGTACATCTTGGCAATCTGAGCCTGCATCTTGGCCTGCTGCTCATAGCTGTAGGTCATCATTTTGTCCTGAAGAGCCGCCATTACGCCGGTGGCGTCTTTGCGGAATTTCGAAAGCACTGTGGTGTCAGGTTTCTCTTTGTTGAACTCGGCGGCGTAATTGGCAAGGAACATATCGGTGTTGAAATCAACTCCGGCATCGTTAAACTGTGCGAACTGCGCAAGATAGTTCATAGCCGTAGCCATACCGTTGCGGAACGAAGCGGAAGTGTCGGCCGTGAGAACGTATTTCATGCCGGCGAGGAATTGCTCTTTGTTGAAATCTTTCTGTCCGCCGGCAACCAGAGCATCGAGAGAGGTCATGCCTTCAGAGATACCCATATAGGTTGCTACGCTGTCGCCGAATGTTTTCGGAGCCTGCACTTCAGGCATTTCATCTCCGCCTTTGCTACACGAAGTAAAAGCAGCTGACACTGCGAGGGCGGCGAGGCCCATAAATAATGTTTTCTTAATCATAATGTATTTATCTGGTTTATTTACTTTTTATTTTAAAAATCAATCACTTCCACCTCGAAGATGAGCGTCTGGCCGGGGCCGATCGCAGGGGGAGCCTGCACACCGTAGCCGAGATCGGAGGGGATGACGAGTGTGTATTTGGCGCCCTTGTTCATCAGCAGCAGGCCTTCGGTGAAGCCTTTAATAAGACCCGAGGCGTTGAACACGGCGGGAGTGCCGGGCGTTGTGCCGTCGAATTCCTTACCGTCGACAAAGCGGCCGGTATAGTAGAGGGTCACCTTGTCGGAAGGCTGAATGAGCGGCCCCTCGCCTTTTTTGTCAACCTTATACACAAGGCCTGAGGCGGTTTTTACATAACCCTTGTCGGTGGCCAGGAGATGGTCGATGTAGTTGCGTCCGGCCTCGAGATTGGCATTCAGGGTAGTTTCAAACGCTTCGCGCTGAGCCTGCTGTGCTTCGGCCTGACGTTTCTGATAAAGGTCGACCATCGGCTGCATGAGGCGCTGGAGTTCGGCATCGAGCTTTTTAGCCTCCTCATCGGAAACCGGCTGGCCGGTGTAGTATTTCTGGAACGTTTCGAGGAAGAGCGGCAGGTTGACAGTCATGCCGGCGCCGTCCATGCGCTTGAACTCGCCAAGCATCTGGGTGCCGACGTTCAGACCGTCGCTGAAGCCGGTGCACGCGGTGTCGGCAAGGACAGCCTCGCGCAGACCGCGCATGAATTCGCTGCGGTAGGTGGCGAGGTCCTCTTCATTGCTGTATTTCTCGCGGGTGTCGTGGCCGAAATAGGCTCCCTGCGTGGCTCCGATGACGGTTGCGAGCGAGTCGGCAAGAGGAGCGCCGACGGAGGCGGCGGGAACTGCGGAGGCCGTGGCGACGGCACATGCGGCAAAAGCCGCGATTATGATTTTTTTCATTTTGCGTTAAGGTTTTGGGCGTAAGATTTCAATGAGCTGACGCATCCCTTCGGTGGCTTTGACAGGAAGCACGGTGATGCCGTCGGGCACCGGCACGGGGCGCGGGTCGATATAGTAGACAGGCACGCCGCGGCGGGCATAGTGGATGAGCCCGGCGGCCGGGTACACGGCCATCGAAGTGCCGATAATCACCACCACATCAGCCTGCTCCATGAGCTTGGCGGCAGGCTCGATGTTGGGCACCGCCTCCTGGAAAAACACGATGTGCGGACGCACGGGATCGCCGTAGGGGTCGCGGGTGTCGAGCGACGTAGTGAGGTTGTCGGGCGTAAGCTCGTAGACGCGCTCGGGATGCTTCATCGAGCGGATTTTCATAAGCTCGCCGTGGAGATGCAGCACGTTGGAGCTGCCGGCGCGCTCGTGAAGATTGTCGACATTCTGGGTGATCACCGTCACGTCATACCATTTTTCAAGCTCGGCGAGCGCGCGGTGCGCATCGTTGGGCTGCGCTTTCACAAGCTCGGCACGGCGGGCATTGTAAAAATCGTGAATCAGGGCCGGATTACGGTTGAATCCGGCGGCACTGGCCACCTCCATCACGGGATAGTTTTCCCAGAGGCCGCCGGCATCGCGGTAGGTCTTGATGCCGCTTTCAGCACTGACGCCTGCTCCGGTGAGCACAACGAGTTTGGGGAGTTTCACTTCTGCCATATAAGGGATGCTTTAGATGGCTGTCAACCAACGATTTCAATATCAAACACAAGAGTTGAGCCGGGTTCGATAGAGCCAGCATTCTGCTTGCCGTAGCCGAGATCCTCGGGAATATAGATGGTGGCCTTGGTGCCGGCGGGAAGAGTGGTAAGCGCCTCACCGAAGCCGGGAACAACCATTTCTGGTTTGAACGAAACAGGCTGTCCTTTCGAGGAATCGAATTCGGTGCCGTCGATCAGACGTCCGGTGTAGATCACTTTCACGTCAGCGCCATTTTTTGCCACGGCGCCGCTGCCCTGCCGGATCACCTTGTAGGCAAGGCCGGAAGGCGTCACCTTTATGGAGGGATCGGCGGCTATCGTTTTCTTCATGAATGCATCGCCGGCTTTTTTGTTTTTGTCAAACTTCTTCCCGGCCTCTTCCTGCATGCGCTGCTGTTCCTTAGTCTGATAGTCCATCAGAATGTTTTGCGCGCGCTCCGAAAGCGGAGCCAAAGTGGCGGATGCCTTGTCGAGAGCCGCCTGATCAATGCTGTCGCCCATGAACGCTTTGTTGAATTCCGAAAGGAATGCTTTGCGGTTATAGGCTATGCCGGCTTTTTCATACATGCGCATCTGCTGCATCAACTGAAGGCCGAAGCCAAGACCCTGATAGTAAGCGTCGGCTTTCTTTGAAGTATCGCCTTCAAGCACGGTTTTCAGACCCTTGACAAACTGTTTGCGGTCGAAGTCCTTGCGGTACTGCTCGGGCATATTCCGGAAGTTTTTGCTCAGGTCATAACCTATCTGAATACCGGAGAAATGAGCGAGCGAGTCGGCAAAAATGTTCATTTCTACAATGGCTGGGATGTTGTCGCCATCATCCTCCATTTCATCATCGGAGGTCTTTTTATCGCATGCCGCGAACAGAAGGACGGCTGCAAGTGAGGCGCAGCAAATCAGATGTTTTTTCATCGCTTAGGATAATCGTCTTTATTTACGCTCAGTGCCGCAACGGCCGAAGCCGCTGCAGCACTTAAGCTTTTATGTTCAATATGCTTTATGATCGCCGGGGTTATTTCTTAGCCTGATCTTTTTTAGCTTTTGCCTCGAAAGCGGCTCTTTGGGCTGCATTCTGGGCGGCGACCTCTTCCTGCGGGGTGACTTCTACGATCTCGATATCGAACACGAGAGTCGAGCCCGGTTCGATAGAACCTGCATTCTGCTGGCCGTAGCCGAGGTTTTCGGGGATGTAGAGAGTGGCTTTTGTGCCGGCGGGCAGTGTGGTGAGAGCTTCGCTGAAGCCGGGAACCACGCGGTCGGCTCTGAATGCTGCGGGCTGACCTTTCGATGAATCGAATTCAGTGCCGTCGATCAGACGTCCGGTGTAGATCACTTTCACGTTATCTTCTTTCTTTGCCACTGCGCCGGTGCCTTTTTTGGTCACTTTGTAAGCTAAGCCACTGGCTGTCTTGACGATATTCTTGTCGGCTTTGAGCTGTTTCTGTACGTAAGCAGCGCCGGCTTTTTTGTTTTCTTCAAATTTCTTCTGGGCTTCTTCCTGCATGCGCTGCTGTTCCTTCATCTGATAGTTCATGAGGATATTCTGTGCGCGCTCCGAAAGCGGCATGAGAACTGAGCGTACAGAATCGGCCATGACAATGTCGACAGAGTCGGCTTTAAAGGCCTTCTTGAACTGCTCATAGAAGAGGTCGCGATTGTAGTCGATGCCGGCTTTTTCATACATGCGCATCTGCTGCATCAACTGAAGGCCGAAGCCAA
>OHHT01000309.1_pt1 | contig 19310 bp, 17 predicted proteins | sample 1568061 | NCBI WGS metagenome assembly OHHT01 (sample SAMEA3879550, study PRJEB24766) | human gut metagenome | biome: human-associated habitat; feature: feces | place: USA | collected 1985/1987 | reverse complement strand
TTAAATTGAATTATCGACCAAGGCCACCTCTATTGCCGATTCGCTGAATAGTTACTCTTATTATGAGACTTCAAATTCTTCTTGCTGCAGCCATTATTCCTTTGCTGTCATCGTGAGAGTACAACGAAACAGCTGGAGAAATGGAAACAACGTGGTTTTTTTGGGGGGCTTTTCATAGTCGCCGTTGGGGCCGGTATGATTGTTGGCGGCTTGTCGGGTGCCACCACCGATAAGAAGAGAGTATCTTCGAACCGGCTCTAAGCTGCTTTTCGCACCCAACATACCGTCCATAGCTTTATAGCTCATCGACTTGGCGCTTTGCTTCGGTAAAGAAACAAACGCAAGTTGTGGATGCTTCTTTTCCCACTCTAAGCTATAATTCCGTCGAGATCGTGCCGTGCTATGAGGCTCGCGCAGCGTTCACCGTCAATTTCGCTTCCGTTTTCAAGACGGATGTGGGTATTGTGCCTGATATTATCGATGATAGACACAGTCACAGTCATGTGTCGCCGTGTCCGCGCCTACCGCATCTTCCGCGTCAACGATTTGGCGGTGATTCTTTGATATTCCGCAGAAAATAAGCAGCTTTGTTCTGTGAATTCGCTATTGAAGCCGGCATCATTCACTCTTCAACGTGCTGAAATCTTACGATAATCCCTCTTCGTGCTAAAATCATTTAAACAGTTTATGAGATGAGGATGCTTTTTGGCTCTGTCAAGGATCTGTTTTTGACCCGGCGGGATCAGAAGTAGTTGTCGGCCAGTGTGGCTATCGCTTTTGCATCGGCGTCGCGTCCGCCTACGGGAGTCCATGTCAGCAGGCGGCTGACGGCATAAAAGTCGGGGGTGCGTTTCACCTGATAGTCGGTGCCTTCTTCGAGGGCCTCGCCTTGTGCGGCAGCGGCGCTTTCAACTTCGGCGTCGTCGTAATCGATCTCATCGAGCAGCTCGGATCCGTCGATGAGCCGGATGTCGAAATCGACGGTGGTGGACGGTATCACACGTATCTGCGGGTTGTTGCCCCAGACTTTCGGGTTGCTGATGTACTCTTTTACAAGATATTCAACGGTTTCAATGAATTTTTCGCGTGTCATCATTACAATAGTTTTTTTTGTCGTCACGGCCTTAGGCCTATAATAAGAGCTTGTTTAATAATAAATGTTAACGGCAGGCTGATGTAACTTTCTTTATAATAGATAACATAATGTTAAATTATAATTCAATTGTTGTTGAATTATTATTTAACAAGCTCTAAGTTGTCATATTAATAACGCGCGAATGCCGGGCGGCGTTCACCCCCGGACTATATTGTCAGCTGTCCTCGCAGCAGTCGTAGTGCATGAAGTGGCTTGAGGAATGGCAGAAATGGAGGGTGCCGTTGACGATGACATGGCGGTTGGCCATTGATGCGATGGTCGACATTTCGTGCGACACGAGGATTATCGTGGTGTCGCGGGCCAGTGAGGCGATGATCTCGTATATGCGGCTCTCGAAGGGCTTGTCGATGTAGCTCAGCGGTTCGTCGAGCACCAGCACCTCGGGGCGTCCGATGATGGCGCGTGCCAGGAGGGTGCGCTGCAGCTGTCCGCCCGACAGATTGCCTATGCCCGAATCGGCGTGAGCGGTGAGATCGACGGTCGCTATCGCTTCGTCGATCAGTTTGTTGCGCTGCAAAATCGGAAGTGATTGTTTGCCGTACAATCCGAGTCCTACCACTTCTCTGACGGTGATCGGGAAACGGGAATCGATCATGTTTTTCTGGGGTAGGTAGCCAATGGCGAGCGGGGCTGCTGAGCCTTTGTCGCCGATGTAGGTCACCGTACCCGAGGTGGGTTTGAGCAACCGGAGGATGATGCGCAGAAGGGTGGTTTTGCCGCCGCCGTTAGGGCCTGTGACAGCCAGGAAATCGCCGCGGTTGATGCTCAGGTTGACATCCTCGAGTGTCGGGCGGCCGTCCCATGAAAGGCTCACGTTGTCGAGCCGGATTATGGTGTTTTCGTCGGTCATTGCTGTGGTGTTGCGGCTATGGCTGCGGCAATCCGCTGCAGATCGTCGAGCCAGTCGTAGGAATTGAGGTTTACGTTGATGATGTTCATACAGGTCTGAGAAACAATCTCTTCCGTGCGGCTGCGGTCGTTGTCGGGCTGCGTGATGAATAGATGCGTCCCGGCGGCGCCGGCCTGATCGATCTTGTCTTTAAGGCCGCGGGCCGACATCTCTTTGCCGTCGGCGCCCAGGGAGAGCTGTCGCAGACCGTAGTCGCGTGCAAAGTAGCTCAGCGCGGGGTGCCACATCAGGAAGGAGGCGCCGGCCTTTGGTGCGAGAGTGGCTGATATAGCGCGGTCGAGGCTGTCGAGCCGCTGATCGAGGCGCCGGTAGTTGGCGGTGTAAGTGTCGGCATGCGCCGGATCGAGGGCGGTCATGGCACGGTGCATCTCGGCGGCCATGGCCCGGGTGTTGCGCACCGAGACCCATGTGTGGGGATCGGCATTGCCGTGACTGTGAGCGCTGTGGCTGCCGTGGTCGTGGGTGCCGTAGATCGGGACGATCTCTCTGGAGGTGTTGACGATCGTCATGTCGGGATTATTTTCAGTGAGGCGGCTCACGACGACATCTTCAAAAGCCATGTTGCCGGCGCGGAAATAGGCACGGCTGCGCATCACCGACTTCATCACGTCCATCGTAGGGTCGAAATTTTCAGGGTCGGCGTTTTTGTCGAGAAGCGTGTTGATCTGCCATTCCGGGCCGGCGATCTGCTCGAGGATATATCGCTGAGGCTCAATGCTGACGGTGAGCGTGGGCCGCTGTTCGCCCTTAGAGCAGGCGGCCATGACGGCCAGCAGGATGGCGGCGGCGATATGATGTAAGTGGTGCAGTGGTTTCATCGGTTTTTTTCAATGTAAACACAAAATTAATTAAAAAGGCTCATAAAACCCGAATCTTTCGCTAATTTTGTGGCATATTCAAATGCCTATGTTACGTCAGGGAACGCTCACAGATTCGGCCGCCATGGCCGAGATATTCAATCACTATGTGGCTGAGAGCACGGTGATTTTCTCCAACGACATCCTGTCGGCGGACGATATGCTGCGGCGTATGGAACCTGTCAGCGGCAATTATCCATGGTTTGTGACTCAGACCGAAGATGGCTTGCTCACGGGCTATTGCTATGCTCATCCGTGGCATCCGAATGCCGTATATGGCCGGACGCTGGAGATCACCATCTATATCCGCGAGGGATTCACGGGCCGCGGCTACGGCCGGCGCTTGCTCGGGGCAGTGATGGAGGAGTGTCGCAAGGAGGGTTATCATGTGCTGATCTCGTGCATCACCGATGGCAATGAGTCGTGCGAACGGCTCCACAGTGCCATGGGATTTACGCGGGCCGGCGTGCTACCGGAAGTGGGCTATAAGTTCGATCGTTTTCTCGGTGATGCGATCTATTATAAGATATTGTAATTTGTTGGATTTATGGGTTGCTGCGATAAAAATACGAACAAACGCTTTAATGTGATCCGGCTGGTCGCGGCGTTGCTTGTTTTGGCTTTTTCGCCGCTTTATGGCGGGGCGCAGGAGCCCGAAACGCCCGTGCGTCCGACTCCCGATACGATCCCGTCGTTCATGATCGAGGCCGGGAGTCCGGAGCATTCGGGCGTAGTGCCGGAAGGGGTGGAGTCGCCTACCGGCTGGTCGTCGTATGCGCCGCTTTACAGGAGTCTGGAGTCATGGCATGTGTCGCGCTCGTTTGCGGTCAGCTCTCGTGATGTCTCGCCGGAGATCGCCTCGTGGAGTGGCGGCAGCATATATGCCTCAGGCGCGGCGACGCATCTTCCCGGCATGATGGGCGTCGAGAGCGGACGGCTGAACTTCAGCCAGTCGGCAGGTGCTGTCACGTTCACGGCGTGGGCCGAGGCTATGAAATATGGCTATTTCCGCGGACTGCAGTCGGGCTGGGGCTTCGGCGGGGCGGTCGACTATAGGATTAACGACCGGTGGTCGGTGACGCTTTTCGGCGAGTATTATTCGCCCGTGCACCCGCTCACGCCCGGCATGGCGGAGTCGATGGCCTTGCCCCGATTCGGCGGATATGCCAGCTATAATTTCAGCGACCACTGGGGTATCAGGGTGGGTGCGCAGAGCTCGCGCTCGCTGATCACCAACCGCTGGGAGACGAGCCCGATCGTGATGCCGTATTACCGCATCAACCGCAAGGTGAGCCTCGGCATTGATGTGGGAGGCATTCTTTATAACGCCGTGCGGAGCTACATCGAAAGCCGCGACAATCGGCATGGCCCGATGCCAATGGGTGGGCCGCGTCCGAGATAGGCCGGGTAGGGTTGCGGCGATTGTTCCACGGTTTGAGCGTCGGTTTAGATTTAATTTGCAATCTCATGCTGGCTAAATAATTTGCGATACATCTGAGCGTGCTGGTGAACAATCATCGGGCTGCATTGTTTTCTTTAAAAGAAAATGATAAAATAAGCTCTCAGTTATGAATCCCGACGATTATTGCATAAACCGAAATGCTATAATAGAGAATATTGTCACGCGCGTCAGCGTGAGGAGTTACGACCGCACACGCCCGATCGAACCGGCTACGGTGGAAACGCTACTGCGTGCTGCGATGTCGGCGCCTACGGCTGTCAACCGTCGGCCATGGGCGTTTGTCGTGGTCAATGACCCGCAGCTGCTTTCACGCCTGGCCGCGGCGTTGCCCTACGCCAAGATGGCCGCGCAAGCGCCGATGGCCATCGTGGTATGCGGCGATTCGACACGATTCCTCGCCGGCGACGACGCCACCCTGTGGGTGCAGGATCTCTCCGCCGCCTCCGAAAATCTGCTTCTGGCAGCGCATGCCTGCGGCCTCGGAGCCGTGTGGACATCCCTCTATCCCCACACCGACCGACAGCAGGCCGTGGCCGACATACTCGCGCTGCCCGTCACCGCTGTCCCATTCAACCTCATCCCGTTCGGCTATCCTCATATGCCCCACGCCCCGTTGGACAAATGGGATCCGACCCGCATCCATTACAACCGCTGGTGAGGCCCCGCCTGAGCGGCCGCATTTAATTGCTGCTTTTGCGACAGTTGCCTTTCTGTTCAGCCTTTGGATTTCAAAGTTTTTCACCCTGATTTCATCATCGATTGAAAAAAAACGTCGAAAAAACAGCGTGATATTAAAAAATAACCGCTATCTTTGCACTGCAAAATCGGAAAGCGGATCGTCCCGCTAATTCCGATGACGCCAAAGGAGCGGTGCTCGAGTGGCTGAAGAGGCACGCCTGGAAAGCGTGTATACCCCAAAAGGGTATCCCGAGTTCGAATCTCGGTCGCTCCGCTAAGTAAAACGCTGACAGTCAGACACAATAAGTGTCGAAAGTCAGCGTTTTATTTACATCCCGAAGCCACAAGTGGCATTAAAAAAAAGCCGAAACTTGCCGAAATTTTACCGAAAAATACGACTGAAAACAATGTTTGCCGAAAAGTGCACGCAAATTGCACGCAAATAATTTGCGTGCAGGTTGCCAAAATCAGTAAAATCAGGTAAGCCGAGGCGAATTTTTAAGCCATGGCAACTGTAAAATTCATCCTCGACTGCCGCGCAGTCAAAAAGGGAGCCGCCGCCCCTCTGAAAGTGTCTATCGGACACCAACGGAAAACAGCCTTGCTGCCATTGAGTATCAATCTCACTCCCGAACAATGGGACGCAGCCGCAGAGAAGGTCGTCAAACATCCAAACCGAGTTTCCTACAATCAGATTATCGCCCGCCGTCGCGTGGAGATAACCGACATCATCAACGAGCTTGTCAGCCGTCCCGGTGGTATCGGTAACATGACTGCAACCGACCTAAAGAACGCGATACGGGATATTCTCTCTCCTCGAGCAGCCAAAGTAGCCAAGACTCCCAAAGAAAACCCTAATACCGTAGGCAAATTCTTTCTTCGCTATAAAGCAAATAAGAGCTTGGCTGACCGTACTGCCGAGATGTACGATGTTACATGGCGTCGCATCGAGGCATGGCTTGGAGAGGAACGAGCCGCCGCTCTGCAATTTTCCGACATCAACATGACATGGATTGAGGACTTCGACAAGTTCATGGCAAAAACCGCGCCCTCCCCTAACGGTCGCCGTATGCACCATGCTAACCTAAAAGCAGTAATCAACTATGCCATCGACCACGAAGTTCTTGACCGCAATCCCTATCGCCGCTACAAAATCAAGACCGTACCAACTAAGAAGCGCAACATGTGCGTGGAGGCTCTGCGCATGATCATCTTTGCGCAAGACCTTGAACCGTGGATGGAAAAGTACCGCGACTTCTTCGTGCTGTCGTTCATGCTTCGCGGACTCAACACGGTTGACTTGTGCCACATGACAAAGCCTGTAAATGGCCGAGTCGATTGGATACGCACAAAGACTAAGCAGCCCCTATCTCTGAAGATAGAGCCGGAGATGCAGTATCTCATCGACAAGTACGCCGGAAAAGAACTGATGCTGATGTTCGCTGAGGACCGCCCTTACCGCAACTTTAACGACAAGCTAACGAAGGCTCTTCACAAAATCTGCGCATACATCAACCAGAACAGAACCGGGGATGTGAGCGTCCCGGATTGCACAATGTACTGGGCGCGTCATTCGTGGGCTACTATCGCTGCCCGGCTTGACATTGCCGACGGCACTATCGGCATTGGACTTGCGCATAGTGCAAAATCAGTAACCGACATCTACATTGAGCGTGACCCTGAGAAGATTGACATAGCCAACCGCCGTGTCCTTGACTATGTTCTCTATGGCAAAGACTACCGAGTGCCGGAGCCTGTCGTGGAGGCACCAAAGAAAAAGCGTGGCCGTCCCCGCAAGAACGCCACGCCTGACGGTGACAAGGACGTTGCCTAATCCACAATCGGGTAAAATACTCCCTTGATGAGCTGCGACATTCCGTTCTCCGTGAATGTCGCAGTCATTTTTTCACAAAGGTACTTCTTGCCTTTGATGAAAAACACTGCACGAGGGTTCGGGATATTGTCGGATATGAACTTAAACGTAGTCTTTTGCCTGGGGTTGATTGAGTGAACCGTGCGGCGGCGGTTGAGCGTGGTGTGGTTGATGCGCAGGGAGAAATGAATGTTGATAAAATTGCTCCAGTCCTCGGCAATCTCGATGTCCTCGACATAGGGGTGCGGCAGCTTGCCGTTCTGGGTCTGCGCTCCGTCCCACCACCCCACATAGATGCGGTCGTAATACTCCGCTTTCTTGTCACGCTCACCGGCGGCGAGAAATTGCAGGGCGTGGGGCTGATAGAGGGTGTTGTCGATTTCCTCCTTGCGTTGGTACGGGTCGCGGCTCCAGGATGTGCTCGTGCTGTCGTTCTCGTCGTAGCCGGAGAATGACAGGAACAGACAACGCCCGTACTTGTCCTCGGTCTCGTCAACCCACGCAGGTACAAACTCAATCTCCACCTCGTCGGCGTCCTCGCTATCGTCCACGATACGGCCGCCAAAGAGGTTGACCGGGCGCAGTTCCATCTTGTACTGATAGCGGTTAGGCATCCAGCCATCGCGCTTCTCCACAAGCGTCTTCGAGAGCGAGCGCACGATGAAGTAAGCGTCCACGTCCTCGGCATAGAGTAGCTTGTCACGGTTTGACCCTCGCGAGGTCGATCCGTTCCAAGTTGCGAGCCATCGGTTGGCAGAGAGAAGTTCGCGCATGGTCGCGTAGCGGACTGCGCCTTTCTGCCACGCCTTGATGAACCAGTCGCACGAGTAGAACTTCCACATTTCGTGGTCGCACTCCTTGTAGACGAGGTTTTTGGCCTCCTGATACTCGCACTTGTCATCATCGACCGTGACCTCGACCGTGTGCTCGTCAACCACCTTGTCGAGCTGCACGGGCTCCGTGGCAAGCAGCGTGGCATCGGTAAAGGCAAATTCTACCGACTTGCCCCGGTGGTCGATGGTGAACTCGCCGCCCAAAAACAGCTCCAGCTTCTCGAAGAACTCCGCTACCGTCCAATGCGGCAGCGCACGGGCGAAGCCCGCAGTGTCCCAGGCATAAGGGAGCGTGTTGCAGACAAGGAGATACTTGTATTCCTCCTTTTCCTCCCACTTCGAGAAGTCAGCCGAGTAGCCGACAGCCTCGCATATCTTCTTAGTGATATAAAGAAGATACGGTTGCCACGAGCGGCCCCGGCAGTCGGCGTTCCACGAATAGTAAGAGTGCGACTTCAACGTGCCGTCGGGATTGCGTTCCTCCGGGTGGAAGTCAGCGAGGTTCTGAATGTTGCCCGAATAGTCGTTGACCCACGGCAGGGCCACGCACTTCATATTGTTTATGAAGGGGTCCCACGCCTTTTCGGGCGTGGAGTCAGTGGTCTCTGTCGGAGAGCCAAGGTCAAGCTCGTTGATGAACACATCATCGAAAGTCACGTCGAAGTTCTGCTCCGAGCGGCCTTCGAGGAACTGCGTCTTGACCTCGGCATCGTTGATTTCGGTAATGGTAATAGAGCCGAACTTGTAGAAGTTGCGGTCGCGGATTTCGCAGTCGAAAATCACCTTGCCGGCGATGACATCGGCACGGTTGATGTGTCCGAAAATGTCGAGATTGTTCCGACAATGCCGCAGGGGAAAAGTGATGGATAAAGTGTAGCCGTCACTCCCCGAAAAGAGGCGGTTTTCGGCCACAAACTCGAAGGACGTGCCCTTTTTGAGCATGGCTATCTTGCCATTGATGCGTATTTCCATAATTACTTGCGGGATTTGGGTGCTTTATTGCGCATAAGGCGGTCATATTCCTCCTGAGCGCGTTGAATGCCGTGATCGCCGGAGACGGTGTTCACGGTAACGAAAGGTTCATCGAGGCGTTCAGCCAACCGACGCATAATGGCGGCGTAGCCGTCATTCCTCTCTCCCTCTGAATAATAATTATTCACAACAGCCGGAGCCGTGGTTGATTGAGGCTGCGACGCAATCAACATGGGGGCTGTGATGGAGCGAGAGACATCAGCGGCGGTGAGCGAACCTATCGTGTTTGTGCGCTGGGCGTAATCAAGGGCTTCGATAAGAGGCCGAGCCTGAGGTGACTTCACAAGACGCTGCGAAGCAACCCATTCCCCTTTGTGAACAACACCTGCCACTTCATCAGGCTTACCCTCCGGGGTAAAGCCGCCGGTCATATAGCCCTGCGCCTCCGAAGCCTGTTGCTGCTTCTTGATAGTGGCGATTTGCAGAGCACCTGCCGCCACAGCCATAGCCGCCGCGATGGGCGCCAGTATATAGCCGACAACGGGGATGGCCGCAGCCGAACCGTATGCGTTAAGGGCGTTGGTCGCAGTCTGCGCAACGGCCTGGATAACCTGCATGGCGAACATCTTTCGGTTGGCCTCGTTTTTGGCCTTGGCTATTTCAGCCTCCTTCTGCTTTTCAAGCTTCTTCACCTTGTAGGAATTACCCTCGGCACGGGAGATTTCCGCATCATAGCGCTTGTTGATAGATGCCGTCTGTATCTCCAGTTCAGCCTGAACCATAGTAGAAAGCTGCGAAAACACAGCCGACATACCCGACACGAGCGTGTCGAGTGTCCCGGTGAGCGCCTTGCCGCCGTCGGAGTTGAGCCATTCGAGAGAATCGGCGATACCGCGCTCCATAGCGTTGCGCGTATCTTCTTCGGCGAGAAGTCCATACTTCTTTTTCAGAGCGAGCTTCGCCTTTTCGTATGCCTCGTCGATACGAAGTTTTTCAGCCGCGTTGTTACCGGCGGCGGCAAGTTCGCGCTGATACACGACATCGAGCAAAGCGAGGTCGGCATCGTACTTCGCCTGAGCTTCCTGAGGATTGTCGCCGAAGTAGTCCTTCTTCATGGCGGCATACTTGGCTTCAAGCCGTTCAGTCTCCTGTTGCTTGCGCTGCATCTGCGCGATCAACAGAGACTGCAACTGCTGTTCGGCCTGAAGCCTCTCGCGGCTGCCCTCTTTGGTGGCGGCCACGAGTTTGCGCTGATGCTCGATTTCGTATTCCTCCATTCTGAGGTCGTAGGTCTCTTTGGATATGGAGCCGTCGATATAAAACTGTTTGAGCTGCGCAATCTGCGTATTGTAGCGGTTGTTCTCCTCCTCAATGGTCTGAGCGTCGGCGTGTTCCTGTTGCTTCTTCTGCGCCTCCCGCCACTCGGCGGTGATTTTCAGGCGCTCCGTCTCCGTCAGGTCGGTATGAAGCAACTGCTTTTCGTAAAACTCCACGGCGATGCGGTCCATTTCTTCCGTGTACTTGACGTAATCGGTTACGCCGGTGGCGTAGCTGATACGCGCCGACGCCTCCTGTTGCTCGCGCCAGCCCTTTTCAGCGGCGAATTTGTCGCCCGCTGAGCCGGAAGGGTCGAGAGGAACATTCCCCGGTAGATTGACTTGCGGGTTCTCCGGCTCGGCAAGAGCTTCGGCGGAGACATTGTATTTCTGACGGAGGAATTGGTTTGCCTCGTTGAGCTGCCGCTGCTTGGTGATATTCGCTTGATAAGCGGCCTCCGAAGCCTCGTAAGTCTGCCCCGTGGAGGCTACTCTGCGGGCATAGGGAGCAACATTGACAGCCTGACCTACAGCCGCATCGGTGGAGTTGCCGTATGAATTATTACTTTCCATCTGACGGGCATTTTCCCAGTCGGCGACTGCGGCATCATATACCCGCTTGTCGGCGTCACGCTGCTGCCGCAGCCCCGGCTCCTGTTGTTCGAGAGTGAGAAGTTCCTTCTCGTTTTCCACAATCTTGTCGGCGGCGGCACGGGCGCGGGCCACCTCGATAATGGAGTCGCGGAGTTGGTCGTAGGCCGTCTTCGCCTGACCCACCATAATCTGCTCCGTGGAGAGGTTCTTGAAGTAATCGGGATAAAGCGCCTGTAATTTCTCAGCGGCCACGCGCCGCTCGTCGGTGCTTTTGGCCTCGTCGGTGGCCTCCTTATAGAGCGCTTCGAGCCGTGTAATCTCGGCATGGCAGTATTCCGATGACTTCTCGTCAAGGTCAGTGAGCGACTTGCGGTATTCCTCCTGTTCCTTGCGGGCCTTTTCCGCTTCCTCGGCGGCAGACTTAAAACGGTTGGCAAGGGCGTATATGGCGGCGCCCAAAGCAAGTATAAGTCCTACCCAGTTGGAGAACTTCATCGCCGCCATAGACTTGCGCCATCGCTCCTGCATTGCATAGTTCACCTGCAAGCCGTTGGTGAAATACTGCACGGCGTTTATGAGAGGCGTAAAGAGAAGCCTTACGGCAGGGATTATTCCCCTGACGAGCTTCATCACGCCGTGGAAAAGAGCCGTCGCCTTAGTCGCCATGACAGTATGGTAGTTGTAGACGAGCATAATGGCATTGTAGGCGGCGATGGCAATCACACCTGCGGCAATCTCACGGCGGTACTTTATGAAGAAATCCACCATAGCCGAAAGGGCTTTGAGTGCTATGGTCGAGGAAGAAATGACAAGCCGCATGACCGGTTGTAATTTCTCACCGAGTTCAACGGCAATCTCGTTGACGCGCTTCTTCGCCTTTTCAAGACCCGCCATTACCGTATTGTTCTGCACCTCGAACTCCTTGTCGATAGAAGTGGCTTCCTCGAAGGCTTCGTTGGCGACAAGCTGCTGGGCCTTGACCTCGGAGATATGGTTGGCGAGAGTCGAGAGGGCCGATATGGCACGGGAGCCGTTCTCGCCCATGTCCTTGAACATCGGAGAGAGGACATCCATGTTGCCCGCCTGTTTGAGGGTCGAAAGAAACTCGATCAGAGCGGCGTTCATATCCGTTTTTACAAGGTTGGCGAACTTCTCGACATTCATACCTGCGACACGGGCATATTTGGCCGGGTCCTGATAGATGCGGACAATAACCTGCGATAGAGCCGTCGAAGATGCTTCGAGCTTCTGATTGTTCGAGTCAAGAACGGCTGCGAAGCCCATAATCTGCTGCACGGTCATGCCGGCCTGAGAGCCGACACCGCCCATGCGAGAGGCGAACTCGGCGATATAGGGAGCCGAAGCCGAACAGTTCTGCGACAACTCGTTGATAACAGAACCCACCGACAGCAGAGCCTTTTCCGTACCGAGCCTTTCTTCATCGCCGAAGATGCCCGTCAGCTTCGACAGCGTAAGCGTAGCGCCGCTGCCGAGGTCGTCAAGGGCCACATTGATTTTATCGGCTGCACGGACAAAGCCGAGGACATCTTCTTGCGAGGTCTTGCCAAGTCGTCCGGCCTCCTGGGCGAGTTGGTTAAGTTCCTCTCTCGAAGTGCGGGTGTCCATCTTCTTAAATTCCTCATTGAGCGCTTCGACCTCCTCGGCTGTCATGCCCGTAAACTTACGGACATTGGCCATCTCCTGTTCCATCTCGGCGTAGGCGTTGACAGCCTTACGCCCAGCGAGGATAAGACCCGTAATGGCGGCTCCGACAGCAAGGAGAGCCACCTGCCACTTGTTGATCCAGTCTATTATGCGGTCGGAAAGTGACTGCTGTTCGCGCATAGTATCATTTACACGGTCAATCTCCGCTTTAACCGCCTTGATTTTAGCGACATGAGCATCCCAAGCGGCGGTGCCGCGCTCGATGCCGTTCAACTCGTTTTTGAGTTGCCGGAGGGCTTTGTTAAGCTCCTTCGGAGTCGCTTTGTCAAGGCGGCGGAGAACATTCTCGACGGAGGCCGACGAACCTCTTAGCTGGTCCATAAGGCGGTTGGTCTGGTTCAGCTCGCGCTGAAGTTTCTTCATCGTGGCCTTGTCGCCCGCAGCGGCGGCTTTTGCCAACTGCTTCTCCAGACGCTTCGCATCCTTTTCGAGCGATGACAGCACCTTTTCGGCCTGCTTGCCGTTCACGGAGAGAACGACATTGGCGGTAGATGTATAGTTTGCCATAAAATGCGATATTTGTTGGTTTTCCCGGCAAATATCGGCACGGCTTGAAGCACGCGAAAAGACGGAAAGGGTTGGTGTCGGGCAGGATACAGGGCCGACGGGAGGGTGCCGGGAAGGAAAGAACCGACCTTGATTTTATGGGCGGCGCGATGCCGGTGGGTCCAATAAAAATCGAGGGTTAAAAATTTGACTGTCAGGCAAATTTGGAGCATCTGCAAGGGTCCCGCCTACAAAACTCCTCGATTTGTAGTGGGTTGCAGATGCAAAACGGCTGTACAGCAGACGTTTGGGGGTTACGGGGGCTTGCCCCCGTAGGGGCTTTGACCACCCCCCACCGCGCAGACGCTCGTTTTTCCTCTCGCCCCCTTTTCCCCTTGCGGAATATGCAGAGCCGCCACCTCATTGCGCGGTCAAATCGCTGCCGTGCAGGTCAAATTTCCATTCGTGGAAAGTTGACGTGCGCGACAGCCACCGCTTTCCCTTGACGCAGATGCAATCAAGTCGAGGGGCTTGACGTGGCGATGTGCGGTGATGACGATGTTGCGCGTAACGGAGGTGAACGAGGGCGAAGGAGTGAAGCGAACTTGGAGCAAACAGCACAGAGGGGTGTCGCATAGTTTCTTTGCGGAGCAAAGCGACCAAAGGTCGATAAACGGAGCGACAGGCTATCTCTAAAATCCGCTTGCGGTTTGAGAGTTAGCCGACCCCTCCGTGCCGTGTGCCGCAGGCTGCTCGGAGTGAGAGAAGCGGTCGCCATCGTTGCCGGTGTGGAGTCTGTGCATCGGCGCGCCGCACATCGGGGCCTGGGGCGGGCATAGCGTCGCAGACGGAGAACGAGAGTAGCCGTGCCGGGGGCTTGGGAGGTTGGCGGCATAACCTCTGTGGGTGGGAGAACGTGGCCGTCAGTATGGCCCAGGGGTGAAAGGAGAATGGAGCGCGGCGCACTGCCGTTGACGAGCCGGAAATACAAGCGGAGGTTGCGGGTTGACAGCGGAGTGAGAGCGCCAGACACCGTAACTTGTGGAGGTGTCGGGATAAAGCGGGAACGTAGCCGTCAAAGAGAGTCTGTAAACGCAGCGCACAGTCTATCGCCCCGCAGACCGCAGCGGTCGTTAGTCGCAGGGAGGCACGACCCGCGACCAACGATTTTCGGGCTTGGCGATGGTGAGGGTGCAAGCGACTGACGAATTGAGCGGTCAAATGCCATTGCAAAAGCCACGTTTCTTTGCAAAGCAAAGCGCCAAAGGCGATTACGGGTGGGGCCGATAATGATGTCGCCAACATCACTGCTCACGGCGAACAATGAAGCGAGTGCCGCAGGCTAATCACCGTGCGTTCATCAGTCCTCTGTGGGTGGGAGGAACGAGGAAAGCGGCGGCTTGCGCCGACCGTAGGAACGAGAGCAGCGCAGCGGCCACGACGAGCCGGAAAAAGCAAGCGGAGGTTTCGGGATGACAGCGTAGCCGTCAGAGATAGTTTGTAACCGTAGGCGCAGACATACGCACCCGACACCGTGACGAAGGAGCGGTGTCGGGGTACAGCGGAGGGCAAGCCGGAGGGCGCAATCTATCGGCCCGAAAACCGCAGCGGTTTTTAGCCGAAGTGAAGCGCAGCGTAACCTCAGCCAAAAATGCTTCGGGCTTGACGTGGACTGAGGCGCAACTGAGTGACGCAGGGAGTGTTCGTAAAGATGACGCTTGCTTCGTTCGGGCGGGGAGAGTAAAGATGAACGCGATAGACAAAACGAGCTACCCTCACGGGCAACTCGCTCTGCATACCATTATTATGAAAAAACTACTCTATGTTGCTGTTGTATGTTAGCGTTTTCGATAGAAAACGTAGAATAGAATACCTGCGATGACAAGCGCGATTATCAGAACCGCCGTGCCGTCAGGCGGATTATACAGGCGCGTTGTGGCGGTGTGTTCCGTCGAAGCCTCGGCGGCTGATTGATGATAGGCCACCGTATCAAGCCGATTGAAGGCTTCGACACTATCCCTATGAACACGCCGCCGGTCGATGACGCGCCCACGGGTTGCCGTCAGGCGAATAATCTCCGGCGCCTCGGCGTATTCCACAGGTCGCTCGATATTGATTTTCAGGGTATCGAAGCTAAAATCAATATTGCGGATAGCGGAGTCAATCACCGCGATTGTGCGGTGATGTTCCGACCGGGCGACGCTGTCGATATCAAGCGATTTGTCGCTGACAACCTGCTTTTGGCTCTTGCAGCCTGTAAGGATAGCAAGAACGATGATGAAGATTAACGACCGCATAGCTCCGACTCTTTCTGAACGTTGAACGAAGGACACGCCTTTGCTGCAAACTCGTTGTGTCCGTGGACTGTGGCACCGGGATATTTCTTCCGCATCTCGGCCACGAGTCGGACGAGTGCGGCACGTTGCTCCGGAGTGCGTGTGTCTTTGGGAGGATAATCCCCTTTCGCATTCTTCGTGGCTGCGCAGCCTCCGATGTAGCATATTCCGATGGAATGAGGGTTGTAGCCGGTCGTGTGTGCGCCGAGCTGGGTTTCAGGACGGCCACGATGAACGGAACCGTCGCGGTATATCACATAGTGATAGCCGACATCGGAGAAGCCTCGTGCAAGATGCCACTCGCGGATTTGGGCGACGGTATAATCCTTCCCTTCAGGCGTAGCCGAGCAGTGAATGATTATCTTGTCGATGCGTCGGGTGTTCGGTGACTGACCTACACCTAAAGCGGCCCAGGTCTTCGGACCTACTATGCCGTCCACGGCGAGGCCGTGCGATTTCTGAAAATCGCGGACGGCTTCATCGGTAATCGGGCCGAAGATACTGTCAGGAATGAGGTTGAGTTTGCGTTGCAGGAGGGCGACGGTGTCGCCCCTGCTACCTTTCTTGATTGTTGTCATGGTTTTTGTATTTATAGTGGTAGTCAATGCCGAACAAAGCCCCCGCGAAAGTCAGAATCTCGCCGAAGGCGATAAGGATGGAATTATGAATTTCGCCGGGCGGAGGCATGATGAAGCCGGAAATCAGGAGGCCGCAGCCGACCACTATCAGCAGAATTGCGGATAGAAGCTGAATTGTAGGCTTATGTTTGTGGAGATTCATGATTTTGTGGGTTAACGAGTTGTGTATGTGAAGAAAAAGTATTATCTTTGCGTATTGTTAAGTGAAACCAAGCTAATCCGACCGGACACCTCTGAACGAAAGTGAAGCCAAGCTAAGAAAAGTGGATACCTCTGACAGATGCCGGATAGCACCCTCGTAGGCTTTCCTGTGCGACGTATCGATGATAGCAACCCCCTGTGGGCTTTCAGTTGAGAAGTATAAAAGATAGCATCCCCCGGAGCGTCAGCTTCGGGCTTTCTTTTTATTTCCCGAAAGTCCATTTTTCGGTTGCGGGATTGTATATCAGATAGAACTCGGCGAGCGAGCTTGCGAGATTGGCCGGTGTGATGGCGGCGCGTCCGGGATAAATCGGTTTTGCGAACCCGATGCCGAAGCGCAGCCGAATCATGCGTTCCTTTTTCCTGGATGTCTTCTTTGCGAGGTTGCGGTCAAGCAAATGCACCGAGGAACGCCCCCAGCCGAAAGTCCTGTTTCCCTCCTTGTCGACACTGTGGGACACGAAATACTGGGGCGAACCGGAATATCCCGGCTGCTTTTCCGTGCATAGAAGATTGTGCGGCCCCGTCGAGAACATAACCTGAGTGCCGTTGAGTTTCACGGCATAGAGCGAGCCGAACACACCCCATCCTTTCTTGACGGAGCAATACTTTTTCGCGGCCAACTGTTCGGCTGTCGCGTCCTTGTCCTTGAAAGGATTGCGCTTTCGGACGGGACGGAAGATATATGGCACATATCCGTCAGCGATAAGCTGCTGTGCGCCGAGGACGTGCAGTTGTCCGTTTTGGACTACGCACGAAATCTGGGCTGTGTTATACAGACCTTTGGAGCCTTCCGTCATGCCGAGTTTGGCTTGGATGATGTCGAGAAGTTTCTCGATGTCGGCAATGGCGTGACGCGCGTTGTTAAGGTCTACGACCTGCTGCGCTTTCATCGCCCCGGCCCGCTCGGTGGTTGCCATATTTATAATTGTGGCGTTCTCGTTTGTCATCTGCTGACCTGTGAGCAGGTCGATGAACGTGTTCGAGAGCCTGACGAAATTACGGTCAGCCGAGCCTTGCTGCAATTTGCAGACGGCGGTATGATCGACTTTGGAGAGCGTGTTGTACCAAGTTCCGAGAATTTGTTGAGTCTCGGAAGTTCCGGCGGTAGCGAGCAGGTCTGCGATGCGTTGCAGGATATAACCCAACGACTCCGGCGTTATGGAGTCTTTGGCCGAGAGCTTGCGGAACTCGGTGATAATCTGAGTGAGCGATTTTGTATCAATAGCCATAACATTATGCGCCGGTGGCGCGGTTTATGAGTTTATGGGTTTATTCGCAAAGTTATGGCTATGATTATGCGCCCGAAAAGACACTCAGAGAGTAACGGCACGACGCATAATGTCGGGATTGAGGGCGTTGGAGATTGCTCGGCAGAATTCCTGACCGAGAGAGTCGGCGTAAAATTCCTGAATGTTCATCACCGAGGCGAAGTATTTGCGAGAGAACCAGCGCTTGCGCTTGCGGCCATTGGCTTTGCCGATGTCGCCGGGGTTTCCTCGCGGCGTATTTCGCCCCGTGCCATAGTCGACGAACAGACCGTAGGTGTTGAACGCTTGCGAGAGCGTTATGTCGATGAATTTGCCGTCGGCAGTCAGCGACACACCGACGGTTGAGCGGTACAACGCTCCTGTGTCAACCACTCCGAGAAGCGAGATTTGCTCGCGCCATATCTTTACCATCGTGGCATTGAAAGCGCGGACGTATTTACGCCGGGCTTCAAGCTGCTCCTTATCACTCGCACCATTCATCAGGGTTGTATCTTAAATCGGTAAACACATCGACGGCGATTTGGAAATAAGCACCGGCGGCTCCGCTGAAAAAATAGCGGTCAATCTCGTTGAACGATATTCGTGGGTCAAGGTAGATGCAGTTCTGCTCCAGCCTGACCTTTTCAGGGAGAAGCCGAGACATGAACTGTCGGAACAGTTCGCGCATTATTTCCATGCACTCGGCGCGGGCCGCCATATCCTCGGCGGCGTGGCGCATAGCGAAAAACACTGTTTTGATGCGACGTGTGCGCGGCGTGTTGTTCAACTCGGTATAGCCGTCGGCAATATCGCTGACGCAGACGAAGGCGGTTTGGGTCTGCGCCTCGTTGACAGCTTCCTCGAAGCCGTCAAGACCGCTGACGCGGCAGAAGGTAAAGCCTTCCTGCCGGGCGAGGCGGTTGGTTGCGGTAAGGTTTTCAAAGAAAGCTGCCGCGTTCCATCTTCCGTTAAGCTGCGCTGTCATTTGGATTGTGTTTTGGCGTTCAGTTCCTTATACTCTCGCGCCTGTGCGTTAAGCTCCGTGAGGGCGCGGTGTGTATCGAGGGCGAGGACTTCTTTCTCTTTTGTGATGTCGCCCTTTGTGAGGGCACGGATCTGAGCGTTCATCGCGTCCTCGACCGAGGGCGCGGCAGAGCCGAGCAGGTTGCCGCCGGTGGCGGCGCTGATTGGCTGAAAGAAATCCGAGAATTTGCGCGAGAAGGTATCTTTGAGCGCGGCGAACCAGTAGAAAATACTGATGCGCTCGTAAGGCTTGAAAGCCATAGACTTTCCGTAGAGCGTCGCGCCGAGTTGGTCGAGCAGGTCTTCGTTCTGCGTCTGAAGATAGCCTTGATAAAGATTGTCGCAGATGATGAAAGTTTCAAACGGCACTTCGGAGAAGTCAGCCGGGAGTGCGTGTTGGCGGTTGATTTTCGAGAGTCTGACGGGTACCGTCGGGATTGAGCCGAGCCAGTCGAGATGCGGCAGCAGCTCGGCGAGAGTCAAGGGCGTAACCTCAAAAAGGATTTTTCCTTTTTTGAGAAGGTAAGCCCCGGAGTCTTGACGGCCTATTACCTTTGTGCCGGTCCACTGGAGCAAGCAAAGGGTTTTAATCTCGTCGGTTGCGAAGTTGTCGGCGAAAAGTTGGTAAACATAGCGAAGCTGTTTATCCGAAAGCTCGTACCAGCCATGCGGTACGATGAAGTTAATCGAGATTGTCTGCATATAAAAAGTGCTTTTTCGTACTGCGAAAGTACGGTAAATCGCAGACCGCATAAAAGACAGCAACGGCAGCTCCCGAAGTGGGAGCCGCCGGAGGTGGATCGGGTCGTTCAATATTCCTGCTCGTGGATATTGATACTGCTGATATATTCGAGGCAGTCGCCGAATTTTTCCATCACGAGCATCGTGGCGAATGTTCTGCTGAACGTGAAGATGTTCGCAAAAAGGCAGGTCGATTCATCGGTGAAATGAATGAAGGCGAAGAACTTTCTTGCACCGTCGGGGCATTTCTGCGAGTACT
>OHHT01000291.1_pt1 | contig 20186 bp, 16 predicted proteins | sample 1568061 | NCBI WGS metagenome assembly OHHT01 (sample SAMEA3879550, study PRJEB24766) | human gut metagenome | biome: human-associated habitat; feature: feces | place: USA | collected 1985/1987 | reverse complement strand
CAAATTAAAAACGGGCGAACACAGTTCGCCCCTACGATATAATATAAAAATATAACCGCTTGTAACCGTTGATTTGTTGTCGTTTAACGGCAGGAGCAAGCCACCGCCCTACACCGTTGGATATTAAATTCACATTCACGGGCAACCGATAACAGTTATTTTTTCAAAAAATGAACTGCAACGGCGGCAGCGATCAAAACACCGATGCCTATTCCCACTTTTTTGACAACAGGCATTACCGATTCAACGCTCGGGGGTGCATATGAATAGATAAGATACTTCACTTTATTGTGAATATCCTTTACGCTTTTTATATCCTTATACATTGTGGTATAGGTTGAAAATGTGTTTAGATTATTTTCATCTAAATCGATTATACGCACACCTCTTTGAAGCTTCGGGCCGTAAACATTGAAGCCGCAACCCTGCGTATATCCCATTATTAAGCCGTTGTATTCGCCGACAAAGCTATTGTTATGGTCGTGTCCGCAGAACGCCGCTATGACGTCTCCCTTTTCACGCAAGGCGTCAAATTCGCCTGTATTCTCGCTCGGGGTAGCAGGTGTTTCGTAAGTAAAATCGCAATTTCCTTTGATTAGACGATTTTCATCTATCCAATAATATTTGCCTGCGTGCTCACGGAAGCCCTGTGCGTGAGGCTTACGGCTTTTCGGAACTTCCTTGAAAAGCTCCCACATTTCGCACATAGGTATATGCTGAAAAACCAACGATTTTACATAGTCGCCGTGCTTTTCTTTAAGCTCGTCCCTTGTTTTCTGATACCACTCAATTTGTCCCTTTGTAACTGCGGCGCATCTTCCGTCGGGTGTTGAGGAAAGAGAGTCGATAAGGTAGATATTGAAAATGTCCTTTTCGCCCTTGCTGTCCTTGATAAGCAGGTTGTGGTTTGCAACGCCCTCAAGGCTTTCGTCTCCCCTCTCCGCAACGCAGTTTGGGTAGCTTTTATAAAGTGCAAGCTGTTTTTCCTTTGAGATACCGAACGCCTGTGCATCGTGATTTCCAAAGCAGAATGTAAACGGAATGTTCCTATCGACAACAGGCTTTAAGAAGTTGTCAAAAGCCTTTTTAAAGTTTTCCTCACGGTTGCCGAGCGACAGCGTAAAGCCGTAGCCCTTTATCTGATCGCCCGTAAAGACAACCAAATCAGGCTTATCCTTATCCAATGTCGCTTCTATAAGCTCAACAGTGTCCTTTGATGTTATCTGCGTGTCCTGAATATCGGCAATCTGCATTATGCGGAATTTGCCGTCCGGTCTGAATTTAAGTTCCATAGCTGCACCTCTTTCAATGATTATTTTATCATATTTTTTCGATATTGCAATAAAAAAATCAGCCGTCCAAAGAGCTTGAACGGCTGAATATTTATGCATATTGATTATTTAAGGTTAGCTTTAAGAGTTTCAAGGTCTGCAACAAGCTCTGCGGGAACCTTACCGTCGAACTTTCCGAAGAATTCCTCAATACCCTTAGCCTCTTCTTTCCAAAGATCCTTATCAACGTCAAGGATTTTTTCAAGAGATTCCTCGGTTACGCCCTCAATGCCGTTAAGGTTGATGTCCTTAGCATAGGGAAGATAGCCGATAGCTGTTTCCTGAGCGTCAACCTCATTATCGCAACGCTTGAGAATCCACTCAAGAACACGAAGGTTGTCGCCGAAGCCGGGCCACATAAAGTTGCCTTCGTCGTCTTTTCTGAACCAGTTAACATTGAAGATCTTGGGAGCCTTATCCGGATCAAGAGTCTTACCGATGTCGATCCAATGCTGCCAATAGTCAGCCATATGATAGCCGCAGAACGGAAGCATAGCCATAGGATCACGACGAACAACGCCTACTGCGCCTGCAGCAGCTGCTGTTGTCTCGGAAGCCATTGTTGCGCCAACGAATACACCGTGGTTCCAATCCCTTGACTGATATACCAACGGAGCGAGCTTAGCACGTCTGCCACCAAATACGAATGCTGAAATCGGAACACCCTGCGGATTTTCAAATTCAGATGAAAGGCAGGGGCAGTTCTCTGTCGGAGCTGTAAATCTTGAGTTCGGATGAGCAAGCTTGTTGCCCTCAGCGATATACTCGGGACCGTTAACCTTCTTGCCTGTCCACTCCTCTGCATTAACAGGAGGATTCTTATCAAGGCTCTCCCACCAAACAGTGTTGTTGTCAAGGTTTCTTGCAACGTTGGTAAAGATTGTGCCCTTCTTTGTAGCAGCAAGAGCGTTCGGGTTTGATTTTTCGTTAGTACCGGGAGCAACTCCGAAGAAGCCGTTCTCGGGGTTGATAGCATAAAGTCTGCCGTCGGGGCCCTTACGAATCCAAGAAATATCGTCGCCTACGCACCAAACCTTATAGCCTTTCTTTCTGTATTCCTCGGGCGGAATAAGCATAGCAAGGTTTGTTTTACCGCAAGCTGACGGGAATGCAGCGCAGATGTATTTAACCTCGCCCTGCGGATTTTCAATACCGAGAATAAGCATATGCTCAGCCTGCCAGCCCTCGTTCTTACCCTGATAAGAAGCGATACGCAATGCGAAGCATTTCTTACCGAGAAGTACGTTTCCGCCGTAAGCAGAGTTAACTGAAATGATTGTGTTGTCCTCGGGGAACTGACAAATCCATCTCTTTTCGGGGTCAACGTCGCACTTGCAGTGGAGACCTCTTACCCAGTCATTGCTTTCGCTGCCAAAGGTGTCCATAACCTTCTTGCCGACACGGGTCATAATAGCCATATTAAGAACAACGTAGATTGAGTCTGTAAGCTCGATACCTACCTTTGAGAAGGGAGAGCCGACAGGACCCATTGAATAAGGGATAACGTACATCGTTCTGCCCTTGTATGAATCACGGGCAATGTCGTAAAGCATTTCATAAGCCTTTGACGGCTCCATCCAATGGTTTGTAGGGCCTGCATCCTCTTCCTTCTTTGAGCAGATAAGAGTTCTGTCCTCTACACGAGCAACGTCGTTGGGCTTTGTTCTGTGATAATAACAGCCGGGAAGAAGATCCTCGTTAAGCTTAATCATTTCGCCGCTTTCGCAAGCTTCCTTACGAAGTGCTTCGAGCTGTTCTTCGCTGCCGTCGATCCAAACGATTTGAGCAGGATTGACAAGCTTAACCTTTTCGTCAATCCAATCAAGGATACTCTTGTTAGTTGTGAGTGCTGACATAGTAATTTCTCCTTTTTGAAATTCGGATTTGCCGATTTTTCAAGCGGCTTTTCCGAAATTATTTAACTAAATTAAATGCCGAAATTAAACAAATACCAAATTCCGCCATTATGAGCATTATTATAATGCATCTGAGTGTATTTTGCAATAAAAAAATGATAAAATTTTGTCAATATAATGAATAAATTGTTAATAATTCGCTTCGGTAATATTCATAGTCGCATATGCGTTGAGCGACATATCGGCTCTCTTGCCCGAAATAAACTCATAATAGCCCTGCGAAGCGACCATAGCCGCATTATCTCCGCACAGGGAAAGCTCGGGATAATATATCCTCCAGCCGTGCTTTTTCGCCGTTTCGTCCATTCTTCTGCGAAGCACCGAGTTTGCCGAAACTCCGCCTGCCAAAACTAATTTATTTGTATCGATAGTCTGCATCGCCTTTTCGGTATTATCAATAAGTGAGGTTACAACAGCATTTATAAACGAAGCGCCCAAATTTTCCCTTATGATAGTCTCCCCTTTTTGCTCTGCGTTATGTACCGTATTTATTACAGAGGTTTTAAGTCCCGAAAAGCTGAAATCGAGAGGACTTGCATCAACACGGGGCTTTGGAAATGAATACGCCTTATCGTCGCCGTTTTGTGATATTTTATCGAGATTTACGCCGCCGGGATAAGGCAAGCCCATTGTCCTTGCAGCCTTATCAAGAGCCTCGCCTGCCGCATCATCTCTCGTTCTGCCGATAATTTCAAAATCCGTATAGCCGTCCACCTTGACAAGCAGAGTATTTCCGCCCGAAACAACAAGGCACATAAACGGAGGCTCAAGCTCGGGATGTGTGATATAGTTCGAGGCAATATGCGAACGCAAATGATGGACGGGAACAAGCGGAACGCCCGAGGAAAGCGAAAGTCCCTTTGCGTAATTCACACCGACAAGCAGCGCACCTATAAGTCCCGGTGCATATGTAACGGCGATTGCGTCAATATCGGATATTTTAAGCTGTGCTTTTTCAAGCGCCTCGTTCACGACGTAGCTTATTGACTCCGTATGAAGTCTTGAGGCTATTTCGGGAACTACTCCTCCAAATATTTTATGCTTTTCGATTTGAGTTGACACAACATTTGAAAGTATTTTTCTGCCGTCTTCGACAACCGCAGCGGCAGTTTCGTCACATGAGCTTTCAATTCCGAGAATTCTCATTTAAGCACCTCTTTTTAAGTCTCTGAAAAATCTACAATATTATACCAAAAACGCAGAGAAAATTCAACGCAAACAAGATTTTTATTGTCAAAATCTACAAAAATAAAATAGCTGTTTTTAGCAAACCACCGAAATTATAATCGACCCCAAGCTTTTTTATAAAATACATCTTGAATTTTCCGTAATGCGTGTTATTATAAAGTTAAAATATAAAAAAATAATTTTTCAGGAGAAGCAAAGATGAATGAATACATTGAAAATGTAATTAAGACCGTCGAGAGACGAGATAACGCAAAACCTGAGTATATCCAGTGCGTTAAAGAGGTTTTTCGTTCTCTTGAAAAGGTAATTGAAGAGCACCCCGAGTATATTGAGGACGATCTTCTTACGAGAATGGTTGAACCCGACAGACTGATTACCTTCCGTGTTGCGTGGGTTGATGACAAGGGCAAAACGCAAATCAACCGTGGATACCGTGTTCAGTTTAACTCAAGCATAGGTCCTTACAAGGGCGGACTTCGTTTCCATCCGAGCGTAAATTCAAGCATTATGTATTTCCTCGGCTTTGAGCAGACCTTCAAGAACTCGCTTACGGGACTTCCTATGGGCGGTGCAAAGGGCGGCTCGGACTTTGACCCGAGAGGCAAGAGTAAGCAAGAGGTTATGCGCTTCTGTCAGGCGTTTATGACAGAGCTTTACAGACATATCGGACCGAATATTGACGTCCCCGCAGGCGACATCGGCGTAGGAGCTCGTGAAATCGGCTTCCTGTTCGGTCAGTATAAGAGAATTACAGACGCATTTGAAAACGGCGTTATTACAGGCAAGGGTCTTGCTTACGGCGGCTCGCTTATTCGTCCCGAGGCTACAGGCTACGGCGCAATTTACTATACCTGTGAGGTTTTCAAGCACGAAAATGATACAATTAAAGGTAAAACCTTTGCGGTTTCAGGCTTCGGTAATGTTGCTTGGGGTGCTTGCAAGAAAATTGCGCAGCTCGGCGGTAAGGCGGTTACAATCAGCGGACCCGACGGCTATGTTTATGACCCCGACGGCATTGTAACAGAGGAAAAGCTTAATTATCTTCTTGAAATGCGTTCCTCGGGTAGAGACAGATGTCAGGATTATGCCGACAAGTTCGGCGTGCAGTTCTTCCCCGGAGAAAAGCCGTGGGGCGTCAAGGTTGATGTTGCTCTCCCCTGCGCTACGCAGAATGAGGTTGACCTTGAATGTGCAAAGAAGATTGTTGCAAACGGCACGAAATACTATATTGAGGTCGCAAATATGCCGACAACGGAGGATGCCTTCGATTATTTGAGAAGTGTTGACAGCGTAATATTCGCTCCGTCAAAAGCTGTTAACGCAGGCGGCGTTTGCGTTTCGGGTCTTGAGATGAGCCAGAACAGTCAGCGTCTCTCATGGACTGCGGAAGAGGTTGACGAGAAGCTTCATCACGCTATGATTGAAATTCATCAGCATTCCGTCAACGCTGCCGAGAAATACGGCTTGGGTTATGACCTTGTTTCAGGTGCGAATATCGCAGGCTTTGAAAAGGTTGCGGAAGCAATGATGGCACAGGGTATTTATTAAGCCGAAAATTCAATAAAGACAGAAGAAAAGCCATACCAATCGGTATGGCTTTTTTTACTTTAGTTATGGATATGATTTTTCCTGTATCGGAGAAGCTTCGAAGAATGAAGTCAAAGCTGAGATATACTCGTCGTTTTTTACAGAATAAACATAATTATCAATCGAAATATATCCGGGAGCCTGCGGCGAAACTAAAATCGGTTTGTCAATGTCGGTCTTTTTCTGTTCCTGCACCCAAATCCGCACCATAACCGACCAACCGCCTGAAGGCTTTTGCTCCTCGGTAATTTCCGCATCGGCAGCGGCAAAAACAGATAAAATTTTCTGAATGTCTGCCGTGTCAGTAAAAGCTTTAGTCACACGCTCAACACTCCCTGTGTTGCGGACAACGACAATATCAATAGAACGAATATCCTGCGGCTCTAACGCCTTGAAATCAGACAAAACCTGTTCGCTTGTTCTTGTTTTCGTCTCCGAGGCGGAAGCATTGTTAATTGAGGACTCGTCCTGTGTAGGCTTGGCACATCCGAAAAAAATTATAGGTAAGAAAAACAGAAATACTAAAGCAGCAATTTTTTTCATAAAAACAACTCCTCGCATTATACAAGTTGAAATCGTTGTCGTTCAAGATTAAATTATCATATTTTTATAAAATTGTCAATGTAATAGTTTCGGATAAAATAAAAACCTGTCGGCAAAAACCAACAGGTTATAGGTTTATTTATTACACCCTAAAAACTGAACAAAGGAGAAAGAGATAAGAGAAGAAGAAAAAACTGAGAAATAAACAAAGATTAGAACCTGTTCTTGAATAAGAACTGTGGTCAAGCCCTCGACCTATTAGTATTGCTTAGCTGAACGTGTCACCACGCTTACACACGCAACCTATCAACCTCATAGTCTTTGAGGGGTCTTACTAGCTTATGCTATGGGATATCTTATCTTAGAGATGGCTTCACGCTTAGATGCTTTCAGCGTTTATCCAAACCGCACATAGTTACTCGGCCGTGCCATTGGCATGACAACCGATGCGCCAGCGGTGCGTCCATCCCGGTCCTCTCGTACTAGGGACAGCGCTCTTCAAATATCCTACGCCCACGACAGATAGGGACCGAACTGTCTCGCGACGTTCTGAACCCAGCTCGCGTACCACTTTAATCGGCGAACAGCCGAACCCTTGGGACCGAATTCAGCCCCAGGATGTGATGAGCCGACATCGAGGTGCCAAACCTCCCCGTCGATGTGGACTCTTGGGGGAGATCAGCCTGTTATCCCCAGGGTAGCTTTTATCCGTTGAGCGACGGCATTTCCATTCACATACCGCCGGATCACTAACTCCAACTTTCGTTACTGCTCGGCCCGTCAGCCTCGCAGTTAGGCTCGCTTATGCGTTTACACTCAAAAGCATGGTTTCCGTCCATGCTGAGCGAACCTTTGAGCGCCTCCGTTACTCTTTTGGAGGCGACCGCCCCAGTCAAACTGCCCGCCTAACAATGTCCCCCGACCGGATTCACGGCCGCAGGTTAGAATTCCAACATCTTAGGAGTGGTATCCCAAGGTTGACTCCGCAATGGCTGGCGCCATTGTTTCATAGTCTCCCACCTATCCTGTACATAAAATGTCGAAACCCAATATTAGGTTACAGTAAAGCTCCATGGGGTCTTTCCGTCTTGCCGCGGGTAACCGGCATCTTCACCGGTACTACAATTTCGCCGGGTGGGTAATTGAGACAGTGCCCAGATCGTTACACCATTCGTGCGGGTCAGAACTTACCTGACAAGGAATTTCGCTACCTTAGGACCGTTATAGTTACGGCCGCCGTTTACTGGGGCTTCAATTCGGAGCTCTCACTCCTCCTCTTAACCTTCCAGCACCGGGCAGGTGTCACCCCCTATACATCATCTTTCGATTTAGCAGAGAGCTGTGTTTTTGATAAACAGTCGCCTGGGCCTATTCACTGCGGCTCACTCTCGTGAGCACCCCTTATTCCGAAGTTACGGGGTCAATTTGCCGAGTTCCTTAACTACCCTTCTCCCGTTGGCCTTAGAATTCTCTTCCTGACTACCTGTGTCGGTTTGCGGTACGGGCGCCACTTCATATACACAGAGCTTTTCTCGCCTTCTTCTAAGCATGCTTCCCTACTCAATTTTCGGTCCCTTACGCCCGGGTCTACCAACGCCCGGGTCATGCCCTTCAAAAGTGTCCCTCTGTTTAAATTTGTGGCGGCTACGGAATCTCCACCGTATGTGCATCGACTACGCCTTTCGGCCTCGCCTTAGCTCCCGGCTAACTAGAAGCGGACGAACCTTCCTTCTAAATCCTTAGTCTTTCGGCCTTTATGATTCTCACATAAATCTCGCTACTCATTCCGGCATTCTCACTTGTATGCAGTCCACCGCCGCTTTCGCTACGACTTCACCCCGCATACAACGCTCTCCTACCATACATTAGATGTATCCCAAGCTTCGGTGTACAATTTAGCCCCGTTAAATTTTCGGCGCAGAATCACTCGACCAGTGAGCTATTACGCACTCTTTTAATGAGTGGCTGCTTCTAAGCCAACATCCTGGTTGTCTATGCAATTCCACATCCTTTTCCACTTAACTGTACTTTGGGACCTTAGCTGTGGGTCTGGGCTGTTTCCCTTTTGACAATGAAACTTATCTCACACTGTCTGACTCCCGATCATCATTATCCGGCATTCTTAGTTTGATAGGGTTCAGTAACCTCTCGGCCCCTAGCCCATTCAGTGCTTTACCTCCGGTAATGTTCAATCGAGGCTAGCCCTAAAGCTATTTCGGAGAGAACCAGCTATCTCCGGGTTCGATTGGAATTTCTCCGCTATCCACAAGTCATCCCCTACCATTTCAACGGGAGTGGGTTCGGTCCTCCATGGAGTTTTACCTCCACTTCAACCTGCTCATGGATAGGTCACCCGGTTTCGGGTCGAATACAACTGACTTGACGCCCTATTCAGACTTGCTTTCGCTTCGGCTCCACACCTTAAGTGCTTAACCTTGCCAGTTACATTCACTCGCCGGACCATTCTACAAAAGGTACCATATCACACTTTGACGTGCTCTATGTGCTTGTAAGCACAAGGTTTCAGGTTCTTTTCACTCCCCTCCCGGGGTTCTTTTCACCTTTCCTTCACAGTACTATACGCTATCGGTCACCAGGGAGTATTTAGGCTTGGAGGATGGTCCCCCCATGTTCCCACCGGGTTTCACGTGTCCGGCGGTACTCTGGATACAGTTGGCTGACTTCAGTTTTCGCATACGAGACTATCACTCTCTTTGGTGGACCGTCCCATGTCCTTCTGCTAACCTCTGTCAATACCGTATACTGTCCTAACCCCGAGAATATTGCTACTCTCGGTTTGGCCTCTTCCGCGTTCGCTCGCCACTACTAGCGGAATCTCGGTTGATTTCTTTTCCTCGCCCTACTTAGATGTTTCAGTTCAGGCGGTTCCCCACCTGTGACTATTTTATTCACCACAGGTTGTATGGCTATTAACCATACGGGTTTCCCCATTCGGAAATCCACGGATCAAAGCCTGCTTTCGGCTCCCCGTGGCTTATCGCAGATCGCTGCGTCCTTCGTCGGCTCCTGGTGCCAAGGCATTCCCCTTGCGCTCTTTGTAGCTTGACCATTAAGTTCGAATCTTATCTTGGTTCTTGGTTGTTTCCTCGACGATAATAAATATTGTAGTTTTTTTACCCTTAATATTTTACTTATCACTTTACTTTTGCTTTGTTCAGTTTTCAAGGTGCAATTTCTTTACAAACCCTTAAAGGTTTGTCTGGTGGGCTCAAGTGGACTCGAACCACCGACCTCTCGGTTATCAGCCGAGTGCTCTAACCAGCTGAGCTATGAGCCCATTTAGGTTTCATTCGCTCTTTGTCAGAGCGTGGTGGAGATGAACGGGATCGAACCGATGACCCCCTGCTTGCAAAGCAGGTGCTCTCCCAGCTGAGCTACACCCCCATATGACGGTGTCCGTTCTACTCTTGCCTATACCATCTTTGAAGTTCTTTCGAACCCCAAAAATTAAACAACGACTTCTTACTCTTAAGAAATCCTCTGACCTTGGATGTTAAACCGCATTACTGCGATTAGTTCTCCATAGAAAGGAGGTGATCCAGCCGCTCGTTCTCGAACGGCTACCTTGTTACGACTTCACCCCAGTCGCTTATCCCACCTTCGGCAGCTCCCTCCTTGCGGTTAGGATACTGACTTCGGGTGTTACAAACTCCCATGGTGTGACGGGCGGTGTGTACAAGGCCCGGGAACGTATTCACCGCGGCATGCTGATCCGCGATTACTAGCAATTCCAACTTCGTGTAGGCGGGTTTCAGCCTACAGTCCGAACTGAGACCGTTTTTAGGGTTTTGCTCCACATCGCTGTATTGCTTCCCTCTGTTAACGGCCATTGTATTACGTGTGTAGCCCAGGTCATAAGGGGCATGATGATTTGACGTCGTCCCCACCTTCCTCCACCTTGTCGGTAGCGGTCCCATTAGAGTGCTCTTGCGTAGCAACTAATGGCAGGGGTTGCGCTCGTTGCGGGACTTAACCCAACATCTCACGACACGAGCTGACGACAACCATGCACCACCTGTCTCCTTGCTCCGAAGAGAAATACTGTTTCCAGCATCGTCAAGGGATGTCAAGACTTGGTAAGGTTCTTCGCGTTGCGTCGAATTAAACCACATACTCCACTGCTTGTGCGGGCCCCCGTCAATTCCTTTGAGTTTCAACCTTGCGGTCGTACTCCCCAGGTGGATAGCTTATTGCGTTAACTCCGGCACGGAAGGGGTCAGACCCCCCACACCTAGCTATCATCGTTTACAGTGTGGACTACCAGGGTATCTAATCCTGTTTGCTCCCCACACTTTCGAGCCTCAGCGTCAGTTAGAGCCCAGTAAGCCGCCTTCGCCACTGGTGTTCCTCCGAATATCTACGCATTTCACCGCTACACTCGGAATTCCGCTTACCTCTACTCCACTCAAGAACTACAGTTTTGGATGCAGTGCCAAGGTTAAGCCTTGACCTTTCACATCCAACTTGAAGTCCCGCCTGCGCTCCCTTTACACCCAGTAAATCCGGATAACGCTTGCATCCTACGTATTACCGCGGCTGCTGGCACGTAGTTAGCCGATGCTTATTCCTTTGCTACCGTCATTTGTTTCTTCACAAAGAAAAGAAGTTTACAATCCGAAAACCGTCTTCCTTCACGCGGCGTTGCTGCATCAGGGTTTCCCCCATTGTGCAATATTCCCCACTGCTGCCTCCCGTAGGAGTCTGGGCCGTATCTCAGTCCCAATGTGGCCGTTCAACCTCTCAGTCCGGCTACTGATCGTCGACTTGGTGAGCCGTTACCTCACCAACTATCTAATCAGACGCGAGCCCATCTTTCAGCGATAAATCTTTGATGTTCAAATGATGCCATCCAAACATATCATGCGGTATTAGCGACCGTTTCCAGCCGTTATCCCCCTCTGAAAGGCAGGTTGCTCACGTGTTACTCACCCGTCCGCCACTAAGTCATATCAGAATTCATTCCGAAGAAATCATTCCTCAAGCTTCGTTCGACTTGCATGTGTTAGGCACGCCGCCAGCGTTCATCCTGAGCCAGGATCAAACTCTCTAAAAAATTGTATCTTTACACTTTCGTGTAGAAATCATTTCCTAAAGCGCTTTTAAGCTCTTTATATCTTCGCTAGCATTTTCTGCTACTTTACTGTTTGTACTAAGTAGTACTTCTTCTATTCCTCTTTCAAGGAATTTCAGGGTTTCCTTTTTCTTAAGTCGTTGTTTAATTTTCAAGGTCCGGTGCCACCGCTTTTCTCACGGGTGGAAGCACATTATAGCACTTTCAAAACTCATTGTCAAGAGGAATTTTTCAACTTTTTGAAATTTCTTTTTGACGTTTTCGTTTGTGTCCCGCTGTCTTGCGGACAGCTTTGATATAATATCACAGAGCAAGCCCATTGTCAACACTTATTTTCAATTTTTTTGCAATTTTTTTCAACTTTTTTATTCGCCCACACATCTTGTGGTCAAGCTGTTTTTAATCCACAATTTCTCCCGTTTTGATACATCGGCAAGTATATTTTTCATTATCCGTTTAACAATATAAGTAAATAAATCACAGGAGTAATCTTATGAAAAACTTTTTCAACTTTAATAAGCAATTCAAGCTGCTTTGTATTTTTCTTACGGCAATTCTCTTATTCGGCTCAATTACATTATATCAAAATCGCCGTATAAACGATGTCAAAGCTTCGCAGGTACTTTCCCGTCTCGGCTCAAGGGGCGAGGAGGTTCGCAAAATTCAGCAAAAGCTCAAAAATTGGGGATACTACTCCGGAGGCGTTGACGGAATATACGGAACTCAAACGCAAAACGCCGTAAAAAGCTTTCAGCGAAAGAACGGATTGACCGCAGACGGAATAGCCGGCAAGGACACGCTCAACGCTATGGGCATTTCGAGCAGCTCGTCCTCTTCGGGCAAATTCACAAGCAACGACGTATATCTTTTAGCAAAGGTAATTGCCGCAGAAGCGAGAGGAGAAAGCTACACGGGTCAGGTTGCCGTCGGCGCAGTCGTATTAAACAGAGTTGAACACTCATCGTTTCCCGACAGCATTTCGGGTGTTGTTTACCAAGCCGGTGCTTTTTCGTGTGTTACCGACAGCAACTGGAAGGTAGAGCCGACCGACACGGCAAAAAAAGCCGCCCGAGATGCCATTAACGGATGGGATCCAACGGGCGGTGCCATATACTATTATAATCCTGCAAAAACCTCTAATAAATGGATACGAACAAGGCCTGTTATCGTAACGATCGGAAGCCACGTTTTTTGCAGTTAGCTTATCCTATAAAAAACTGCGTCCAATATCGAACTCCGTCAAGCTCATAGCAGCCGAAGCCCGCTTGTGTGAATTCATCGGACAAGATATTGGCTCTGTGTCCAGGAGAGTCCATCCACGCCGCAACGGTAGCGGATGCCGTCCTTGTACCGTAAGCAATATTCTCTCCGCAGGTCATATAATCCACGGTAACTGCGGTAAAGCACATAGTGCCGTCGGGTCTTTGGTGTGAAAACCAATCATCTCTTGAAATTTCTTCTGCTCTGACAGCGGCATTGGCACAAAGAGTTTTGTTGAGCGTAAGGTCGGGCTTTCCGTTGGCACGACGCTGCTGATTGCACAGCTCAAGCATTTCGCTTTCAAAGCCTGTAATTGCTTTCGGCGAGGTTGCTGCCTGCGGCTTGGGAGCTTGAGTTGGTGCTTTCGTTGCCGCTTGCGTCGGTTTTTGAGTCTGAGGTACAGCCTTAGTAGGTGCCTGCGTTTGCGGTGCTTCTGTTGTCGGCTCCTGAGTTGTGCTTTCCGCTTCGGTCTGCGATTGAGTTTCGGTTGATTCTGCAACGGTGCTTGTGTTGTTCGTTATCAGTTCGTCAGCTTTTTTATTTGTGTAAGACGCAATAGTAACACACAAAGCAAATGTTATAATTATCGCCGTTAACCTTTTCATTATTATCACCAACTTGATTCTATCACTTTACTCTATATAATGCAAACAGAAAAATCCGAAACGGCAAGCCTCAATGCTACCGCTTCGGATTTTAATTTTAATTTAATTTTACTGCATTGCGCCTATCAAAGACGGCAAAAACATTGCGTAAATCGACGGTACGGCAAGAGAAAACGCTATCGAGGTAAGGAAGGTTATTCCCCACCTTTCAAGGAACGCTCCGCAATAGAGTACCGCAAAAATCGGTGCTGCAAGTATTTTCAAAACAATGTTGGTGTTTTTACCGTAAATCAGCTCACGCAAGGTCAATGCGTCCTCAATCTGCGGAAAGAGGTTTGTGAGCATTGAAATTCCGAGCCAAAGGAACACAAAATTCAGTATATGCACTATTCCTTTATTATAGGTAAAAAACTCGCCGAGAAAATACACGTTCATTGAGCCTACCGATACAAAAACCAAGCCTAATATAAGGTTAAAGAGAAACGGGAAGAAGCAAACGCCGAAGCTGACACTTCTTTTTTTAATTATTTCGTGCTCGACATGACCGCAAAGCTCGGTTGCGGTAAGATAGCGTCCGTCCTCAATAAGCACCTCATACACACGGCAGGAAAGCTGCTCGAAAAAGCCCTTCATATATGCGCCGACAAATGTAAGATATTTTACTATTATATATACCGTTGTCATTCTACGTCAAAATCTCCTTCCTTGAGAATGCTGTCAAGGGTGATTTTTCCGTCCTTGTAATCCTTGACTTCGTCGCTGACTGCCATACTGTTTTGAGCAAAAATCTTCTCAACCTCGGCATAGCCCTCATCATTACCCGTTGCCGCATAGCAAAGAGCAAGGGTATCAAGCACCTGAATAGAATAATTGTACTGTTCATATGCCGACTTGGCAGCTGTGCAAGCGTTGTCATACTCTCCGAGTGCAAGGCAGGAAAGTGCGGTTTGTCTGTAATATTCAAATGAATAGTCGTCTTTTTCAAGCACCTTGTTTTTACAAATCGCTATGCTATCCTCGTATTTTCCCTGAATACGCAACGAGGTAGCCATTGCAACATCGGCATAAGCGTCCTCGGCATTGACCTCTTTAAGGAATGTGCAATAGTCCGTAACATCCTTTTGTGCTTTGACATAGAGATCTCCGAGCATAGGACCGTAAAGCCAAGTCATTTCGGGATAACCGTTCTTTATTTCCTCAAGAAAGCCGATCTGTGTTTCGGCAGGCTGACTGCTTATTGCCGCAGTATAGAACTTGAAATATGAAATCATTGCCTGACTGTAAGCGTTCGCTTCAATGGAATACGCCGCCGTTGTGGTAACAAGTCCGTCCTGTACATCCTCGGTGCTGTAGGTTACGGGCTCAAGAGGCTTGTTTTCAAGAGCCTTCAGCTGTTCAATTATAGTTTCATACGGAACCTCGGACGGGTCAACCGCCTCTTGCGGAATGTTGGAATAGATTATCTCATAGCAAGCGTCCCTTGTTCTCTCGAAAGCATTTTTCTCCTCAAAAGTCTTTGCGACGGATTTGAGGTGCGGAAGCTTCAACTCCCAAGACTTAAAGCTTGAGGTATATTGCTCCATATCCTGATAGCCGCCGATCTTTGAAAGATTGAGAATTGCTCTCTTGTAGACCATCTCGCCTCTGATGCTTTTGTCCTCCATAGTGTCGAAAAGCTCTGAATAATCGGAATGTGCGGTGAAAAGCATATTTTCCTTTGCAGCCTTTTGAGCGTTCAACGCATCAACATAAACATTTGCATTTCCTGCAAACACATAGCAAGCGTAAAAACTAAAGCCGATAACTATGAGCATTATTATAATGTTAAGAAAATCAAACGGATAGTGCCTTAACGCCTTTTCGCACTCTGCGCAAAAACGAGACTCGGGATCCTTCGCCGTTCCCCTTTTGTTTTCGCCGCAACACTCACAGAGCATATCCTCGGTAAGCTCTTCCTCTTCGTCGGACTCCGACTCGTTTTCGTTTTCCTCCTCCGAAGTTTCAGCCTCGGCGGTCGCCTTGTCAAGCTCCTGCTGAAAGGTCTCTTTCAACTCCTCCAACTCCTTCTTCAAGGCTTCGTCGTCCTGCTCGGGAAAAATCCCCTCGAGGTCTTTTTCTTTATTATCTGCCAAGAATATGCCTCCCTCAATTTATATAATAGATAGATTTTATCATTATTTTAATGTCAATTCAAATACAATCGTGTATTGTTACAGATTATTTACAAATTACAATGCCATTATAAGCGTGCCGATAGTGATAAACGCCGTGCCGACCGCCGATTTCACGGTGAATTTCTCATGCAGGAAAATAAATGCCAGCACAAGTGTAAAAAGTATGCTCAATTTGTCAATCGGTACGACCTTTGAAACCTCGCCGAGCTGCAACGCCTTGTAATAGCACAGCCACGATGCACCCGTCGCAAGTCCCGAAAGGATAAGAAATATCCAGCTTTTACGGTCAATTCCCGACAATCCGCTTTGCGTATGCGTAATGAACACCATAACCCATGCCATAAGTACAACGACAACCGTTCTGATTGCGGTTGCAAGGGTTGAGTCAACGTTTTGTATGCCCACCTTTGCGAAAATTGAGGTCAATGCCGCAAATACTGCAGACAAAACAGCTAATATTGCCCACATATTAAAGCCTTCTTTTTATATTGTAATTGTATTCATTCTACCACAACAGGCATAATAAAGCAAGCGACGTAAATCCGCTTTCCGATTATAAAAGAAAAGACCCAACTGCTGTTGAGCCTTTCTTCGGTTATAAATATGAGCTTAATTTACTTGCTGCTTGCAATAGCCTGATCTATAAGCTTGTTGAGCTTCTCCGACTGCTCGGGGGATGTGATTGCGCCGACGATCGGCTGTCCTACGATATTTCCGTTCTTATCAACAACGTAGGTTGTCGGATATGAATAAAGTCCCGAGGTAAACTTACCTGCTTCGCTCTTCGAGTCAAACCAAATATTTTTGTAGGTAACGCCCTTTTTCGACAAAACGTCTTTTGCTTCCGAAATTGCCGCCTTATCGCCGTCAAGAGTAAAGGAGTTTACGCCGACAACCGCACCGCCCTTTGCAGAAAGGGTCTTGTTGAGCGCTTCTAAATCTTCAAGTTCGCCTACACACGGTTTACAGGTCGTGAACCAGAAATTTACCACCGTTACGGTGTTGCCCGAGAAAAGCTCGCTGCTGTTTACGTCGTTGCCGTCAAGGTCTTTTCCCTGAAAGCTCGGGAATTGCGTTAATTTGCTTGTGTTCCCACTCATTCCTGCATCCTCTGCCGCAACGCTCTCTCCGCTGCCCGGTGTGCTTCCGCAGCCGGGATATTTCTGCTCCAAAATCGTGAGTTTGCCCTCGATTTCCTTTATCTGCTCTGCTCCGTCTTTAAGCGTTTTCAACTCGTCTGCGGTAAACTGACCCTTTGCACCCTCGATTGTGTTGAGAAGGAAATCACCGTAGTTTGAGCCGTCCTCAATCATTGTTGTATTCTTGTTTGCCGAGAGGAAAACCTTTTCCCAAAGGGCAGAGTTATCTGAGAGAATTTTATTTTCCGCCTCCATAAGCTTTTTGTGAAGAGCTGTCGCCTCGTCAAGGCTGTTCGCCTCCTGTGCAAGCAATGGGATAATGTCCGAATCGTCATTTGACGAATTTTTCTTGTTAGCCGAGCAGGCTGCAAGTCCTAAAGTCAACACAAGCACCATAAGCACAGCTAAAATTTTTGAAGCTTTTGAAATTTTCATAATCAATCCTCCGTTTTCCTGTTGTTATTTGTTTTCTTTTTATTATCAGGCTTTTCAATGCCGTCCGTTATCTTTTTCGGCATCTCAAAGCCATAATTAAACTTGATTGCGTCTGTCGGGCAAGAGGTTATGCACTTGCCACAGCGAATACACTCTGTATGATTGGGCGTTTTTGTGACATCGACATCCATTTTGCACACCCTTGCACATTTGCCGCAGGATACGCATTTGTGTTCGTCAACCTTAATACCGAGCAGGGACACCTTGTTCATCAATGCGTAAAATGCACCGAGCGGACAAATCCATTTGCAGAACGGGCGGTAAAATAAAACGCTTAAAACAACAACCACTATTAAAATTATCAGCTTTCTGTTAAACAACGGGCCTAATGCCGAGCGTATGCCCTCGTTGACCGCCGCCAACGGAATTGCACCCTCAAGAACACCTTGCGGACAAATATATTTGCAAAAGAACGGATCGCCCATGCCCAAATCATTTACAACTATCGCAGGCAACAGTACCACAGCAAGCAATAGAATTGCATATTTCAAATATGTAAGCGGCTTCAGTTTCTTTGTAGATAATTTTTTGGTAGGAATTTTATGGAGTAATTCCTGAAGCCAACCGAACGGGCATAAAAATCCGCATATAAATCGTCCGAGCAACACTCCGAGCAATATCAAAAATCCCGTTATATAATAGGAAAAGCGAAATTTTGACGAGCCGACCACCGCTTGAAACGAGCCGATAGGACACGCACCCGCTGCACCGGGGCAGGAATAGCAATTCAAGCCCGGTACGCACACCGCCTTACCCTTGCCCTGATAAATTCCGCCCTTAATAAAATTCGGCAGATGTATATTTGTAAGCAGTGCTGCCGCCGCTTGAATCCAGCCACGGAAACGGCTAAGCTGCTTTGAAAATTTGTTTTTATTTTTATCCAATTCCGACACACTCCAAGCACAATCTTATAGCCTTGCTCAATACCGTATCAGCCTCGCCACGCATAGCGCCGAAGCACAGCATGACTATGCCGACTATTAACAACAGCCCTTGAAATATAGCCTTTTTAGCTCTTAACAAACTGAACACTCCCTTCATTTTATCCGCATTATATCACACCCGACATAAAATCCTTGTTAAGAAAATGGGAAAATGAAAATTTTTAATATAAATATCTTATGGCAAAAGCTTCTTTAATTATTTTTCTTGGTATGTTATAATTCATAATAAAAAACAAAAAGCTGTTGCACTCGATTTCAACAAGTGCAACAGCTTTTATTTTAGTAACTGTGTTAATTCTTACACCTTCACTTTTTCTTTTCGTAAGAAGCTAAGCTTTGTTTCATTGATAACAATTCCGATAAACATTACCACGAAGCCGCAGACAATTCTCGGTGTAATGTGCTCGTCGGGATAGAACAAAATAGAAAACAGAACGCCGAACACCGCTTCGCAGCTCAAAATCAATGAGCTTGAGTTTGCGGAAGCATATTTCACGCCCACATTCATAAGCAAAAACGCCAGCGTTGTCGCAAACACCGAAACATATGCAAGCGAGCCTATAGCCGAAAGCGAAATGCTCGCAGGAGCTTCTTCGAAAAGCAAAAATCCCGCAAAGCATATTATAAACGCCGCAAAGAACTGAAATGCCGTGTAAAGTATGACATCCATATCCTTGCCCCAAAGCTCAACGGCAACTATCTGTAAGGCGTAAAAAACACCGCAAACAAGCGTCATTCCGTCGCCCATAAAATTAAAGCCTATATCTCCCGAGCCGAGCGAAACAAGCCCTATTCCCGTAAGGCAAACCACAGCCGCTATAAGATTAAATTTGTCGGGTGCTTTCTTGGTAACTACCCAACAAAAGAACGGAACAAGAACGCAATAAACCGTTGTCAAAAAAGCGTTTTTGCTCGGCGTGGTATATTGTAATCCGATAGTCTGCGTTATGTAAGCGAGGGCAAGAAACACGCCCGTTATACCGCCTGCCCACAGATATTTTTTATTAAGCTTCTTCCAATTCTTACAGCCGACAAGAAAAAGCAACAGCGCACCCACTAAAAAGCGTATGCTCAAAATAAAATAGAGTGGCATTTCATCAAGCGTATTTTTAAGTATAAAAAATGAGCTGCCCCATATTATCGTGCTGAGAAAAAGCATTGCTTTGGCAATCAAGCTCATATTTTTGGGTTTAGTCATAATTCCTCCGAAAAACTGAGTAGTTATATTGTTAAGCTATTGGAAAATATAAAAATAGATTAAACGACAAAGCTGTACAGCTCTCCCTCCACAAGAGTAAGCTCTCCTTTTTGACCCACTTCAAGACCGTCATACATTTCTTGCGGAACATTCAGCTTTATTTGCTCATTTTTGTCGGTTACAAAAACAACCGTATATACGTTTACGGCTTTAGGATACTTATCGCCTATCAGCATCGCACGGCAGCACAAATCAACTATTTCAGCATTAAAAGTTGATGTTTCAAACTCTGTTCTGATTTCAAATTTATTTGCCATATCAATTTTCGTTTCGCTGTCTCCCTTTTTGGCTTGCTTTACTACATGAGCGATATAATAACCGGTAAGTGCAATCATTACACAAATACAAAAACCGATACAAATAAAGAAATCCATATAATCCCCTTTAGCCGCACTTAATTTTCATTAGGTTATCACATAAAAAGAAAAAATCCCAGTTGCTAAACACAATTGGGATTCGTTGGAGGCGACACCCAGATTTGAACTGGGGAATCGGAGTTTTGCAGACTCGTGCCTTACCACTTGGCTATGTCGCCTTATGTTTGGTGTCATTGGTAAAAAATAAGGACGCTTAGGATTTTAAGCGTCCTTTGGAGCGGATGACGAGGCTCGAACTCGCTACCTCCACCTTGGCAAGGTGGCGCTCTACCGGATG
>OHHT01000289.1_pt1 | contig 20248 bp, 12 predicted proteins | sample 1568061 | NCBI WGS metagenome assembly OHHT01 (sample SAMEA3879550, study PRJEB24766) | human gut metagenome | biome: human-associated habitat; feature: feces | place: USA | collected 1985/1987 | reverse complement strand
ATCTTTCCGGCGGCGGCGAGGATGCCGATGGCTATGGGCAGATCGTAGGCCGCGCCTTCCTTCTTCACATCGGCCGGAGCCAGGTTGATGACGAAATGGCGCTTGGGGAAGCCGATCCCCGACTGGCGCAGGGCCGCCACGACACGCTGATAGCTCTCCTTGACGGCGGTGTCGGGGAGCCCCACGAGATGAAATGCAATGCCTGTCGAGGCATCGACTTCAATGGTCACTTTGATGGCGTCAATGCCTTGCACGGCGGCGCCATAGATTTTGACTAACATGCTGTTGGCGGTTTGTGAGTTGACGGGCTGGTTGATAGGTGTGCGGCTATTTGAGAACCGATTCGACGGCCTTGCGGGCTTTGGCCACCGATGATCCGCGGTAGATGGCGCGTCCGGTGGAGTCGGCGGTTATGAAATAGGGGAGGCGGGGTATGGCGAGCCTGCGGATGGGCGTTCCGGCGGTGCCCCCGGGCACCCATGTCTGCGTCCACATGGTGGAGTCGCGCCGGATGCTCTGGCGCCATGCGGCCGAGTCGGGCGCTGTCGAAATCTCGACGGCGGCGAAGCGTGATTTGTCGTAATGTCCTGTGAGATAGCGCAGCTGCGAGGCTATGGAGTCGCGTGAGCCGCCTTCGGTGTCGATGAAGCAGAGCAGCGTGGCGCTGTGGCGCATCGGATTGACGGTTACTATCGAGTCGCTGCGCTCGTAGAGCTTGAGCATGGGCACCGGGCTGTTTTTCATGGCCGACAGGCGCGAGCTTATGACCATGTCGAAGCCTTGGGCCACCTCGACCGGACGGGCTTCGGGGGAGAGCAGCGAGAAGAGCGAGTCGGCTTTCGCCTCATAACCTTCGCTGGTGTAGAATGTTGAGAGGATGGCCAGAGCGTGGAGCTGATCTTTGTTAGCGCCCACATATTTCTCAACGGCGCGGTTGATGGCGGCGGTGTTGCGGTTGCGCAGGATGGTGGTGTTTTCTTTGATCCACTTAGCGATGGCTTCCGAATCGGCGTTGCCTTTCACCTCGGCGGCATAGGGGTCGTTGATGTCGGCAGTGATGGTGATATGGTCGCCGTTGCGCACGATGACGGTGGCCAGGCGATGGTTGTCGGGCGACACGCTGATCAGTGCGAGGGTGGCCGAAGGCGACGACGCGGAGAAGGCGAAATGGCCGTCGGTGGCCGGCATGGTGATGCTTTTGAGGCCGCCGTTGGCAAAGTAGGTGAGCGTGACATTCTGCGAAGCTATGCCTCTGACGGTGCCTTCGATGACGAAATTGTCATCGCCGGAACAGCTCTGCAGCAGAAGGGCGAGCAGGGCGATGAGAGTGGTTATGTGACGTTTCAATGCGATGCTTGTTTTGGGTGTTGAATGTCGCAAAGTTAGTCAACAGTGGCCATTTAAGCAAGAAAATATATCGAAAGGGCATTAAAAATCAGAGCTGCTGTTGCCGAAATTCAGAAGCTTGTGTGTAACTTTGCGACGTGAAACGCCTGTTGATTCATCTGATGTTTTTTCTGACCGCTGCGTGCTCAGGCATGACAGCGCATGCTCAGATTGTAGCGGAGGGTGGTGTGAAATACAACACCGACAGCCTCCGGCGTGAATTCGACAACCAGCCCTATTTCGGTCTTTACAAAGACAACTATTTCACATTCGGCGTCCCCGTGGGATATAAGCCCACGCGCGAGAACTGCGATGTGAAATTCCAGGTGTCAATAGCCCAGCGCCTTACCAGGAGCACGCTGCCTTGGAACACCTATCTTTTTCTGTTCTATACGCAAAAAGTGTTCTGGAACGTGCTCGAAAATTCGATGCCGATGACCGACCTCAACTTCAACCCGGGCATCGGTCTGGTGAAGCCGCTATTCGTCAAGAACCGTTTCATCGGCAAGCTGATGCTGCTGCTCGAGCATGAGAGCAACGGGCGCGACGGCGTGCAGTCGCGTTCGTGGAACAAAGTGAGCGTAGGCGCCAACATCATGATCGACCCCAACTTCATTGTCCACGGAAAATTCTGGATACCGATAGTCGACGGCATGTACAATAAAGACATCCTCGACTATAGCGGCATCTATCAGGTCGGCACCTCGTTTTTCACCGCCGACCGCCGCTTCGGCGCCTCGGTCACGCTGGTGAAACGCCGCGGATGGTCGCTCAACTACAACACGATCGTCGAGCTCAACTACCGTCTGTTCCGCCGCGACAATCAGTTTCTCTTCCTGCAATACTACAACGGCTACGGCGAAGGGATGCTCGACTACAACAAGTATCACTCGATGTTGCGTGTGGGCATAGTGATAAAGCCCCGCATCTTCAGTGACTACTGATGCGACGGCGGGGGATGTGCGGCGTTATGCCGCAAGTACCTGCATTACAATCATGAAAGGCAACGACAGCAGGCCGAGGGTGATGGCGATGATGAGCCACAGTTCGGTGCGGTCGGAAGCTTTTTGTGCGCCCTTGAAATCGCCCGAATTGTAGAGCGACGACACGCGCACCGAATAGATCAGCGCCACGATGGCGGGGATCATGCAGCAGCATATTATGGCCGCGATGCACCACCCCAGATAAGTGGGCGGCATCGGCGGTATCTCGCTGTCGGTCAGCGGTTGCCTGTCGACGGGCGATGGCACGGGCGGCATGAAGGCTGCGCCGGCAGGCATCGGCTGAGTCACCGGCGGCTTCCTGTCCCACCCGAAAGCCTCGGCCAGCTCCGGGAGGGAGCCGGCCGGGACCCATGTGGGGAGCCCGTCGCGCCATACGAGCGTTTCGGGTGTGACCGGGTGGTTCACCACTTCGTCCAATGGCAGCGGGCCGATTTTACGGTTGTCTATTGCTATCCAGTAATCCATGAGGATAAGCGTTGTTTAGAGCCTATTCCACAAAATTTGTTAACGTCAGGGTCGCAGCAGTGCCAAAGATGATGTGCTGATGCGATACTCGTTGTTTCTGACATATTTTCTTGTCGTGAATGCATTAACAGATTTTTGGAATTAGCTCCAATTAATATTATTATTTTTTACTGACCGGCGTCTTTCCGGCGACTTTCTTCGAGTCTCATCAGTCACGATGCCCGCATCGTTCCTTCTTCAACTCAAGAAATTCACTCGAAAATACGCCGCCCTGACGTTAACAAATTTTGTGGAATAGGCTCTTAGAAGAATTTCGTTTCTTCGCCGAGGATGTCGCTGAGCAGGTTGTTGGCCAGACGGCTTGCACCGATGCGGAAATATTCGTTGTCGAGCCATTCTTCGCCGAGCACATGCTTAACGATCGTGTAATAGGCCAGAGCCTCGTCGGTCGTGGACACGCCGCCGGCCGGTTTGAAGCCTACCTTGCGGCCCGTCTTTTCGTAATATTCCTTGATGCACAGGCACATCACATAGGCGGCTTCGAGCGAAGCGCCCGGATATTCCTTGCCGGTCGAGGTCTTGATGAAGTCGGCGCCCGAATACATGGCGAGCACTGAAGCGGCGCGGATGTTTTCGGCCGTTTTGAGAGCGCCCGATTCGAGGATCACTTTCAGATGGGCGTCGCGGCAGGCGTGCTTGATCTCTTCGATCTCGTCGCACACTTCCTCCCAGTCGCCGTCGAGGAAGTTGCCCACGTTGAGCACGATGTCGATCTCGTCGGCGCCGCCTTCAACTGCGAGGGCCACTTCGGCCACTTTCACTTCGGGGAATGTCTGCGACGAGGGGAATCCGCCGGCCACGCAGGCGATGTTGACTTCAGTCACGTCGAGCACCGTGCGCACGATCGGGGCAAAGTTGGGATATACGCAGATGGCGGCCACGTTGGGCAGGTCGCCGTGCTCCTCTTCGAAGTCGTTGACGCGCTCGGTGAAGCGTGCCACGCTCTGAGGCGAATCGGTGGCTTTGAGGGTGGTGAGGTCGATGCAGTTGAAGAGGAATTTCAGCACATCGTGAGTGCGGTTTCCTTCAAGTTCTTTGGCGAGGATTTCGGCAACGTCGGCTTTCACTTTCTCGTCGTCGGTCAAAACCGTGCTTTTGGCCACGGTATCGTGATATTTGTCTGCCATATCGGTTTGATTATTTTGGGGGTTTATGAATTTTGGTCGTTGTTGTCGCGGAGCTTGGGATTCAGGCGGTGGCGGTCTTTATCTCTAATGGATTTTTTGGCGAGATTGTTCGCAATGGCTTCGGTGAGGTCGATGCCTTCCTGATTGGCGATTGCCGTCACGACCCAAAGCACGTCGGCCAGTTCGTCGGCCAGATCGGGCTTTTCGCCGGGCTTGAACGACTGGTCGCCGTGGGTGCGTGCCATGATGCGCGCCACTTCGCCCACCTCCTCGGTGAGGATTGCCATATTGGTCAACGGCGAGAAATAACGCACCCCGACCGTCGTTATCCACCGGTCGACGGTCTGCTGCAGCTCCTGAAGTGTCATCTGTCCGCTATCTGCCATGGGGTCATTCTTTAAGCCGAGAGTCGATGATGATGGTCACGGGGCCGTCGTTGACGAGCTCCACTTGCATGTCGGCTCCGAATACGCCGCATTTCACCTCGCGCCCCAGCCGCTGGCCCAGGAGGCTGCAGTAGAGATCGTAGAGCGGACGGCTCTCGGGCTCACGCGCCGCGCGGATGTAGCTCGGACGGTTGCCTTTGCGGGTCGAGGCGGTCAGCGTGAACTGGCTCACGGCCAGTACTTCGCCGCCGGTGTCGAGGATCGAGCGGTTCATCACTCCCTGATCGTCGTCGAAAATGCGCAGCGCCGCCGTTTTGTCGGCAAGCCACCGCGCGTCGTCGGGGCTGTCGCCGCACTCCACGCCCACGAGCACCATCAGCCCCTTGCCTGTCGAGGCATGGAGCCGGCCGCCGATACTCACCGACGCCCTGGTGCAGCGCTGTATCACTATTCTCATCGGGTTTGTTAAGCTTCGGGCACGAAAGCCCGTTTTGTAACGCAAACATAGTGAAAAAAATCCGAAAATGCCTACCTTTGCCGTATAAAAATCATTATTCAGCTCTATGTCCATGAAAATCCTCCGCTCTTTAACCCTCGCACTGGCCGTCGTGCCCGCGCTGGCTTTCGCTTCAAGACATGCTTATACCGAACCGAACGACACTTCGACGGTCGACCGCTCCGGCTGGGAGTCGCTCTCCGGCCCCACACGTCTGACCTGGGCTTCGAAAAACGACGTCTACCGCCAGATGGCCACGCCGCCTACGCTGTCGGTGACCGACACCACGGTGCATGCCTGGCGAGGCGAACGGCTTGGCCTCGAGGCTCTTCTGATAAGCCCCGAAGGTTCGGGCGAGCTGAAAGTGAGCATCTCCGACCTGCGGCGCGGCAAACGCTCTTACAAAGCGCCCGGCAGCAGCGCCGCTTTCATGCGCTACGTCATCACCACGGGATGGCCCGGTTGCGGCTATCCCCCCGATACGCTCCCCACATTCACCGTGCCCGACATGATCGACCTGCCCGAGGCCACAGTGTCGATGGCTCCGCGGACGGTGCGCCCGATATGGCTCACCGTCGAGGTGCCCGATGTGGAGCCGGGCGTATATGACATGACGCTGACTGTCAGCGATGTCGCCACCGGCAAGCGCGTTGGCGAGCTGCACCTTGCCGTCGACGTTGACCGCCGCCGTCTCCCCGCGCCCCACGACCAGGCTTTCTACCTCGATCTCTGGCAGCAGCCCTATTCAGTGTCGCGTTATTACAATGTCGAGCCGTGGAGCCGGGAGCACCTCGACCTCATGCGCCCCTACATGCAGAAACTCGCGCGCGCCGGCCAGAAAGCCGTCTCGGTGATCCTTTTCTACGAGCCGTGGGGCGAGCAGAGCAATGATAAGTTTGAGCCGATGGTGGCCACCACACGTCTGGCCGACGGCTCATGGAGCTTCGATTACAAGATCTTCGACCTCTGGGTCGACTACATGGCCGCCAACGGCATTGACGCCAACCTCGAATGTTTCACCATGGTGCCCTGGCAGCCGCAATACCGCTACACCGACGCGGCTACGGGCGAAACGCTCTTCCTCGAAGCCAAGCCCGGATCGGAGGCCTACCGCGACCTGTGGACGGCTTTCCTGACCGATTTCGCCTCCCACCTGCGCTCGCGCGGCCTTTTCGACAAGACCATGATAGTGATGGATGAGCGCGGTCTCGACGACATGCTGGCCGCCTATGCCGTGGCCAAGGCCGCCGTCCCCGACATTAAGATGTCGCTTGCCGGGTCATATCATAAGGAGCTTGTCGATTCGCTTGACTGCTACACGCTTATCAAAGGCGATTTCTTCCCCGACGATGTGATCTCGCGCCGCCGCGACCGCGACATGCTTACGCTTATGTACACCTGCTGTGCCACTCCGGCGCCGAGCCAGTTCAGCAACAGCGCTCCCGCCGACGGCGCCTATCTGCCGGTCTATGCAACGGCCACCGGCCACGACGGCTATCTCCACTGGTCGTATATGAACTGGACTGACAATCCGCTTGAGGACACGCGCTTCCACATGTTCGCCCCGGGCGACACCTATTTCATCTATCCCGACGGTCGCTCGTCGGTGCGCTATGAGCGTATGGTCGAAGGCATCCAGATGAGCGAAAAGCTGCGCTTGCTGCGCGACGAGCTGACGGCTGCCGCCGACATCGAGCGTCTGCAGCGTCTCGAAAACGCCCTGCTGCCCGTCCGCACGGGCGCGCTCAACGAGTGGTATCCCACGTCGACCGTCGTCGATCATCTTCAGGAGGCCGTCGACGCCCTTTGCAAATAAGCGCCCCGGCTGATCAGCACCCTTCCTCTTTCTTCTTGCCCGCCAACATGCCGCACGCCGCCATGATGTCCTCGCCGCGCGAGGCGCGTATGGTGGCGGTGATGCCGCGCTCGTTCAGGCGGTCGCGGAATGCGGTCATAGCTGCTTCTGTGGCTGTGGTCAGTTCCACGCCGGGTATGGCATGGAAGCGTATCAGGTTCACACGGCAATGCATGCCGCGCAGCAATCGGGCCAGCGCGTCGGCATGGCGCATGTCGTCGTTGACGCCCCGCCACATTATATATTCCACCGACAGACGCCGCTGGTGACTCCAGTCGTATTGCCGCAGCATCTCCAGCACATCGGTCAGCGGGTAAGCGCGTTCGACGGGCATCAGCCCCACGCGCTCGGACGCAAACGGCGAGTGTACGCTCAGCGCTATGTGCACCTGCGTGCGCTCTATGAGCCCGCGCAGCTCACCGATTTTGCCGATGCTCGACACGGTGATACGTTTCGGACTCCAGGCAAAGCCCCAGTCGGCGGTCATTATCGCGATGGCCTGCTCCACTGCCTGCGGGTTGTCCATCGGTTCGCCCATGCCCATAAACACTATGTTGGTGAGGCTTTCGGCTTCGTCGATGCTCATCACCTGATTGATGATCTGCGCCGTAGTGAGCTGGCCGTGGAAGCCTTGGCGCCCGGTCATGCAGAAGCGGCAGTTCATCTTGCATCCGGCTTGCGAGCTCACGCACAGCGTGGCGCGGTCGCCGTCGGGAATCATCACGGCCTCCACATCGCGGCCGCCCACACCCTCGAAGAGATATTTTGCGGTGCCGTCGGCAGAGAGCGTGCGCAGCTTGGGTGCCTGCCGTCCCACGGTGTAGCGCTCTTTCAGCCGCTGGCGGGCGACGAGCGACAGATCGGTCATCGCATCGATGTCGGTGGCGCGTTTCACATAAAGCCATCGCGCCATCTGGCGGGCGGCGAAGCGGGGCATGCCGCATTCGGCTGCCACGGCGCTCAGTTGTGTCAGACTCATCCCTATCAGCGGTGTCTTTCCACCGGTGTTGCTGCTGTCGGTCATAGGCTTGTCGTTTTGATCGCTGCAAATTTAAAGAAAAATTCCGCCTCCGTCAACCCCTCGTCTCTCGATCAGCACATGCTCTCGCCATTTCTCGCCCTCCCTCAATTGTTAAAATCCGCATTTAGATTCTTTAATTTCTTTTTGCACTGACTTTATTGCCAATCAGCGAATTATGCGTAACTTTGCATTGCAATCATCTATAATCGACCATGCAGGGATCCGGGGATGACCAATCACATCCGCCCGACACACGACAGTGCATATGCTTCGTTTTCGTAGCCTTTCCCGTTTCCGGCCTTTTGTCGGCCGGTGGCTCCAATCCCGCAACTTTGTTTATATAATTGATTGCCGCCCGGCAAAGCAGCCGGCCGTTTTTTTTTGTCATAGAATAACTTACAACACGGACGTTTTATATCCAATGTTTTGTTAGACAATACATATATACTTGAATTTTGGTTATGAGGGAGGTGTGCTTCTGTGAAGAAGTGCACCTCATTTTTTGCTTGGAGCTGAGAGTGGAGGGGCTTTTATAAATCTTATTAATTCTTATAAGTATTCTCTATATATAATAATGTGTGGGGCGCCGATCTCCGATTCTTAAGTGTTAACTTAATCTAAGTCCGGATTGTTAAATCTGCATCTTTCGTGAAATTTTTTTAATAAAATAGCACCGAATCTAAAAACAAATTTCATATCTTTGTGAGGATTTAGTTTGTTGCCGTCGTGCATTTTAGCCTTGTCTATACGCTAAGCAGGGTTGACTGCACGCCGTCAGTTTGGCCTTAAATCTCTGTAAATCACTGTGCTAACCCAGTCTGTAAAAAGGGGCCATTATCATATCGCAATCAAGGAAAATCAAATAGTAATTATATTTACCTTATGCTAAAACCAATCAAATCAGTAAGCAAAATTATCATCGCTGTTTCCCTCATGGGCGCCATGGTTTGGACCATGCCGGCCTATGCGGCTCCGGCGCCTGCTGCCGCCGCCCCCACGGCTAACGCTGCGACCGGTGTCATCCTGGATGAATTCGGCGATCCGATGATCGGTGCATCTGTGCGTGTTGCCAACAATCCCGCACAGGGTTCAGCTACAAACATCGACGGTGAATTCTCCATCGCCAATGTCAAGCCCGGCACCAAGTTGAAAATCACGTCTGTGGGTTACAAAGACGCCGAAGTGGTCTGGCAGGGCCAGCCCATTGAGTTCACTATGGAGCTCAACTCGAAGATGCTCGGCGACGTCGTCGTGACCGCCATGGGTATCAAACGTGAGGAGAAAACCCTTACCTACGCCGTGCAGACCATCAAAAACGATGAGGTGACCCGTATCAAGGAAACCAACTTCGTCAACGCTCTTCAGGGTAAGAGCGCCGGCCTCACCATCACCCCGAACAACTCCGGTGCCGGCGGTGGCGCTTCGCGTATCGTCCTCCGTGGTTCCACCTCCATCCTCGGCTCCAACCAGCCGCTTATCGTAATCGACGGTGTGCCCATGACCAACGGTATGGGCAGCCAGATGACCGACGGTATCGACATGGGCGGCGGCAAATCGGGCGACGACCTTCTGTCGACCATCAACCCTGAGGATATCGAGAACATGACCGTGCTGAAAGGCCCGAACGCCGCGGCACTCTACGGCTCGGCCGCCAACAACGGTGTGATCGTCATCACCACCAAATCGGGCGCCCAAGGCACCGTCAACGTCAACATATCGTCGTCGACTTCCATCGACCGCATAGCAATGTATCCCAAACAGCAGCAATACTACGGCATCACCGATGCCAAGACATGGGCTGCATGGGGTCCCCGCGTAGGCACCCGCACCGCCGATGAAGTGGCCGCTTATCCCTGGCTCATGAACGGCGCGCGCGAATCGGTCAAGGACTACTTCCAGACCGGCGTCACCCTCAACAACGGCATCACCCTCTCGGGCGGCACTGAGATGTCACGCACCTATTTCTCCTACAACAACACCTATCAGGACGGTATCATCCCGCGCAACAAGTTCACTCGTAACAACGTCATGCTCAAAGAGTCGTTCTCGCTCTTCAACAAGAGAGTCAACGTGACGGCTTCGTTGAACTGGATCCACCAGAAAACTGAAAACTCCCCCGTTGTAGGTAAAGCTCTTTCCGGTCTGTTCGCCCTCTACCGTACACCGGCCGACGTCGACATGCGCTACTGGAAAAACAACTACCGCCACCTCGGCACCGCCAGCGACTACCTCGTCAACGACCCCGCCGAAGGCAACCCCAAACTCGTCGGTCAGCCCATCCAGACATGGAACTGGAACATCGATTACCTCAACAACCCCTGGTGGGTACAGAACATGGTCAACGACCAGGTGAAACGCGACCGTATCCTCGGCAACCTCACCCTCGACTGGACAATCTGGAAAAACCTCAAATACCAGACCCGCTTCAGCGTCGACATGGTATTCGACAACTCGCTCAATGAAGAATATGCCACAATGTTCCGCGCAGGCTGGGACTACAAAGGCGGTAAATACTATTCGAGCAACTCACGCACCTCCGATATCTACAACGACCATATGTTCACCTGGAACGACCGTTTCAATGACAAGATCGACGTCAACGTAGCTCTCGGCGGAAGCTTCACCCGTCACTACTCACGCTCGACAACCATCGTCACAGGCATCGATACCTCCGGTATACCCAACGCCTTCGTTCCGCAGAACAACCGCAACTACCGTCCCTCGAACCCCAACGGCTCTTCGACAAGCGCTTCCGACTCCTGGGACTACACCGACTGGTCATCAGCCCTCTTCGGTACAGTTTCCGTAGGCCTCTTCGACAAAGTTTATCTCGACGGTTCTTATCGCCGTGACTGGTGCCAGGCATTCCAGCAGTTCACCGAAAAAGGCGACTACAAATCGTTCGGCTACTATTCGTTCGGCGCCAACGTCCTTATCGACAAATTCTTCAATCAGGACTACAAGGCTGCCCCCTGGCTCGACCAGTTGAAATGGCGCGGCAGCTACTCCGTTGTAGGTAACGCCGTCCCCAACACGCTCTTCGCCCGTCAGTCAATGAGCTTCTCCGACGGTTCGCTCTCCACAAAACCGCCTACATTCGACGATCCCAAGCCCGAGACCACAACGGCATTCGAGACCGGTATCGACGCCTGGATGTTCAACAACAAGTTCAACGTCGACCTCACATACTACAACTCGACACTCCGCAACCAGTTCCTCTACATCTCCACCGCCAACGGCGAATCCAAACCCGTCAACACCGGTAAGATCCGCAACACCGGCGTCGAGATCTCCATGGGCTACCGCTGGGCCATCAACAAAGACTGGACATGGCAGACCAACGTCAACTTCGCTTACAACGACAACAAGATCCTCGAAACTTACATGCAGGACAACGGTCTTCCCTACATCTATGAAGTAGGTCCGAAGGCTTTCCACATCAAATATCTCGAAGGCGGTAAGTTCGGCGACATCTATGTCAACTCGTTCAAACGCGACGCCAACGGCCATATCGTTCTTTCAGGCTATGAAAAGACCGACGCCAGCGGCAACACCTATATCGACTATGAGAACGCCGTGCCCACAATGGCATCCGGCCTCTATGAAACCAAAGTAGGCAACACCGCTTCGCCCTACACCCTCGGATGGAGCAACACCTTCACCTGGAAAAACTTCACCCTCTACTTCCTCATCGACGGCCGCATCGGCGGTAAAGTGATGTCGCTCACCGAACCTGACCTTGACCGCTACGGTATCTCGACCCGCTCGGGCGAAGCCCGTCTCGCTGCCGAAGCCGATCCCGAAAACCTCATGGCTGTCGGCTCCAACGGTCAGCCCATCTACCTGATGTATCTCCCCGACGGATCCGGACGCAAAATCTCCGTTCAGAAATATTTCGAAACCGTCGGTCAGAATCCTATGGAGGATCATGTCTACAATGCTACCAACTTCCGCATGCGCGACATCGCTCTCTCCTACTCGCTGCCCAACCTCTTCGGCCAGTCCAAAGGCATGACGGCACAGTTCTCGGTTAAGAACGCATTCTTCCTCTACAAAGACTCCCCCGTCGATCCCGACATCTCTGTATCAGCAGCCAACGGCTACTCCGGTATCGACTCCTATGCGCTCCCGACACTCCGCTCCTACTGCATCACTTTGAAATTTAACTTCTAATCAGCAGATTTCCTGAAACAATGAAAAAAACTATTATATCGGCTTGCATCGCTGCCATTGCCGGAATGTCGGTGCTCTCCTCTTGCGGTGATGAGCTCAAGCCCTATCCCTGGATTGCCGACGACCCCAACTCCGGCAGCGAGGAAAACCTCGGCTCCACCGACATGGACGCTCTCGAACGCCAGATGATCCGAGGCCTCCGTTTCGTTATCAACTATCCCGGCAAAGGATTCAACTGGCAGCCCCACGACTATCAGTATATCCGCGCCAACTCCATCGACAACTATGCCGGCTACTGGACGACTACCAAGGCCAACTTTGCCTTCGGCCCCGCCCTCGCCACCCTCTACACCGACGACAACGGTTACATCACCGGTCCGGCCGACGCCCGTGCCTTTGCCTACCTCAAGGATGCCATCTTCTCATGGAATGTGGCTCAATATACCGACGAGGACGGCAACAAATACCTTCAGGAACGCCCCGAATGGCGCGCCATCGCCCTCATCTGCGAGGCCTATGTGGCTCATGAGATCGTCGATGCCTACGGTGTGATGCAGTTCACCGACACCCGCGCACAGAAGCGTACCCGCCCCATCAATTATGAAGCCGGCCCCGACGTCTACAAGCTCGTCCTCGCCGACCTCGACGAAGCCATTGCCACACTTAAGGAGAAACAGCCCGGTCCCGGCGAACTCCAGCGCGTGGAAGGCACCGATGCCGAAATGACTTTCACCAACTGGGATTGGCGCTATTGGGTTAAGCTTGCCAACTGTATCAAGCTCCGCATGGCCATGAACATGGTCGACTATGTCGATCCCGATCCCGTCTACGGACCCGACTCCAAACCCTTTGTTGCCAAAAACATCGCTGAAGAAGCCGTCAACGACGAAATCGGTGTGCTTCTGCCAACCGACGACCGCGATATCGCCTACCACATGACCACGCACCAGAACGTATGGTACTTCATCGGCAACTCCTGGAACGATATCCGCCTCAACGCTTCGCTTGAAAACATCCTCAAGCACTTCAAATCGCCGTTGCTCAACGAATGGTTCGACAACAACGAATATGAGATCAAAAACGCTGCCGGCCAGGCCGCACCCCGCGGTGTCTACGGCGTGCGCTCCGGTCTCTACATGGAAGATACCGGCGGCCCCGACAAGGGCGGCTATGGTCCTTTCGCCAAACTCTCCGGTCGTCAGCAGTACATGAAACAGCCTATCTTCAAACGCACCGAAGCCACACTCCTCCGTGCCGAAGGCGCTCTCCGCGGCTGGAACATGGGCGGCACCGCTCAGGAACTCTACGAAGCCGCTATCCGTGTTTCATTCCAGGAATGGGGTGTCGAGGATAAGGTTGACGCTTACCTCGCTTCCGACAATCTCCCCGTGGTCAACTATCGCGACTACTACAACCGTGTCAACGATATCGATGGCCGCGTTTCCATCGGCGTGAAATGGAACGAGAGCGACACTCAGGAGGTCAAACTCGAAAAGATCATCACTCAGAAATATATAGCCAACTTCCCCATGGGAGCCGAGGCTTGGGCCAACTTCCGCCGCACCGGCTATCCCCGTCTGTTCCCTGTCAAGATCAACAACATGACCAACGTCGACACCGAAATGCAGATCCGCCGCTGCTCGTTTGTTCAGGATGCCAACAACGGCGCTGAAATCCAGCAGGCTACCGAGCTCCTCGGCGGCACTCAGGACTGCGGCACACGCGTGTTCTGGGACGTACGCTCAGCAACATGGGCTAAAGACGCCAACGGTCAGTATATTCCCCAAAACTTTTAATTTTCTTGCAGACAATGAAATTCGTTAATAAGTTATTTATCGGTGCGGCTGTGCTTTCCGTTGCCGGGGCTTTCACTTCCTGTAAGGAAGATGCCACCCTCTCCGGTGCCGACGCCGTATATATCACGATGGGTCAGACCGACATTTCAATGCTTGTCGGCGACTCCATACCCCTTACTGCCGCTGTAACCAACGCAAGCGGCGACAATATCCCCTGCGAAGTCACCTGGAGCGTCGACGATCAGTCGGTCGTTTCTATCGTCCCGCAGCTCAAACGCATCAAAAACCCCGATTACGTGGCTCCCGAAGATCCCGGAAGCCCCGATGAGGGCGGCGAGGATACCGAAGCTACGGCCGCCGAACGCGACGAATCGGGCGATGTGACAACTCCCGGCGACAATGCCAACCCTGAATATCTCTACGAACCCACCGGCGTGCTTTGCTTAAAGGCTCTCCCGGGCTCGCAGGGCAAGAGCACCGTTATCCGAGCTACGCTTGAAAACGGCATGTATGCCGTGACTACGGTTACCATAGGCCGCAACACTCTCGACGACAACACCATCACCGCCGAGCGCGAACAGATGTCGACCTATTTTGAAAACTTCGCCGATACCTGCTGGTTCGACATCAACCCCATCAACGTCATCGACGACTATGATGTTTCCTACAGCTTCCGTATGATCGAAACGGTGTCCGATCCCAGTTTGCTCGTCCCCGGCGAAGATAAATTCACCCCCTCGGCCGAAACGCCTATTTTCATCGACCGCGAGAACTCGCGCGTAGGCGTTGTGTTCCAGGCTCCCCGTCTCACCGGTAAGGCAGTCTGCAAGCTCACCCTCACTCAGCGTAATGCCGAGGGCGAAGTCGAACTTGAGAAAGCCGACTCCACCGAGCTCATCATCTTCCCGCTCATCACGGCAGGTCTTGAGTATCAGCAGAACGGTGTGACCATGCGTCCGGGTCCCGGCATCCAGACTCCCTCCAACATCAAACCCCGCCTCGAAACCGTGTCGCTCGACCTCAATTCCGAGCACCTCGTGGGCGTCTGCATCGGCCTCATCACCTCCAACAGTAGGGTTGATATCCCCAACGCTATCGCAGCTGAAAAAGCCGGCTACTTCACCTGGGAACTCGACGGCAGCTCCGTGCTCGCCGAAGAGATGTTCATAGACGAAAACTACACCTCGGGCTATGTTTCCTATCTGAAGGTACGCTCCGGCATACGCACCGGATTCACCCGCATCAAGTTCACCATCCCCGGCTCTTGCATCGACTCCGACACCGAGCCGCAGGAATTCCTCTGCGACATCACAGTGCTCGACTTCAACACTGAATATCCCGTCAACGATGTCGTGCTCTCCAACATGATCCTCAACGAGGACGACCCCGACCCCGCCTATCATGAATATGCCGACAACGAACTCATAGAAGCTTACATCGGCACACCGCTCAACATCTACGCCGTGACCGACCCCGATGCATCGTTTGCATTCCATATCCCCGAGGTCACAAGCTCCGATCCTTCGGTGCTTAAGGTTGAAGCGCGCGGATCTGCCGACGGTACACGCCGCGAGTTCACTCCTCTCAAGGAAGGCGAAGTCACCCTTACGTTCAAGTCGCTCGACAAAGAGAAGTCTGTCCGAGTAAAAGTTCATGACCGCATCAAGACCATCGCATGGGGTGAGCCCTCAGAATGGAGCGCTCCCGAAACGCCGAAGATCCTCGTCGGTAATTCCGTCGTCGCCGCTCTCGACGTCACCATGCACTCTCAGCCCGACAGCCCCATCGGCGTTTACAAAGGCGAGACCCTCCAGTGGATCTCTTCCGATCCCGCCGGTCTCGGAATCACCGTCGATCCCTCTGACAGCCGCCGCGCCACTGTCAGCGCCATCGCTGCCGGTTCCTACACCATCACCGCCGGCATCCCGGGCGAATACACCATTACCCGTACAATTGAAGTTCAGGAACTTTCGGGTATTGAATTCACCGACGACGTTGTTACATTCCAAGGTGTGACGATGGCATTCCTTGACGATCTTCCCGACATCCTCGAGCTCTCGGTAGTTACGGATGATTCGCGTTATGACTTCGATTTCGTCACCAATGGCATCAAAGTAGGTACATTCGCCGCTTCCGACGGTTCGCTGTTCATCAATGGCGACTATGACAACCCGATCGATGGCTGCACCTACAATGTCACTATCGTCGACAACGGCGATGGCAATTACACCATCAGCGGTTACTTCGAAACGCCTGACGGACTCCGTTACACATTCACTAATCTTACAATTTACGGCTGATTTTCAGGAATCCTTAAGCAAATCCGAAATTTCGCGACGTGACTCTATCAAAGGCTTTTAAGATGTTAAAAATGCTTAACATCATTGTGCTTGGGCCTTGAATCACCCGCCGAAAGTCGATAAAAAAAGAGCGGGATAAAAAAAATATTGATTTATCCCGATCTTTTTCTTATATTTGCCGATATGAACACGGCTTACGGCCGGCTGTTGCCGGGCTATTGCCGGTTTTCGCGCGTCATTATCATTTAATTGCAACACCTTAAATTAACTAATAAACTAACATCAACATGAGTAAAAAATCTATCTTCTTGTGCAGTACGCTCCTCGTCGCAGGTGCAGCGTCCGCCCAGAAGCTGGCCGAAGGCTATGTTGTGTTCCCGCAGTCGACCGAGCTGTCGACCTACGTTTCCGCATGGAATGGCGGAGCGGGCACCATCACGATGAACGGCAGCACTTGGGAAGACGAAGAATTCTTCACCTCGCGCGTAAAGCCGAAAGAACGCTTCTACAACACCACCACTCAGATCTATCCCGAAATGACGCAGTACAGTAGCTCAAATCAGAACGCTACTGACAAACGCTACATCAACTGGGTGCCCATCGGTACCCCTGATTTCAACGCCCTCCCCAATGCCGTTTTCGACTCCGAGGCTTTCTCGATGTGGAGCTATGTCGACCACTACGGTAACTGGACGATGCCCTACGGATGGGTGATCGGTGCAGCTGCCGACGCAGCCCATAAAAACGGTGTCGCCATGTCGGGCGTCGCTTCGATTCCTTTTGGCCCGATTCCCACCGACTGGGCCAATCAGCTTAATTCAATCGGAAACCTTACCTCTGATGAAGTAGGCAAATTCCTCTATTATCACGGTGTCGACGGCCTCGGCTACAACTCCGAGTTCTCCAGCGGCGGCTCGATCGTCCCCAAAATCCGTACGCTTCACGACGGACTCTACTCCTATATGTCGACCCGCAACCCCATCTTCGAGAATGTATGGTACGGCGGTACAAACGATTACGGCTCTATTGCATTCGATACCGGCCTCAGCTCCAACCAGGGTATCTTCAAGGGCTCTTCGATCTTCCTTAACTACAACTGGAACAACTCCACCTACTACAGCACTGCCCCCGGCATCGCCAAAAACATGGGTCGCAACCCGTTCCACCTCTATGCAGGTATGAACCAGGAAGGTTCATCCAGCGACAACGGCGGTCACTTCGCAGTCCTTAAAAACATCCAGTATTCAATCGGTATCTGGGGTTCGCACCAGGTCAACCAGTTCTGGAAAGAACATGGCGTGGGCGGTACCACATCCGAAGCTGTTCAGAAATATTATCTGAGCGCCACCGAGGACTGGTACACCAACGTTAACCACAACCCCGCTATCCGCGGCACACTCGCCAACATCGGTCAGCCTGTAGTTCGCGCCAACTGGGCCGGCATCTCCGCTTCCGTCAGCGCCCGCTCCACTCTCGGCTGGGATCTCACCAAAGAGCCCTTTTACACTTTCTTCAACCTTGGCAACGGCGCTTTCTTCAACTGGAAAGGCGACCGCGTCAACGACAACGAATGGTACAACCTCGGTATCCAGGACTTCCTCCCCACCTGGCGCTTCTGGTTTGCCGACTCATGGATGAACAAAGACGTCTCGGCTTCCAACGTTCACATGAGCGCCAACTTCACATGGGATGATGCCTATGTGGGCGGTTCATGCCTCCGTATTGCCGGCACCAGCTCCGAAGAATATCTCCATCTCTTCAAGACCAATTTCCCGGTCAACACATCGACAAAGGTACGCCTCACGTTCAAGATCCTCAGCGGCTCGGCTGACATCAGCGTAATGCTCAGCAGCTCAAGCAGCACCAAAGGTCAGGAACGTGAGATGATCACCGCCGCCGATTGCGCCGATATCGAGAATAACTCTTATAAAGAAGGCGCCGCTGGCTGGACAACAAAAGTGGTCACCATCCCGACCCGTCTCACCACGCTCGGTGTCGTCGGCCTGAAGTTTGCCAACGCTGAAAACCTCGAGATGCTCCTCGGCGGTCTCGAAATCGTGCGCACCGAAAACTTCGCCGCTCCCACAGCTCCACAGCTCAAAACCACAAAGATCCTTGCCAACACCTACACCGGCATTGATGCCAAGGTCATCTGGACAATGGACAACGACGAAGGCCGCAACGCCGGCACTCCCGTCTACAACCTCGACAAGGGCGTTTCGTTCTTCCGCGTTTACAGCCAGGAAGAAGGCGGCGATCCCCAGTTTATCTGCGCCACCACCTCATGGGCTGCCATCGCTTTCCGCGCTCCCAACACCGACAGCTCCAAGAAGATCCGTTTCGGCGTCAGCGCCCTCTCGCTCGACACCAAGAATGAAAGCGACATCACATGGAGCAACTATATGTCCAAAGGCAGCTATGTCGCCTCCAACGACGTTGAAGTTTCCAAGAAGATGATCAAGCCTAACGAAGGCTTCTCATGCTACTATCTCGACAGCCGCCACGCTTCGTCGACATGGACCCTTAAAGACAACTCCGGCAGTACCGTTGCCAGCGGTACAGGCGTACGCCTCGACGTGCCCGACGGCCTCGCTCAGGGCGGTTACGACCTCGTGCTCGATGCAGGCACTGCCAACGAACGCACCTTCGGATTCTTCGTTCAGGTTTCTTCTGAAGAAGTGGGCGCACTGCCTCAGGTCTACACCACAAGAGTGGGCGGCAACGAAGTTGACGAAAACGGCGACGACATCGCTATCGATCTCACCGACTCTCCCACACTCAGCTACACCGGCCGTCCCGCCGACGGCTCGGCTTCGCGTGCCCTCTCGCTCAACAACCACTGGATCGGCGCCAACATCGGTCAGCTCGGCATCACCTCGACCTCTTCGGTTTCCGTAGGCGGCTGGTTCAAATTCAATGCCATCCCCGACGGAGAATGGAACTTCATCAACATCGTCAACAAAAACGACGGCTGGCCTCAGAATGAATGGGGCTGGTGCTGGAACCACGGCTTGGCCGACGGCTCGCTCAAATTCACGTTCCGCGGCAACAACTCCGACACATCACAGCCCGGTGAGCTCCACTACTCATTCCCCAACACCAAGATCCAGGCCGGTGTATGGACACACATCATGATGGTGTTTGAGAAAGACGGCAACGCATTCCGCTGCCTCCTCTACATCAACGGCGTTAAACAGGAATCTTCATGGTATCAGACCAAAACCGGCCAGAACAAGGCCGAAAGCGAATGGCTCTATCGCGACAAGACCACCGACGAATGGTGTCCGAGGATCAGCGCCACACGTGCCGACGCCTCTTATGTGCTCTTCGGCGGTACGGTTTTCCAGGGCAAATCCATCGACGGTATCTGCGACGACTTCCAGGTTTGGAACAAAGCCGTGACCCAGGCCGAAGTTAAACAGTCCATGGCCGGCATCACACGCAGCAACGTGCCTTCAGGCCTTGCATGTCTCTGGGACTTCGAATCCGACGCTGATTCCGACAACGCCAACAACGGCTTCGGATCCAATCTGGCTCCCTGCTATACCCACGAATGGGTCAACAACACCTCGAGCACCGAAGGCGCCAAGAGAATCGAAACCTACGCTTCTTCCTACACTCCCGGCTGCCCCTTCCTCTCCGGTACGGCTTATCCCGTTGTCACCGAAGCTGTCTGGAAAGACTCCGACCGCAAGACTCAGTTCACAAAGATCGCTTCACGCGCAGGCGGTGAAGACGAAGCCGGTTCGGCTAACGTCAAGTTTGTCAACGCCGGTGACCACGAAGTGAGCCTCACCCTCCAGAACAACTACGGCAGCGACACCAAATACTTCCCCGTATTTGTTGTCACCGACAACACTCAGGGTATTGACGACATCTACGGCGACGGCGCCGACATGAACGCCTACACCGTCGACAACGTCCTCTTCCTTGAATTTGCCCAGGACGGCGCATACGACGTTGAAGTCTACAATGCCGCAGGCATGCTCGTAGGCTCCAAGAAGCTCACAGCCGTTGCAGGCCAGAACGCCCGCATCACCCTCGGCGCTCCCGGCGTCTACCTCGTGAAAGCTTCAGTCAACGGCTCGGCACTCCGCACCGTCAAAGTGCTCAGCAAATAATCCAACCGGATAATCCGATATAACAGAATATCCTGTCCTCAACGGGGGGCGCCCAAGG
>OHHT01000275.1_pt1 | contig 20980 bp, 17 predicted proteins | sample 1568061 | NCBI WGS metagenome assembly OHHT01 (sample SAMEA3879550, study PRJEB24766) | human gut metagenome | biome: human-associated habitat; feature: feces | place: USA | collected 1985/1987 | reverse complement strand
GGCGGGGATGGGGGCGGAGATTTCGACGATGCCGGCTATGCGGCCGTCGGCGGTGAGCCAGGGAGCCTGATGGATGAATTTATTGCAGCCGTTCTTGGTGATGGTGTAGCTGTTGCTCTCGCCGGTGGCAAGGATATGGCGGATGATGGCCTGAGAACGCTCGTTGTGACAGTCCATCAGATTGCGGCCGATGAGGTCGCCGTGCGCTTCATATTGCTTGCGCGCCTTACGGTTCTGATAGATGATCACGGCGTCGGCGTCGCAGACGGTCACGGCGCAGTCAAGGCCTTCGGCCCATTCAAATGTGCTGTCCATCGGGATCAATAGGCGAACATCGGATAGCCTTCCATGGCGGCGTTGACGCGGGCGCGGACGGCGGCGATGGTCTCGGGCGATTCGGGGTTGGAGAGCACGGTGTCGATCATGTCGACGATCTCGACCATGAAATCTTCCTTGGCGCCGCGGGTGGTGATGGCGGGGGTGCCGAGACGGATGCCTGAAGTCTGGAATGGGGAACGGGTGTCGAAGGGCACCATGTTTTTGTTGGCAGTGATGTCGGCTTCAACGAGAACACGTTCGGCCACCTTGCCGGTGAGTTCGGGGAATTTGGTTCGGAGGTCGACGAGGATGCAGTGGTTGTCGGTGCCGTTTGACACGATCTTATAACCGCGTTCGATGAGTGCGGCAGCCATTGCGGCGGCGTTTTTCTTCACCTGGATCTGATAGTCGCGGTATTCGGGCTGAAGGGCTTCGCCGAAGGCCACGGCTTTGGCTGCGATGACATGTTCGAGGGGGCCGCCCTGAACGCCGGGGAATACGGCAGAGTCGAGCAGCGACGACATCATGCGCACTTGGCCTTTGGGGGTTGTCTTGCCCCAGGGATTTTCGAAGTCCTCACCCATCAGGATGATGCCGCCGCGCGGGCCGCGGAGGGTCTTGTGGGTGGTGGAGGTGACTATGTGGGCGTATTTCACGGGGTTGTCGAGCAGACCGGCGGCGATGAGGCCGGCGGGATGAGCCATGTCGACCATGAAAATGGCGCCGATCTCGTCGGCCAGACGGCGCATTCGGGCATAGTCCCAATCGCGCGAGTAGGCGCTGGCGCCGCCGATGATCAGACGCGGACGTTCGCGGCGTGCGATCTCTTCCATATTGTCGTAGTCGACGAGGCCAGTCTCCTCATCGACGTTGTAGCCGAGAGCCTGGAAAACAAGGCCGGAGAAGTTGACGGGGCTTCCGTGGGAGAGGTGGCCGCCGTGAGCGAGGTTGAGTCCGAGGAATTTGTCGCCCGGCTTCAGACAAGCCATGAACACGGCCATGTTGGCCTGTGCGCCTGAGTGGGGCTGCACGTTGGCGTAAGCCGCGCCGAAAAGCTTCTTCACGCGGTCGATGGCCAGCTGCTCCACTTCGTCGACCACCTGGCAGCCGCCATAGTAGCGGTGGCCGGGATATCCTTCGGCATATTTATTGGTGAGGCAAGAGCCCATGGCACGCATCACTTCGTCGCTGACGAAGTTTTCGGAAGCGATGAGTTCGATGCCTTTTTTCTGACGCTGATACTCGCGATCGATTAGCTGAAAAATCTGATTGTCGGGTTGCATAAATCTGTGATATGTGTTAATGATGTTGTATATTATCTGATTGTTATTTAGTTTTCTTCTTTACCGACCATCCGAAACGGCCTATGTGAGCGCCGAGGCCGTAGTAGTTGCCGTGGCTGTAGACCAGCATTCCGGCACGCTCAAGCTTGAAGGCACCTGTTTCGGGGTCGATGAGGCTTTCGTCGGCAAGTACGCAGAGCACATCGGCGATAAACATGTCGTGACTGCCGAGATGCACAATCTCTTTGACGCGACACTCGATGCTCAGCGGCGATTCCATAACCGAGGGGCAGGCCACGAGGCGTCCCTCTTCAGGCGTCAGCCCCGTCTCCTTCCATTTGTCGTAGTCGCGTCCCGAGCGCACGCCGACCCAGTCGGTGGCCCGTGCCATAGCCTCGGTGGTGAGGTTGATGGTAAACTCCATGGTGGAGCGTATCATATCATAGGAATGGCGTTCGGGGCGCACGGATATGTAGCACATGGCCGGATCGGTGCAGATGGTGCCTGTCCATGCCACGGTGAGCAAGTTGCTGTCGGCAACCGAGGAGCCACAGGTCACTATCACCGCCGGAAGCGGATAGATCATTGTGCCCGGTTTCCATTGTTGTTTCATTCTCGGCGGTATGTGGTGATTGGTCAGGGAGTGTCAGTGTCAGTCGATCTGTGCGTCTCCGCTTTTCACCACATGGCCGCAATAGTGGCAACGTATGGTCACGTCGTCGCGGTCGATCACTTCGAAGCGAGTGCGCATCGGTTCATTGTTGGTGATGCACTTGGGATTGCCGCAGCGCACGATGCCCGTGATCACGTCGGGGAGCTTGATGGGGAATTTCTTCACCACTTCGAAATCGCGGATTATGTTGATGTTGGCGTGCGGAGCTATGAGGGCAATGCGGTTGAGGACATCGTCGGGGAACTCCACGTCGGCCACCTTGATGATGCCCTTTTTGCCGAGGCGGTGGCTCGAGAGGTTGTTGCCGATGGTCACGTTGGTGGTCATCTTTTCGATGCCGAGAATCTTGACGGCCTTAAAAAGCACATCGGCCGGTATGTGGTCAATGACGGTTCCGCAGCGGAGGGCTGCAACAGCCAGTTCTTTACGTTCTTTTGTCATACTGCTCATTTTGTGTCGTCACATTCTTTGAAAATGTCAATACCCAGGGCGCGGCAGATGATGGCCTGACGCGCATAGAGGCCGTTGCGGGCCTGGTCGAAATAATAAGCGTGCGGATCGTCGTCGACATCCTGAGCTATCTCATTGACGCGGGGGAGCGGATGGAGCACACGCATATTGCCGCGGGCATCGCGGAGCATGTCGGCGCGGAGGGTATAGAGATCCTTGACGCGCTCATATTCCATGATGTCGGCGAAACGTTCGCGCTGCACACGTGTCATATAGAGGATGTCGGTGGTGTTGATCACCTCGGGTGTGAAATCCTTGTGCTCGGTGTAGCGGATGCCGTTTGCCTCGCAGAAGTCGAGATATTCGCGCGGCATCTGGAGCTCGTCGCAGGCCACGAAATTGAATGTGGGGTTGAAATAGCGCAGAGCCATGAGGAGCGAATGGACGGTGCGGCCGTATTTGAGGTCGCCCACCATTGTAATGGTGAGATTGTCGAGCTTGCCCTGCGTCTTGTAGATCGAATAGAGGTCGAGCATGGTCTGCGAGGGGTGCTGGTTTGCGCCGTCGCCGGCATTGATCACGGGCACATCAGTCACCTCGGTGGCATAGCGAGCCGCGCCTTCGAGATAATGTCGCATCACAATGAGATCGACATAGTTGCTCACCATCTTGATGGTGTCTTTGAGCGTTTCGCCTTTCGAGGAGCTTGTGGTCGAAGCATCGGAAAAGCCGATCACACGGCCGCCGAGGCGGTTGACAGCGGTTTCAAAACTGAGGCGGGTGCGAGTCGACGGTTCGAAGAAGAGTGTAGCCACCACCTTGCCGTCGAGGATTTTGTGGTTGGGGTGCGCTTCAAAGTAAGCGGCCCGTCGGAGGAGATCGAGGATGTCATCGCGCGAGATATCATCGATTGACACCAGAGAGTTTTTGTTCATGACTGATGATGTTTTAGACCACACCCGGGGGAAACTGATCGACCTGACTTTCAGCAAATTGCTCCATTGCGTTTTCGGTACATCCTCAATTTCCCGGAGCGTATGGTTACCTGCATGCAAATTTAGCAATTTTCCGCGACTCCGCCACCCGCTTCAACACAATATTTTTCGCAGGGGTGCTAATCAGCGCAGGAAACGGGGTGCCTGAAGGAAGAAGCCGAAGGTGAGGCCGAAATTCCATCGGCCTTTTTCGACGCCCGCATAATGCGTGTAGAGAGATACGTTGGCGAAAGGGAGAGTGGCCACGGCCTCAATCTGGCCGAAGAAGCTGACCTTCGAGAGATAGTCGCCGTAGCGCGCCATTCCGGCGGCATCGGGCAATATCGGTCGAAGTGGCACAAAGAGGTCGGCACGGCCGCGCATCTGCAGTATGGAGCTGATCTTCCATACGGGAATCACGCCGATGACGCCGAACGAGTTGGCACGGAAGTCGGGCGTGAACACATTGGTATAAGATGGCGCGGGATTGAATTCCGGAGCATCGGTGACCGAAGCGGCATAGCCGGGGAGCAGTTTACGGGTGGAATACAGGAGGTTGACCTCCGTGCCGAAAGCGAAGTGCCGCGACAGGTCGAAATAGTTTGTTGCGAGCACTTCGCACTGCGCCCAGATGCGGTTGTCGCGCACGCGGCAGCCATTGTTGACGTCGGGCGACGTGACGAAAGCCTGTCCCGTGACGCCCATTGCCGTAACCTTATATAGAGCGCCGCTCGTGGGCAGGAAGGCCGAGTTGAGCGTGCTGTACTCAAACTGCACGCGCAGCTGCGCAAGATTCTGCCGCAGATAGTCGTGCTCGTCGGCGGGGGCGCCCCAGTTGATCATATTCTTGTTTTCGAGACAGCCGTAGCCCACGCTCAGATCCCATTTTCCCCGGCGTCCCATGGCGAAGCCATAGCTTATCCGGCCGAAATATTCGTTTGTCACCACCGCCGTAGGCTCGCTCGTCTGATAAAACATCCTGTCGCTGCGGAAATATTTCTGTCGCGAGACCACAGCCTTGACCTGCAGGCTCGAGGGCACCGAGCGCATAAGCCTGATGCGCGCCGAAGCCTCGGCGGCGAGATAGCTCTGACCGATCCAACCGTTGAGCCGCACGTCGAGCGAGTTGTAGCTCAACGTCTTATATCCGCCGGTCAGGAAGAGCATGCTGTTGGTCGACGTGGAGAGATACCCCCCGACGCCCAGCAGGATGTTGTCCTTCAGCGTCGACTTCAGGCTGAGCTCAAACATGCGCGTCGAGTCGTCGTAAACGGCCGCCGGCTCGAGATTGCGGAATTTGCCGGGCGTGATAGCGCGGTAGAAACCGTCGCGTGCGCGCGAGATGCCGAACGTGTCGCCCTCGTGGCGCGTGAAAAGCGACCGCACGTAGGCGTTCTGCGAGGGGGTGCCTCCGGTGGCCGTCACCTTGTTGAAGACCAGGGCGGGCGTCTGCGATTTGAAGACGGCACGGCGCAGGCGGCGTGCCTCAGCCGGGGTGCGGCTGTGGATGCGGCTCTTTATCGAGTCCATCATCTCGGTAGCGCGGTCGTAGCCTATCTTATATATAGCCTTTGCCTTGTCGAAATCGAGGAGGCCGAACTGCTCGAGGTGGATGCGCAGCTTTATGCCCTCGTCGGGCGGGAGCGAATAGTCGCTGTGCTGGATGATCATGGTTTCGAGCTGTGTCATCATGTTCTGGCTCTCGTCGGGCGCATCCGTGGTCGAGACATCCACGCCGATCATTATCTGCGGGGCGAAATTGTCGCGCATCACGTCGACGGGGAAATTGTCGTAGATGCCGCCGTCGTAGAGCAGCGCCCCGTTGCGCTGGATGGGATGAAACACCAGCGGGAAACTCATGGACGCGCGCACGGCATCGCCCAGCGAGCCGCCCGAGCTCACGATCATGCGTTTGTTGGTCATGTCGGAGCTGACGGTGCGCAGCGGCACGAACAGGTGGTTGAAATTGCCCCGGCACTGCGCCGTGTAGGGTGCATAAAGCTCCAGAAAAGCGAAATTCATGGGCAGCGGATTGATAAGGCTCGAAGGCAACACCGAGTTGAGGAGCGTGGAGTCGCCCAGATTCAGGCTGACCATCGTGGGCAGCGGCTCATCCTGCATAAAATAATAGGTGAGCTTCGGATCGACGACGCCCGTGGACCATTTGGCGAATTCATCCGAGCCTATCAGCGACATCATTTCGGCGGGGGTGAAGCCACACGCATAAAGGCTGCCCACTATGGCGCCCATCGAAGTGCCGGAGATATAGTCGATGGGTATGTCGTTATCCTCAAGCGCCTGAATAACACCGATATGTGCTATTCCCTTGGCACCGCCACCACTCAGCACGAGGCCCACCGACTGGGGTCCCGCCAGGCTGTCGGCCGGCGAGGAGAGCGTCTGTCCGCTCAGGGTTGCCGCTAACGTCAGCAGCAATATTATGAATGTCGTTTTCATTTCATCGCTCTATTTGGCACCAAAGTTAACTCAATTTCGTAAATTTGCATTACAAACCCGGCACTGAACTTCTGCCGGCTTATTACAAATTAACATTCCGCGACCAGTTTCATCCGTCATGAACACCAGCATACAATCACGCCTTCTCGCCGACGCCACCGCGTGGGCTCGCGAAGCGGGCAAAATACAGCTCGGCTACTTCCGCTCCGACCGGCTCGAAGTGCACAACAAACTCAACGACGCCGACATCGTCACCGCCGCCGACAAATCCTCCGAAGACTCCATCATAGGCCACATTCGCGCCACCTACCCCGACCACGCCATCCTCTCCGAAGAGTCGGGCGAGCATGAGGGCACTGACGGCTACCGGTGGGTGATCGACCCGCTCGACGGCACCACGAATTTCAACAGCGGGCTGCCGCTGTTTGCCGTTTCCATCGGCATCGAGCACTGTGGCGAGCCAATTGTAGGCGTGGTCTACATCCCGTATCTCGACGAGCTTTTCACCGCCGTGCGCGGTCAGGGTGCCACCCTCAACGGGCGTACGATCCACTGCTCGGACGAGACGCAGCTCAGCCGCAGCGTGGTGTCGACCGGCTTCCCCGTCGACAAAGACACGACGCCCGACAACAACCTCGACAACGTGGCGCGCATCCTCCCCCACGTGCGCGGACTGCGGCGGCTGGGGTCGGCTGCCGTCGACATCTGCTACGTAGCCGCCGGCTTCCTGCAGGGCTACTGGGAGCTCAACCTTCACCTGTGGGACGTCAGCGCCGCACTGCTCATCGCCTCGGAGGCGGGCGCCTGCCACACCTATTTCCGCCACGACCGCGGACTGTCGGTGCTCGCCGCTGCGCCTGCCATCTTCCCGCAGATCCTGTGCCGGCTCGCCGACAAGCCATTCTCACCCGACAAAACCGCTCAGCCATGACCACGCAACACGAAATCATAAACGGGCTCTGCCCGTCGGAAACAATCCGCGCCATCGCCGCCATGGCCGAAAGCCCCTGCATTCTCCTCACCACCGACGCCGCCATGGCCATCGACATCAGCCCGCTTCAGCTCAACCGCATGGCATCCGTGATGGCCGACACCGGCGCCGCCATCGTCTATGCCGACTACCGCCGCCTACTCCCTGACGGGACGGCCGAAGAAGCTCCCCTCACCCGCTGGCAGAAAGGATCGGTGCGCAACGACTTCCGCTTCGGCCCCGCCGTCCTGGTGGACACCGAGCGATTCACCCGCGCGGCGGCAGAAATGCCGGATGGACTGAAAGCGGCGGCATGGTATGACATGTGGCTGCGCCTGAGCCGCATGGCTCCCATTGTCCATATCCCCGAGGCGCTCTACACCGCGCGTCCGGCAGGCAGCGCGGCGGCAGAGTGCGATGAGCATTTCAGCTACGTAGACCCGCGTAACCGCGAGGTGCAGATCGAGATGGAGCAGGTGTTCACCGCCCACCTCCGCGAAATCGGCGCATGGCTGCCCGCGCCGTCGGAAACGCCCGACTTCGGCGACGGCTTCGCCGTCGAGGCCTCCGTGGTCATCCCCGTTCGCAACCGCGTCAACACGATAGCCGACGCCATCTTCAGCGCCCTCGACCAGACCACCGACTTCCCCTTCAACGTCATCGTGGTCGACAACCACAGCACCGACGGCACCACCGAGGTGATCCGGCGTCTCGCCGACGATCCGCGGCTCATACACATCATCCCCAGCACGACAGACCACGGCATCGGCGGCTGCTGGAACGAGGCTCTTTTCAGCGAGCGCTGCGGCCGGTTTGCCGTGCAGCTCGACAGCGACGACATCTATAGCTCCGGCCGGACGCTCCAGACTATCGTCGACTGCTTCCGGCGCGAGCGCTGCGCGATGGTTGTCGGAGCCTATTCGCTCACCGATTTCAACCTCGCGCCGATACCTCCCGGCACCATCGACCACCGCGAATGGACCGACCACAACGGCCACAACAACCTGCTGCGCGTCAACGGACTCGGCGCTCCGCGAGCCTTCGCCACCGCCGTGGCGCGGCGCTTCCCCTTCCCGGATGTCAGCTACGGGGAGGACTATGCCATGGGTCTGCGTCTCTCCCGGCGCTTCCACATCGGGCGCATCTTCGATGTGCTCTATCTGTGCCGCCGGTGGCAGGGCAACTCCGACGCCTCGCTGAGCATAGCCAAGGCTAACATCTTCGACAACTACAAAGACACGCTGCGCACCTGGGAGATTGAAGCCCGCCAGCGTTTTAACAACGCTGTAAAGCCGTGAACATCACTGAATTCATAACAGCTCAGCTCGACGAATGGCCGGAGACGCGCCAACGCTTCGACGCCCTCGCCGGCTGCCTCACCCGCACGCTCGACACGCCGGTGCGCCCCATCACCGTGCAGCACAATCCGGCGCGCGCCGTCTCCACCGGAGCCGCCGTCGACAAAGGCGCCATCGCGCGTCGGCCCTGCTTTCTTTGCCGGGCGAACCGCCCCACGGAGCAGCGCGCCCTGCCCTTCGGCGATTACGAAATACTCGTGAACCCCTACCCCATCTTCCCGGAGCATCTCACCATTGCCTGCACAGCTCACACGCCGCAGCGCATAGCGGGCCGTTTTGCCGATATGCTGCGCCTCACCGACGCGTTGCCGGGACACACCATATTCTATAACGGACCGCGGTGCGGGGCATCGGCGCCCGACCATCTCCACTTTCAGGCGGCGCCCACGCGCTGCTTCCCCATCATCGGCGCACTCCGCGAGGCAGCTCCGGCAGCCGCCGAAGGGCGCATAAGTCTTTACGATCTGCTGCCGGCATGTTTCGCCATCGACGATCCGACGCCCGAAATTCTCAGCGGCCTGCCCGACCGGCTCCCCGCCGATGTGGAGACCGGCCTGCCGATGGTCAACATACTCGCGTGGCACGACGAGGAGGGGCGGCACGCCATCGTCATTCCGCGCCGGAGGCACCGCCCCGCCTGCTACGGCAACGGTGCGGGATGCCGCCTCATCAGCCCCGCCTCGGTCGACCTCGCCGGCGTTTTCGTAGCCCCGCGCGCCGAAGACTTCCGCAACATCACCGCCGACGAGACAGCCGGCATCATCAGCGAAGTCACCTACCCGGTTTCACAACTCGCCAATATCATCACACATTGAACATCACGCAATGAACCCAACGATAAAAGTAGGCATTCTCGAAGCCCCGTCGGTAAGAATCTCCCTCAGCGGCTCTTACACGGTCAACGGCACCGCTGCCACCGGCGGCACACTCGAGTTCACGCGGACGGCCGACGGTATCACGCTCGCCGGCCAAGGCACAGCTTCTGAGTTCCGGCTGCAGCCCGGCACGGCCGACGCCATCGCCACCGTGGCCGACGTCACCATAGGCATCGGCTTCCACTGGCAGCAGCACGAAGACCAGCAGTTCGGCGGCGACCTCGCCGTCATCCAGGCCGGCGACAACCTTGCCGTGGTCAACGAGATCGACATCGAGCACTATCTCCTCAGCGTCATCTCCTCGGAGATGAACGCCTCGGCGCCCGAAGAGTTTCTGAAAGCGCATGCCGTCATCTCCCGCAGCTGGGCGCTTGCGCAGATACGCAACAGCGCCGTCGGCGAGAGCATCCCCTGCACCGAGACCGAGGCTGAGACCATACGGTGGACCGACCATGCCGCCCACACGCTCTATGATGTGTGCGCCGACGACCACTGCCAGCGCTTCCAGGGCTACGCCCGCGCCGCCGCATCGTCACGCCCGGCGCTCGCCGTCACAGCCACCGCCGGCGAAGTGCTCATGTACGGCAACACGCTCTGCGACACCCGTTTCTCGAAATGCTGCGGCGGCATCACCGAGCGCTTCTCGACCTGCTGGCAGCCCCTTGACAAGCCCTACCTCATCCCGGTCACCGACACGCCCGACTCGCATCCGGCCGACGCAAGCGGCGAGGAGGAATTCCGGCATTTTCTCGACAACCCGCCCGCCGACGCCTTCTGTGCCAACCCGCCGGAATCGGTGCTCCGCTCCATCCTCAACAGTTACGACCGCTCCACGCCGCATCTCTACCGCTGGAGCGTCAGCTACACCGGCGACGAATTGGCCGACATCATCCGTCGGCGCTCCGGCCGCGACTATGGCCGCATCCGGGCCATCACGCCGCTCCACCGCGGACCGTCGGGGCGCATCGACCGGCTGCGCATCGACGGCACCCGTCTGAGCCGCATCATAGGCAAAGAGCTGGAGATACGCCGCACGCTCTCCGAGTCGCACCTCTACAGCTCGGCATTCACAGTCCTGCCTTCCGAACCCGATGCCGGCGGCATACCGAGCCGCTGGACACTCCGGGGCGCCGGCTGGGGCCACGGCGTAGGGCTCTGCCAGATTGGAGCTGCCGTCATGGGCACTCGCGGCTACAGCTACCGGCAGATCCTCGCCCACTATTTCCCCGGCGCGGAACTCAAGCAGCTCTACTGATATCAACCGTCTATCCATTTATCTGACTTACAGCATCGTGAAGCACAGCAACATATCCCGCGGCTGGTTCTGGATACCCACCCTTTACACTGCCGAAGGCCTCCCCTACGTCGTACTGATGACCGTGTCGGCCGTGCTCTTCAAACGCATGGGCGTTTCAAACGCCGAGCTGGCCTTCTACACCTCGCTATTCGGTCTGCCGGCCATGATCAAACCGCTGTGGAGCCCGTTTGTCGACATGTTTCACACGCGCCGCGCCTGGATCATCGCCATGCAGCTGCTGATGGGCGCCGCGCTTGCCGCCATCGCTTTCGTGCTGCCGGGTCATCTGTGGTTCCGCGCTTCGGTAGCTTCTTTTATGATTATGGCATTCTTCTCAGCCACGCACGACATCGCCGCCGACGGCTTCTACATGCTCGCCCTGTCGGAACGCGCCCAGTCGTTCTTCGTCGGCATCCGCGCTACCGTGTTCCGCCTCGCGATGCTCATCGGTCAGGGGCCGCTGGTCATGTTTGCCGGTTTTCTCGAAGCCTACTACGGCGACATCCCGCATGCATGGGCCATTGTGTTCTACATCCTTGCCGCGGCCATGGCTATGATTGCGCTCTACCACATATTCATCCTTCCGCGGCCCGCGAGCGACAAGCCGGCACGCATTTCATCGCCGGGGTTGGTGTGGCGCGAGTTTGCCGACACATTCGTGCGCTTCTTCACGAAGCCGGGCATACTCATAGCCATGCTCTTCATGCTTCTGTATAAGCTCCCCGAAGCCCAGATTGTCAAGCTCATCCAGCCCTTCCTGCTCGACAGCTCGGCAGCGGGCGGTCTCGCGCTCTCGACGGCACAGGTGGGCTTCGTCTACGGTACTGTCGGCGTGATCGGACTGCTCTCCGGCGGCATCATCGGCGGCATCCTTGTGAGCCGCAACGGCCTGCGCCGGTGGATGATGCCTATGGCGTGGAGCATGTCGCTCTCGTGCCTCGCTTTCGTGTGGCTGGCCTATGGCGACGGTCATTCCTTCCTGCTCATCAATCTCTGCGTGTGCATCGAGCAGTTCGGCTACGGGTTCGGCACAACGGCCTATATGCTATACCTCATCAACTTCTCCAAAGGGCGGCACGCCACCGCCAACTATGCCATCTGCACCGGCATCATGTCGCTCGGCATGATGCTTCCGGGCATGATAGCCGGCTGGCTGCAACAAACAATAGGCTACGGTCCGTTTTTCATCTGGACCGCAGCCTGTTGTGTGGTAACTATCATTGTGGCGCGGATGGCCCTGCGCCATTGCTGACGGAGGTTTGCTGCCGGATCAGCAGCATTCGTGGGATTTGAGCATCAGTCCCACGCGCTCCTGCAGACCGAACAGCAGGTTCATGTCGTGGACAGCCATAGCGGCGGCGCCTTTGATCAGATCGTCGATCACCGCGTTGATAACCAGGCGGTCGCCCACGCGCTGCACGTTTATGATACATTTGTTTGTTCCGGCCACCTCGTTGAGATTCGGCATGCTCGCCGAGATAAACGTGAAGCTGTGGTCGGAATAATATTCGTCGTAAAGCCCGATGGCTTTCTCCTCGGTCATCGGCGATTTGAAATGGATCGAGAGCGAGATGCCGCGGCGCCATCCGCCGCACACCACCACGAAGGTCATCGGTGTTGCGAAATCGGGCTGGAGCGAACGCAAAGCGCGCACGATGTCGTCGGCCTCCTCGATGTCGATAAGGGCGAGCGTCTCACCCGGCTCGGCATTTTCTTCGGCCACCACAGCATTGACGTGGATGTCGCCGCACGAGAGCGCCTGCGCCTTGGCCAGCGGCATCAGGGCAAGGAGCACGGCCGAGGTCAGCGCCGGGGGCACCGAAGCTCTCATGCCGCCGCGCACCAGCGGTTTGCGGCTCAGTTCCGGCAGACCGAAGATCCATTTGTCGCCGTCGGCAAACGTGCTTTGCGGCAGCATGTCGCCGCTCACGTCGACAGTCTTCACGCGGTCGGGCACCGGATATTTCTCAAGGAAGCGCAGGCCCTCGCCCGGCTCTTCATAGCACAGGAAGAGCACGTCGACATTGTCCATGTCGGGCTGTGCCGAAAAACGCATATAGGTCTCGCCGCGCAACCCTTTGTGGAGCTGCGACACGAGGGCACCTTCGGCCTGCGGCTCCAGCACCCACGACAGTTCGACGTCGGGATGATTGATAAGAAGTTTTATGATCTCGCCGGCTACTGGCATTGAGCCGCCGGTCACTGCTGCTCGTATCATATTCTGTCTATGGTCTTTAGTGTTATGCTTATGTTATTTTCGTTTAGAAAAAATACTGTTTGCCCTCCTCCATCACCGTCGGCGGGATGATCTCCGACAGAATGGCATATATTTCGGGGCGCGAAACCTCATCGTCGACGGCCACAAACACCGTATCGGCGCCTGCTATGGTTCCCAGCACGTGTGGCGACGAGAGCTCGTCGATGTCATAAGCCACGCCGCCGGCATAACCGTTGCGTGTCTTGATGATGGCTTGGCGTCCCGAAAACGACACCGAGAGGATCGAAGCCTGACGCACGGCGTTCATGGCCTGCGTGGCCACTTCGTCGGCCGCGGTGCCGTTGGCGGCTATCACATAGCGGTATCCGCCAAGCTCTGTCGCCACTTTCGACGTACGCAAAGTCTTCAGGTCGCGCGAAAGCGTGGCCTGAGTCACGTTGCAGTTGTTAGCCTCGAGGAGATCCATCAGTTCTTCCTGGCTGCCGATTGAATTGTTCAGCAATATTTTTACGATAAGTGCCAGACGGGCTTGTCGTTTATTCATAGTGACTTTTTCTAATGAGTTTCGTTTTTATTCATCGCAAATTTAATATATCCGCCATAAATATGCAACAATCCGTAATAAAAATTCAGTTTCGCGGCCGCGAACCTGCGCTGTGAGTCTGGCTAAAGCGAAGCGCCGCCCCGAATGCTTCTCCGGAGCGGCGCCACATACATTTTATGTCACCGGTTATTCTTCGTAGCGGCGGGCGCCGTCGCTGACGATCACGGGATAGATCATAGGCTCGTGGCCATATTTCTCATTGAATTTCTTTGTGACGGTGGCGATGAAGTTGTCGTATTTGTCGTCCTTCACCAGATTGACGGTGCAGCCGCCGAAGCCACCGCCCATGATGCGCGAGCCGGTCACGCCGCACTCCTTGGCAACGTCGTTGAGATAGTCGAGTTCTTCGCAGCTCACCTCGTAGAGTTTCGACATGCCTTCGTGTGTGCCGTACATGCAGCGGCCAACGGTGTCGTAGTCGCCTTTCACGAGAGCGTCGCACACGTCGAGCACGCGCTGCTTCTCTTCGATCACATATTTTGCACGCTTATAGTCCTCTTCCGAGATCTTGTCTTTGGCTGAGTCGAGCATTGCCATGTCGGCGTCACGCAGGGTTTCGACACCAAGTGTCTTGGCCACGCGTTCACACGATTCGCGACGTTTGTTGTAGGGCGAATCCACCAGTTCGTGTTTCACTCTCGAGTCGACGAGCACCAGCTTGTAGCCGTCGAGCTTGAAGGGGAAATATTCAAACTCACCCGAACGGCAGTCGAGGCGCATCAGATTGTCCTTCTTACCGTGGACTGAAGCGAACTGATCCATGATGCCGCAGTTCACGCCGCAATAGTTGTGCTCGGTGCTCTGACCGATCTTTGCGAGCTCCATCTTCGGGAACTTGTTGTCGTTGAAAAGATCGTTGAGTGCGTTGGCGAAGCAGCTTTCGAGAGCGGCACTCGACGAGAGACCGGCGCCCAGAGGCACATTGCCGGCGAATACGGCGTCGAAGCCTTCCACGTTGCCGCCGCGCTTGATGATCTCGCGGCAAACGCCGAAAATATAGCGTGCCCACTGCTGTGAGGGTGCGTCTTCTTCCTTCAGACCGAATTCAACGTATTCGTCGATATCCACCGAATAAACGCGCACCTTATCCGTTCCGTTGGGCTTGATTTCAGCCATTATAAACTTGTCGATAGCGCCCGGAAACACGAAGCCGCCGTTATAATCGGTGTGCTCGCCGATAAGATTGAAACGCCCCGGAGCTACAAACAGCATACCCTCCGTGCCGAAACGCGATCTGAACTCATTCTGAATCTTTTCTTTCATGATAATTTTATGATTTGGGTTAATTTTTCACGGTTGAAATGATGGAACACACATTCCGTTTTAATGTAGCGAATTTACAAATTTATCAGCCATAATGCCGCCACCGACTGTTAAAAATCCATAACCGACAATACCCCCCTGCACAACACCTTCACCACCCTCTTCTGACAGAAGCACATTTCACTCATGTAATCATATCTTCCGATACAATCACGACATTTCTTCCTGCGTTTATCCGAGTGAGGCTGTGTCGTAATTAAGGTTTACGTCGCAGCCTCGGTTAAATTTGAGTGTGCTGGGTGCATAAGTAGTAAGATATGATGTAATTGTGCAAATATAGTGAAATAAAGTCAGGTATAACACAAAAGCGCCGCGCTCCTTCATTTCAGCACGAAACGGATGCACTAAAAAGATGTTTTATCTTCTTTGCAATATTCATCACGCATATTTTTGATTAATTCAAAACGACTTCATAATTTTGCAGTATAGAATCCGTGCCGCACGGCGGCCGTGACATCAGTATTAACGTCGACACATATATGGAACCCCTCAAGCATGAATGCGGCATAGCGATGATACGTCTGCGCAAGCCCCTTTCCTTTTATAAAGAGAAATACGGCACACTGCGATACGGCCTCGAAAAGCTCTATCTCATGATGGAGAAACAGCACAACAGGGGCCAGGAAGCCGCCGGCATTGGCGTTGTGAAGCTGAATGCCAGACCGGGTACTGAATATGTGTGGCGCGAACGCGCGCTCGGCACTCAGGCCATTCAGGAAATTTTCGGCAACGTGTTTCCGAAGCTCGAAGAGATGGGCATCGCCACGATCTCGGCCTCTCAGGCCGAGGACGAAGCGCCTTATATCGGCGAGATCCTCATGGGGCATCTGCGCTACAGCACCACCGGGCGTTCGGGCATAAGCTACGTCCATCCGTTCCTGCGGCGAAACAACTGGCGGTCGCGCAACCTGCTGATGTGCGGCAACTTCAACATGACCAACGTCGACGAGATCTTTGATGATGTCGTCTCCACCGGGCAGCATCCGCGTCTCTACAGCGACACCGTCATAATCCTCGAGCAGCTCGGCAACGCGCTCGACAAAGAGAATCACCGCCTCTACCGCCACTTCCGCGACACGCTCCGCGACCCGCATCTCGCACGCGCGATCGAGGACAATATCGACATGCGCAACGTCATCTCAGCGGCCGCACCGAAATGGGACGGCGGCTATGTGATGTGCGCCGCCACCGGCTCAGGCGACATGGCTGTGGTGCGCGACCCGGCGGGCATCCGTCCGGCGTTTTATTATATCGACGACGAAGTTGTAGTGGTGGCCTCCGAACGGCCTGTCATCCAGACAGTATGGGACGTCGACGCCGACAAAGTCACCGAGCTCGCTCCGGGCGAGGCGATCATAGTGCGGCGCGATGCCACGACCGATGTCGTAGGCTTGCTTCCGCAGCAGCCCAACGCGCGGTGCTCCTTCGAACGTATCTATTTTTCGCGCGGCAGCGACGTAGACATCTACCGAGAACGCAAACTACTCGGCCGCAACATCGTGCCCGCCGTGCTCGACAGCATCGACGGCGACTTCGACCACACCGTCTTCTCGTTTATCCCCAACACGGCCGAAGTGGCATTCTACGGCATGCTTCAGGGCCTCGAAGAGCACCTCGACCGGCGGAAGCTCAACCATATACGCAACCTCATCGACAACGGCACCATCTCGCCCGAAAAGCTCCGCAACATCATGAGCCGCAAGGTGAGAGTGGAGAAAGTGGCTATCAAGGACATCAAGCTCCGCACATTCATCTCGGAGGGCGACGTGCGCAACGACCTCGCCGCCCATGTCTACGACGTGACCTACGGCAGCGTGGCGCCGGGCGAGAATCTTGTGATCATCGACGACAGCATCGTGCGCGGAACCACACTGCGCCAGAGCATCCTGCGTATCCTCGACCGTCTGCATCCGCGCAAAATCGTGGTGGTCTCCTCGGCTCCGCAGGTGCGCTACCCCGACTATTACGGCATCGACATGTCGCGCCTCAGCGAGTTTGCCGCATTCCGCGCCGCCATAGCCCTCATCCGCGAGCGCGGCCTCGACGATATCCTCCACAAGACCTACGAGCGCTGCCTCGAAGCCCGGAATCAGCCGGCGCATGAAGTAGAAAACCATGTCACCGCCATCTACCGTCCGTTCACTGAGCGCGAGATCTCTCAGAAAATGGCCCAGATGCTCACTCCCGAGGGGATAGGCGCCGAAGTGCAGATCATATTCCAGTCGCTCGAAGGCATGCACAACGCCATCCCCGACCACCCCGGCGACTGGTATTTCTCCGGCCGCTACCCCACACCGGGCGGCACACGACTCGTCAACGAAGCTTTCATCAGCTTCTACGAATCATTAGAGCCTGTTCTACAATAAAGCAACGGCCGGTCACCTCAGGGGAACCGGCCGCTTTTATCGGATTATGCAGCGAATCAGAGATTGCTGTCCAGAAAAGCCTTAAAGGCATCTTCGTCCATATATCCAGCGGTGGTGACGTTTTCTTTTTTTGCTGACGAAGGATACACTATCACTACGGCAGGGATCGATCCGATCTTAAACTGATCAGCAAGCTTTTTGCAAACGTCGACATCGGCCGATGCAAAATTAGCCTTTCCCTGATATTCGGCGGCAACCTTGTGGAACACCGGGCCGAATTGCTTGCACGGGCCGCACCATGTGGCATTGAAGTCGATGACGAATGGCAGCGGCATCTCATCGGGCAGGAAAGTGTCGTCGTTCTGAAGCTCTACCACTACATCTTCAGCCGGTGCAGCCTGCTGTTCGGTCTGCCGGGATTCTTCGGCTGCTTTAACCGAATCTTCACTTTTTGATTCTCCCTTGCCGCTGCAGCCAACGAGAGCAACAGCTGCAAAAAGGGACATTGCAATTGCTATTTTCTTCATATACTGTTTGATTTTAAAATGTTCAGAATGTAAGTGCGGCATTTGTTTTGCGCACGGCGGCGGCGCTGGCGGCAAAGAGAGCCTGCTCATCGTCGGTCAGAGCGAATTTCACTATCTTCTCGATTCCGTTCTTGCCGAGGATGCAGGGGACGCCGATGCAGAGATCTTTTTCGCCATATTCACCGTCGAGAAGAGCCGAGCAACTGATGAGTTTTTTACTGTCGTGCAGCACAACTCCCACAACCTGCGCGGCAGCTGCGCCGGGAGCCATCCATGCCGAAGTGCCCAGGAGCCGGGTCAACGTGGCGCCGCCGATCATCGTGTCGGCAGCCACCTTCTTAAGCTGCTCGTCACCAACGAAAGCCGAGGCGGGCACACCGCGGTAGGCAGCATAGCGCACCAGCGGTATCATCGTGGTGTCGCCGTGACCGCCGATGACTATACCTTCGACCTCCGTGGCGTTTGCGACGAGAGCAAGGCTGAGGAAATATTTGAAACGAGCGCTGTCGAGAGCGCCGCCCATGCCGATGATGCGGTTTTTGGGCAGGCCGCTGATCTTATGGATAAGATAGGTCATGGTGTCCATCGGGTTAGAGACACATAGGATCACGGCGTTGGGCGAATATTTCAGGACGCTTTCGGTCACTGACTTAACGATGCCGGCGTTGACACCGATAAGTTCTTCGCGGGTCATGCCCGGTTTGCGGGGAATGCCTGAAGTGATGACGACCATGTCGCTACCTGCGGTCTTCTCATAGTCGTTGGTGACGCCGGTGAGGCGGCAGTTCAGGTTCAGGATGTTGGCTGTCTGCATGATATCCATGGCTTTGCCTTCGGCAAGACCCTCTTTGATATCGATGAGCACCACCTCATCGGCTATCGACTGCGTGATAAGGACATTTGCGCAAGTGGCGCCTACATTTCCGGCACCTACAACGGTTACTTTTGACATGATTTCTCTTTATTTTTTGGTTATTGTTTCTACGTTTCGGTGCCGGATAACTGACCCGGACTCCGACCGTTACAAAATTAGTGCTTTTTTCCGTAATAAAATATCGCCGCCGGGCTTTTCACATTAATTCGCATTCCGCCTCAGCATTATCACATTTTTTCATTACTTTCGCACTCTAATCCCATCAATCATGACATCACGCCTTTCATTCACAACGGTCATCATCCTGACAGTACTGTCGCTTATTTCATCCTGCCGGCATAAAAGCGCCGAAGCGATATCGGGCGGCGACACCATCACCACGCAGGCACGCCTGCTCACGCTCATCGACAAGGACGGCTACACGATAGCCGACGTCAGAAAACCATGGGGCGACGACACGACGGCGCTGCTCGAGCGGTATATCCTCGCGCCGCACGACTATCAGGGTCAGCTGCCCGAAGGCACCGTTGTGCGTGTGCCGCTGCGGTCGTCGCTGGTCTACAGCGGAGTATATGCCGGAGCCATCGATGAGCTGGGTGCCGCGCAAGCAATCACAGGCGTGGCCGACGGACAGTATTTCAACACTCCGTCGGTGGTGGAAGGGCTCCGCACGGGGCGCATCACCGATGTAGGCAACTCCATGTCGCCCTCCGTAGAGCGCATTGTCAGCGTCAGCCCAGAAGCCATCATACTCTCGCCCTACCAGGGAATGCAGGCCGGCGCGATCGAAAAGCTCGGCATCCCCATCATACAGTTTGTCGACTACATGGAATCGACGCCCCTCGGACGCGCCGAATGGATCCGCCTGCTCGGCATCCTCTACGGCAACCGCGCAGGCGCCGACTCCACTTTCGAAGCAGTCACCGAGAGCTACGACTCCCTTTGCAAGAGCATCGCCCGCTACAGCGACCGACCCATTGTCATCACCGAGCAACCGCTGACCGGCGGATCGTGGGACGTCCCGGCAGGCGAAAGCTATATGGCACGGATGCTGGCCGATGCGGGTGCTTTCTATCCCTGGCACGACACCAAAGGTGCGGGATCGCTGAAGCTCGATGCACCGGCAGTGCTCAACCGTGCCGCCGACGCCGACTTCTGGCTCATCCGCAGTCTCGGCCCGATGACCCTGCAGTCGTTGGGCGCAGGCAACCCGCTGACGTCGCAGTTCAAGGCATTCCGAAACGGCAACGTCTACGTTTGCGACACGTCCGTTGTGCCGCTTTTCGATGAATTCCCCTTCCATCCCGAACGCCTCCTGGCCGACTTCATCGCGATCTTCCATCCCGCTGCCGGCTCTACGCTCCGCTACTACCGCAAGCTCTGACAACATTATTATAAAATGCGCCGCATCCACTTGGCGGGACACGGCGCATATATCATTTTCCGCTCAGCAGAGCGTCAGCGGATAAAAAGCAGCTCGCGATACTTGGGCAGCGGCCACATCTCATTGTCGACCATCAGCTCAAGTTTGTCGATATGATAACGGATCGTTGACATGCGCGGCACCACATTGTCGTGATAGGCAATAGCTTTTTCGCGCTCCGAATCGATGCGGTTGGCCTCGCGGCGTGCGTCAACCATTTTCTCCACTTCGGTCTTTATGATGCGGGTATGCTCAGAGATAGACTCGATGGTCGACATGTCGGCTTCGATCATCCGTTCGCTTTTCTCCGGCGGGAAGACTGACTGAATCTTGCTGACGTTGTCGAGCAGAATCGACTGATAGCGCACGGCTACGGGCAATATGTGGTTGAGCGCGAGATCGCCGAGCACGCGTGCTTCGATCTGCACTTTCTTGGTGTACATTTCCCATTTCACCTCGTTGCGGGCCGCCAGCTCCACTTCGGTCATCACGCCCGTGGTGCGGAACATGTCGATTGACGACTGACGGAGATAAGCGTCGAAGATTGCCGGCACCGATGTCTCGCAGTCCAGTCCGCGGCGCTCGGCTTCGGCTTTCCACTCGTCGGAATAACCGTTGCCGTCGAAGTGTATGGGCCGCGACAGCTCGATGAGGCTGCGTATCTCTTCAAGCAAGGCGTGACGAAGCGTTTCGCCGGCGGCGAGCCGTTTGTCGATCTTTGCCTTGAACTCCATGAGCTGCTGGGCTACGCACGCATTGAGGGCTATCATGGCAGAGGCGCAGTTGGCCGACGAGCCGACGGCACGGAATTCGAAACGGTTGCCCGTGAATGCGAATGGCGACGTGCGGTTGCGGTCGGTGTTGTCGAGCATGATTTCGGGAATTTGCGACACGTTGAGCTGCAGGCCTTCCTTGGTAGAGAGATCGGTCAGCTCCTCGTTGCTCGATCTGGCGATACGCTCCAGGATATCAGAGAGCTGCGAGCCGGTG
>OHHT01000241.1_pt1 | contig 22969 bp, 16 predicted proteins | sample 1568061 | NCBI WGS metagenome assembly OHHT01 (sample SAMEA3879550, study PRJEB24766) | human gut metagenome | biome: human-associated habitat; feature: feces | place: USA | collected 1985/1987 | reverse complement strand
TTGTCCGTTCAGCTCAACGCCGATATTTATGCTGATAAGCTGCTATTTCTACTGGCTGATCGGCTCGCAGCTTGAGCAGGTATGGGGCGGTTTTCGGTTCAACGTTTTCTACTTCACGGGCGTTATCGGAACGATAATCGGCGGCTTTATCTCGGGCTATGCAAGCTCGGAATATCTCAATATGTCGCTGTTCCTTGCGTTTGCGATGCTTTTCCCGAATGAGCAGTTCCTGCTGTTCTTCTTTATCCCCGTAAAGCCAAAATGGCTTGCGTGGATAGATGCGGCGTTTCTCCTCTATGACTTTGTGACATCGCTCGCTTTCGGCTACTGGCAGATGAGCCTTTGCATTGCGATATCCTTTATAAATATGGCGATCTTTTTCGGCGGCGGTGTTGTTTACAAGATAAAGACAAATTTCAAAAACAGAAAAGTCAGACGTGAATGGCGTGATGTCAGAATAAAAATGACGAGCCATGATGATGATAAAGACAACAGGCGATAAAATGAAAAGATCTGTCAGGCGAAAGATGATCCCGAGCGTTGTTTGCTGCTTTCCTGTGCTGACAACGCTGCTTGTTTAGGCGAGCATTTTCAGCATAAGCGATGTATCGGACGATGATCCTTCCGGGATACTTCGCCTTAAATGCAGCAAAAGCGTACAGCAGACAGATGAAGAGCTTTCCGCAGATATCGCAGAGGGTAAGGCAGGATGTATGAGGACAAAAAGCAAAAAAATCAGAGTGGAAATTACAGCGTGACTTGCGGTGAGCAGGTCACGCTGTTTGCAGCAGGCTGTACGGAAAAACGGATAGTACCGAACATATCGGGACGGTTTTTCTTGAAAGAAAACCATATATATGGTATAATTGTTGCCGAAAGGAGCGGATATCAATGCTCGACATCATATACGGCGGCGCAGGCACGGGAAAATCATACGAAATGATGACAAGGATAAAACGTGCCGCTGCCGAGGGAAAAAAGGTCTATGCTATCGTCCCCGACCAGTTCAACTTTGAATACAACCGCCTGCTCTATAACTTTATGGGCATGGAGGATTTCAACCGCATGGAGATAATAAACTTCTCCCGTGCGGCAAAGTATATTTTCATAAAATACGGCGGTTTAAGGGGCAAATATGCCGATGATACAGTACGGAATATCATAATGTTCGAGGTGCTTTCACGTCTTCGCACCGAGCATTCGCTGGAGTTTTACGACAGACAGGCAATGAAAACACGCTTTGTCGCAGATGCGCTCGAAATTGTGAAAGCTTTCTCGACGGCAGGAGTTTCGCCCGAACAGCTCACGGAAAAGCTTTCGTCGCTCGATGAAATAATTCGCCCGAAAGCAAAGGACATCGCTCTCATCTATTCGGGGTATATGGAAAGCCTTGAAAAGCACGGCTTCAAGGACAGCGGAACCGACCTTACCGAAGCCGCAAAAAAAGCCTCCGAACACGGCTTTTTCAAAGGTACGGAATTCTTTATAGACGAGTTCAAAAGCTTCACCCCCGATGAATATGAACTGCTGAAAATTATGATAAGGGACTGCGGAAGTGTGACCGTATCACTCACGACCGAGGACGAAGCACCGAGAAATTTCTCACTTTTCGATACGGTCAATACAACTATGTACAAGCTTATTTCCGCCGCAAATGACGCAGGTGCGCAGGTTCGGAAAACTTTCCTCACGGAGAACAGGCGCTTTGCCTATCCCGAGCTTGAATTTATGCGGAAAAATATCCTCCGTGCAAAGCGTGAGCATTTTGACGGCGTGTGCAGAGCTGTGAAGATATACGAAGCCGCCGAGCCTTATGCCGAGGCGGATTATGTCGCCGCCGAGATATGCCGCCTTGTCCGTGAGGAGGGCTATAAATACTCCGATATCGCTGTGACATCACGCTTGTCCGAAAGCTATATGACGATGATAGAAGCGGCGTTCAGGCGTTCGGATATTCCGCTTTACACCGATGTTTCGGACGGGATTTCGCATAAAGCTCTCGTTGTTTTCATACGAACGGCGTTAAAGCTTGCATCGGCACGAAAATTTTCTACCGAGGAAATTTTGCGTTACATAAAGACGGGATTTTCGGGACTTGACGATGAAAAAGCGAATATCCTCGAAGAATATTGCTACCGCTGGAATGTTGAGGGCAAAATGTGGAGCGAGCCGTTCCGGATGAAAATGACGCAATAGCGGAGGAGGCAAGGCAGACAGTCATTGCTCCGCTTGAAAACCTGCGGAAAAAGGCTTCGCAGGGCAGGGCAAATGCTGTATGCCGTGCAGTTTCGGACTTTCTCGAAGAAGTCGGCATCGCACGTTCGGTCGAGGAAAAAGCGAAAAATTCGGACGGTGACAGCGAAGTATTGGTCGCAGTCCGTGAAGCAAAACAGCTCTGGGATATGCTTTGTGAATTGCTGCAAAGCTTTTACAGAACGCTCGGCGAAGCTGAGATAAGCGCATCGGAATTTGCGGAGCTTTTTGACTCCTGCGTTTCGGGAATGAAGCTTTCCGCACCGCCGAAAACGCTCGACTGCGTAAGCTTTACAGCGGCGCATACATCACGTTTTTCCAACCCGAAAGCTATCTTTGTTATCGGTGCGAACGAGGGAACATTTCCGCTTGCGCCGAAGCCGTCACCGCTCTTTTCCGATAAGGACACCGAGCGTTTCCGTGCGGCTGATATCGAGATAGGCGGCTCGATGAGGGAGAAAAACTCGGAGGAACGTTTCGTTGCATACTCCGTTTTATCCGCAGCGAGGGAAAAGCTTTACGTTACTTACCCCGTGGCTAATGTTTCCGGCGCACCGCTCTATCCGTCATTTGCCGTGAAGCAGCTGGAGGGAATGTTCGGCGAAATAAAGCTCACCGAAAAAGACCTCGGAACGCTGTTTTTCTGTACGACTGAGCAGAACGGCTATTATCAGTACATTAAAAGCTTCCGCAGGAACGACTCGGACATTGCGAGCCTGCGTGCGGCTCTTGAAGATCATTCGCCCGAGAACCGCCGAAAGCTTCTCCTTGCAGATGAGCCGATAAAGGGCAGACATTCGCTCCGCAGAGATAACGCAGAGCGGCTTTTCGGACAGAACATAAGCCTTTCCGCCTCACGTCTTGAGGATTACAGAAAATGCCCGTTCATCTACTTCTGCAAAAAGGGACTTTGCATACAGCCCCGTAAAAAAGTTGATGTTTCCGCACCTGCAAAGGGAACTGCGATACATTACTGCCTTTGCGGATTTTTAAAGGAATACGACAAGGACAGCTTCGTAAAAATGGAGCGAAAGGACATTTCCGCTATCGTTAAAACCAAGCTCGGCGAATATTATGCCTCGGACGAGGTTGGCGGAAGCTACGGCAAGACGAAACGCTTTGTTGCGGCGTTCGTGCGAATGGCTGAAACGCTGACGGACATCATCTACCGCTTAAAGCTTGAATTTGCGCAGTCCGATTTTTCGCCGTCCAGCTTTGAATATACGCTTTCCTATGCCGAGGGCAGTGACGAAAAGCCCGTCACGATACAGCTCCCAGATAAGACAAGGGTAAGCTTTGTCGGTGCAGTTGACCGAATCGACACATTCGTAAAGGACGGCATAACCTATGTCCGTGTCGTTGACTACAAAACGGGTTCAAAGGTGTTCTCGCTCGCCGACCTTTACTATGGTATAAATATGCAGATGCTTCTGTACATCTTCGCCGTGACCGACCCCGATGCACCTCTCAACGAGGGCAAATATCACGAAGCTCTGCCCGCAGGCGTTCTCTATATGCACGCAAATGACAACGTTCCCTCCCTCGGCAGAGATCCGACCGAGGACGAGAAGCTTTCCTACGAGAAAAAAGGCTGCAAAATGGACGGCATAGTTATTGCCGATGCCGAGATCGCAGGTGCAATGGAAAACGGTCTCAGCGGAACATTTATCCCTGTAAAAATTAAGAATGACGGCGATTTTTACAGCAATTCAAGCGTTATCACCGAAGATCAGATAGCCGCTTTGCGAAAATATTCTGCGGAAATTCTGACAGAAACAGCTATGAGCATAAAGAGCGGAGAGATCGGAGCCGATCCGCTCCGTAACGGCAATGTTTCGCCCTGCTCATACTGCGATTACAGCTCCGTCTGCGGCAATTTCCCGAATATTATCCACCGTGATTACGACCCCGAAGCTGCCGAGAAAATGAGTGCAAAGCTTGACGATATTATTCGTGAAGAAAACGGGAAAGGAGAGATGAACAATGGCTGATAAATGGACAGACCGACAGCTTGAAGCTATTGAAGCGAGAAATACATCGGTCATAGTTTCGGCGGCGGCAGGAAGCGGCAAGACCTCCGTTCTGGTCGAAAGACTGCTCCGTATCCTCTCCGATAACGAAAATCGTGTTCCTGCCGATAAAATTATCGTTGTAACGTTCACAAACGATGCGGCGGCGCAGATGAAACAGCGCCTTTCCGATGCGATAGCGAAACAGCTTGAAGCCGACCCCTCGAACGAGTGGCTTTTCAGCCAGCAGGCGCTTATACCGTCGGCGAAAATTTCGACCATACATTCATTCTGCTTCGACCTTATAAGGGAAAATGTTCGGTCGCTCGATGTTTCGTCAGGCTTCCGCATTATCGATGATTCGGAGGAAAAGCTCATCACTGCGAAAGCCTCCGAGAACGTCTTTGAACGTCTTTACGGCGAAAAGCCCGAGCTTATGAAAAAGCTTGCGGACTTCACCTGTTCGGGCGCAAGGGGAGATACCGAGCTTGAAAAAACGATGCTCTCGATATACCGCTTCATAATGTCGCTCCCGTTCTCGACAGACTTCCTCGACAGCGCAAAAAAGCGTTATGAACAGCCTTTTGACGAGCGCACAGATCCTCTTGCGGCGGCTTATTCGGAGTTCATCTCACAGCAGTTCAGGAGTGCGGCGGCACTGGCTTTCTATGCGGCTGAATTAGTCCCCGATGACGGAAAATCAAAGGCGCAGAGCATCATCACGGGCGAAGCAGAGCTTTTTGAACAGCTTGCCGAGCGTGTGAAAGACACAGCTTTGCCGTGGGACGAGAGAATGCCAAAGCCGATAAAGTTTGAGACCTGCCGCTATCCGAAAACGGAAAAAGGCTCGGACGATGCCGCCGTTGTCGATGCGGTAAAGGACTTCCGTGACCGATACAAAAAGCTTGCGAATGATGCTTGCGGCAATGTTTTTCCGCTGAAAAGCATTATGGACGACTATAAGGTGAACGCCGAGATCATCGACGGAGTTTCGCTTCTCGTCAAGGAGCTTATCAAGGAGATAAATGCCATCAAGACCGACAAAAACGCACTCGGCTTCTCCGATGCGGAACAGCTTGCGGTAAAGCTTTTGTGCAGAAAGGACGATAACGGAAACATCGTCCGAACGCCGCTCGCCCGTGAGCTTTCCGAGTATTACAAGCTGATAATGATAGACGAATTTCAGGACGCAAACAACACGCAGAGCGTTATTTTCCGTATGCTTTCGCACAACGGCACAGCCGAAAAGGGCGGCGATAACCTCTTTGTCGTCGGCGATGTAAAGCAGTCTATCTACCGTTTCCGACTTGCGAATCCGAACAACTTCCTCGAAGTCCTCGATTCGTCCGAGCCTTATGAAAAAGGCTTCACGGGAACGAATGCGGCGGTGCTTCTGAACCGAAATTTCCGAAGCAGCCGTGACGTTGTTGATTTCGTCAACGATGTTTTTGAAAATATTATGGACAGGGATAACGGCGGCATCGATTATACCGATAATGAGAAGCTTGAATACGGCGCAAATTATCCCGATGCAGACCGCACGACCGAGATAATTTTCTCCCCCGACAAGGGCGTTATAACCGTATCATCGGACGATGAAAGCGGCGAAGAGCCGCTCTCTGCGGCTCAGGCGGAGGCTCGTGCGGCGGCTTCAAGGATAAAGTCGATGCTCGGCGTTGAAAAAGTCTTTGAAAAGGGCGAAATGCGTACAAGCGAACCCCGTGATTTCTGTATCCTGCTCCGTGACAGGGCGAGGGGACAGCTTTACGCCGATGAACTTAACGCAATGGGCATAAAAGCGGTCTGCGAGGAAACCGTCAGCTACCTGCAGTCACGGGAAATATCGGTGCTTCTCAACCTGCTTAAGGTCATCGACGACCCGATGCAGGATATACCGCTCGTTTCGGTGCTGATGTCGCCGATGTTTATGCTTGATGCTGACGAAACGGCGGAGCTTCGTCTGCTTTCGGAAAAGCGTGACGAAAAGCTCTACAAAGCCGTTCTGAAAGCGGTCGGAGAGGAAAGCGGTTACTCCGCAAAAGCAAAGCTTGAACGCTTCTGTAAGATATTCAAAAGCCTGCGTATCAGCGCCGCTTCGCAAAGCCTTGAAAGGCTCATCGTGACCGTTTATGACAGCACGGATTTTCTCTCGTCAATGAGCGTTTACTCGGACGGCGAGCAGAAAAAGGCGAACCTGCGCCTCTTGCTCGAATATGCAAAATCGTATGAGCAGAACTCCTCGGGCGGTCTGTCGGGATTTATCCGCTACCTTAACGATGTTTCGGAAAACGGCGGCGATTTCGTCCGTGCCTCGGTCGTTTCGCCTGCCGACAACGCTGTTTCGATAAAGACCATACACAAATCAAAGGGACTTGAATATCCGTTCGTTTTCCTCTGCGGAACTTCACGCAAATTCAACCTTGCGGACTGCACGAACCGTATGCAGATACACCTCGACCTCGGCATCGGCTTCAAAATACAGAACCTTGAAACGGGTCAGCTTTACGATTCGTTCCCACGCTATGCGATATCCTGCGTGAACCGCCGTGAGAGCATCAGCGAGGAGATGCGACTGCTGTATGTTGCGCTCACAAGAGCAAAGGAGCGGCTTTTTATAACCGTTCCCGACAGCGACAACACACGCCGCCGAATCGCCCAATGCGCCGCACAGCTTGCCGCAGAGAACGGAAAGCCGTCGGCGGTAAAGGCGCAGTCGATGCTCGACTGGCTGCTTGCGATACTGCTCACGCACCCCGATTCCTGCCGAATACAGAATGAGATATTCGTCCCGACACGGAACAGCAGGGCGAAGATAAAAATATCCTCGTTCGAGGATACTTCCGCTGATGAAAAAGCTCCCGAGGAGGTCAAAGCTCTTGCGGAGGGGGAAAGCGTCCGAAAGCTGCTCGGCAATTTCAATTACCGTTATAACGGCGAGCTTACCGAAGCACTCGCAAAGCTCACCATAACCGAGATAGCGAAAAGCGAAAATTCTGAGGTCTTCCTGCGCCGTCCCGAATTCGCCGCCGACTATGGAAAGCTCACCGCCGCAGAGATAGGAACTGCAACGCATACCTTTATGCAGTATGCCGATTATGCCGCTGCGGAGATCGCTCCCGAAGCCGAAGCCGAACGCCTTGAAACGCTCGGTATCATCAGCTCCGCAGAACGGCGTTCGCTTGATCTTGAGCATATAAGAGCGTTCTTCCGTTCACCGCTTTATGAGCGAATGAAGCGCTCGCCCGAAGTGCGCCGGGAGCAGAAATTTCTTGTCGAAATATCAAAGCTGGGACTTGACGGAATGTACGGTTTGGAGTATAATAATAGCAGCAGTATGCTTCAGGGTATCGCCGACTGTATCTTCTTCGAGGACGGCGATATGGTGCTTGTCGATTACAAGACCGATCGGGTAAAAAGCAGTGAAGTCCTTGCCGACCGCTACCGCCGACAGCTCGTTCTGTACAGCGCCGCTCTGGAGAAAATCTTCCATATCAGGGTGCGTCAGGCGTTCCTCTATTCATTCAGCCTTGATAGGGAGATAGAAATTTCGTTGTGAAAGGCTGGAATAAATAATGGCTTCAAATCAGACTAACAGAAACAGGACATCGGGTTCAAAGATGATAAACGGAACATTCGTCGGAGCAGTCTTCCTCGGTATATGCATACTTATAAGCGGACTTTCGATAGGCGGCGGCATACGCAAGCTGAATAAGACGATGACCGATAAGTCTTTCTCGAATATAAGCAACGTCACAACGCCCGACAGCGTTAAGTTCGGCGAGAAGAAATACCTCACCGAGGACGAAGCTGCCGAATATCTCAACCTCACCTCACAGGAGATAGTAACCCTCATTACCACGGGCGAGATAACCGAGTATGTTAAAACGGGCACAGGCTATTCGATCTCCGTAAAAGTGCTTGACGACTGGTTCGACAACGAATCCTATCAGAACAAGCTTGCGGGAAATGCTTCCGAGAGCACCGATTCGGCTGACGGTCAGTAAGTTTTTTCAAAAAAATTTGCAAAAACCCTTGACAAATGCGTTTTTTGTGGTATAATATATAGCGTTGGTTTGAGAAAACCATTTAAAATAAAGCAGAACTTTCCGTTCTCACCCTGCCGCAAAGAGTGCGCAGAGGTCAATAGATACTCTTTTTTATTTACAAGCGGCGGCTTTAATGCCTGCCTGCTTTGAGATGAAACACAGTATGAGCGGAAGAGATGCTTTTCCGCTCATTTTTATTTTATTTCGGGGGTGCTTAACATAAGCGTTAAAGAATTACAGATTAATGAAGAAATCAAGGACAAAGAGATCCGTGTGATTGATTCCGACGGTTCCGCCATCGGCGTTATCTCGGCAAAGGAAGCGTTGGCTCTTGCAGAAGAAAGAGAGCTTGATCTTGTAAAAATTGCTCCGCAGGCAACTCCGCCCGTGTGTAAGATCATGGACTACGGAAAGTACCTTTTTGAACAGGGCAAGCGTGAGAAGGAAGCAAAGAAAAATCAGAAGGTCGTTGACGTTAAGGAGATCAGAATGTTCTCCACCATCGACACGAACGATTTCAACACAAAGGTAAATCAGGCCGCAAAGTTCCTTAAGGGCGGCGACAAGCTCAAGGTTTCCATTCGTTTCCGCAAACGTGCGATCGCACATCCTCAGCTCGGTGAAGAGCTTCTCGACAGATTCAAGGAAGCTGTTTCCGAATACGGTACGGTTGAAAAGCCATCTAAAATGGAGGGACGCGCACTCGTTATGTTCGTTTCCCCTAAGGCTTCAAAATAAAAATTACAACGGCGAAAGCTTCGCCTAAAAATTGAAGGAGGATACATCATGCCTAAGCAGAAAACACATTCTGGCGCAAAAAAGCGTTTTAAAGTAACCAAGAACGGTCTTGTAAAGTATCAGAAGACCAACAAGAGACACAGACTTACTCAGAAGGCTACAAAGCGTAAGAGAATTGCAAGAGCAGCCGGCTACGCAAGCTCTGCAAACGCTTCAACCGTTAAGGTTCTTATTCCTTACAAGTAATCTAAATACGAAATAAACGGAGGTAAAGAATTATGGCTCGTGTTAAGGGCGCAATGGCTACTCGAAAGAGAAGAAATAAAACATTAAAGCTTGCTAAGGGCTACTGGGGCGCAAAGAGCAAGCATTTCAAGATGGCTAAAGAAGCCGTTATGAAGTCCGGCAACTATGCTTATGTCGGCAGACGTCTTAAGAAGAGAGATTTCAGAAAGCTCTGGATCACAAGAATTTCCGCAGCTTGCAAGATGAATGGCATGAACTACTCAACATTCATGAACGGTCTTAAGAAGGCTGGGGTCACACTTAACAGAAAGATGCTCGCAGAGATCGCTGTTAACGATGCAGCAGGTTTCACGGCTCTTACCGAAAAGGCAAAGGCTGCTCTTTAATTAAAAACGCTTATAAGGTCAGAAGTGAAATTTTTCCTTCTGACTTTTTGCGATTTTTATGATCATGAGAAAATTGTGAACAAACCGCATTTTTAAGGAGGAACAGAGCGTTGCGACAGTTTATTGCTTCAAAGGAAAACGATAAAATAAAGCTTTTCAAGAAGATAGCTTTGGCGAAAAAATACCGCAGCGAGTATGAGCTGTTTCCACTCGAGGGCGTAAGACTTGTCGAAGATGCGGCAATGGAAAATGCGGAAATGAGCTTTGTCATAGCTTCGGAAACAACTTCGGAGAAGTTCCCCGAACTGCTTGAAAGGCTTGAAGAAAAATGCGGAAAAATTATCATCGTCCCCGATGAGCTTGCTTCTTCGCTTGCACAAACACAGGGAACGCAGGGAATTTTTGCAGCCTGCAAAATGCCGAAAAGCATCACTGCGGACGAGCTTGTGAAGGAACACGGAAAATACGCCGTGCTCGTGCAGCTCCAGGATCCCGGAAATATGGGTACAATTATCAGAACAGCTGACGCTATGGGTGTTGACGGAATTATAGCCGTGAACTGCTGTGATATTTATAACCCTAAAACGGTGCGCTCAACTATGGGCAGCCTTTTCCGAATGAGGATAGCAAACGCCGACGGGAATGAAATGTTTGCGGCACTTAAAAATAAGGGCATTGAGACCTTTGCTTCCGTGATAGATGCGAACGCACTTTCCCTCACCGACTGCTCATTCAGAAACGGCGCAGCCGTGCTTATCGGAAACGAGGGCAGCGGACTTCCGCAGGAGACCGTCAGCCGATGCGATAAAAAGCTCACCATACACATGAACGGCAACGTCAATTCGCTCAACGCCGCAACTGCCGCCTCAATAATAATGTGGGAGTTGACAAAATGAGCGATATCTTCCGTGATGAAATAATAAAACTGCTGTATATCGTATCCTGCTTCGGCGTTGGAAAAGCAAGGATATGGGAGCTTGTACAGCATTTCGGCTCGCTCGATGCGCTCTATAAAGCCATTGCTTTCGAGCGTCCGCAGGGGATCTTCACGCCGCAGGAGTTAAGAGCCGCAGAAAACACGACCGGAAAGCAGCTTCGTGAAATAATTTCCTACTGCTTCGGTCATAATATCGGAATAGTCGGTTTCAACGATACCGATTATCCGCCAAGATTAAGGGGAATATACGATCCGCCCGTGCTGCTTTTCTGCAAGGGTGAGCTCGGACTGCTCACGTCCGATGTTATAGTGTCGGTCGTTGGAGCAAGAAACCCCTCCGAATATTCAGTAAATACAGCGAAGAAAATATGCACGGCGCTTGCAAAGTCGGGCATCGCAGTGGCAAGCGGATTTGCAGTCGGAACGGACATCACAGCACACCTTTCCGCAGTCCGCTCGGGAGGAAAAACGATAGCCGTCCTCGGTTCGGGCATAGGCTATGAATATCCTGCCGAGAACAGCCGATATATCGATGAGGTAGCCGCAAACGGTCTGTTCATATCCGAATACTTCCCGAATTCAAGTGCGAACCGCCATAATTTCCCCGCAAGGAACAGAATACTCTCAGGGATAGCGATGGGAACGGTCGTTGTCGAAGCCTCGGAAAGAAGCGGCTCGCTCAATACCGCTTCAAATGCCGTTTCTCAGGGCAGAGATCTGTGGGTAATACCTCCGCACGATATTTTCGACCCGAGATATGACGGCAATAAGCTGCTGCTCCGTGACGGTGCGATACCTCTGCTTTATGACCGGGATATCCCGTGCGAATATTTCGAGAATTACAGTCATAAGCCTGTAAAAGACAGCATTTCCGATACCGCAAGGCTTGATGAAAGGGCAATGGAAGCCGCTTCTGAAGCGAATACCCCCGAACCGAAGAAGCAGAAGCCGAAAAAGCAGCCCAAGCCGACTGAACCAAAGCCTGCCGATACCGTGAGCGAAGAAGCATACAGACCCGAGGGCAGTTCGGGCGTCATCTATGATATCATAAGGAACGCCAAGGACGGCATTTCGCCCGATGAGGTCGCCGAAAAGAGCGGTCTCGATATCTCGGAGGTGCTTATGCTCATCACCGACCTTGAAATTGACGGAGCTGTTTATTCCGAAACAGGGCAGGAGTACATTGCCCTTTGAACCGATGATTTTCCGAAAGGAGTTATGATATAAATGTCAAAGCTTGTAATAGTGGAGTCGCCTGCAAAGGCTAAAACTATAAAAAAATATCTTGGCAGCGGCTATGAGGTCGTTGCTTCAATGGGTCATGTCCGTGACCTGCCGAAATCCAAGCTCAGCGTTGACGTTGACAATGATTTCAAACCCGTTTATACCGATATAAAGGGCAAAGAGGAGCTTATCGCAAGCCTTAAGGACGAAGCGAAAAAGGCTGATTTCGTCTATCTCGCAACGGACCCTGACCGTGAGGGAGAAGCCATTTCATGGCACTTGGCGCAGATGCTCGGACTGCCTATGGACGCAAACGACCGAGTAACTTTCAACGAAATTACAAAAACGGGCGTTACCAATGGTATGGCGCACCCTCGCAGCATCGACATTGACCTTGTAAATGCACAGCAGGCACGCCGTATCCTCGACCGTATCGTTGGTTACAAGCTTTCACCGTTCCTCTGGAAAAAGGTTCGCCGTGGGCTTTCCGCAGGACGTGTCCAGTCGGTCGCTGTCTCGCTCGTTGTTGACAGAGAAAAGCAGATACAGAACTTTAAGCCCGAGGAATACTGGTCTATCGATACGAAAATGACCGCTCCGTCCTCGAAAAAGCAGTTCGCAGCTTCGTTCTACGGCATCGACGGCAAAAAGACCGAGCTCCACTCCAAGGAGGAGACCGATGCGATACTTGCCCGTGTCGAGGGCGCAGACTATATCGTCACCGAGGTCAAGAAATCCGTCCGCAGAAAGTCGCCCGCACCCCCGTTCACAACTTCAACAATGCAGCAGGAAGCTTCCAAAAAGCTTGGCTTTGCCGCTGCAAAAACAATGAAAACAGCGCAGACGCTTTATGAGGGCGTTGAAATTGAAAATATGGGCGCAGTCGGTCTTATCACATATATGAGAACCGACAGCCTGCGTATCTCCGATGAAGCCCGTGCCGCAGCCTATAAATATATCGAGGAGGTCTACGGCAAAAAGTACGTTCCCTCCACACCGAAGATATACAAGACCAAAGCAGGCGCACAGGACGCCCACGAAGCTATCCGTCCGTCCATGCCCGAGCTTACCCCTGCAAAGATAAAAGACAGCCTCACTCCCGAGCAGTTCAAGCTCTACCGCCTCATCTGGGAACGCTTCATCGCAAGCCAGATGGAAAGCGCATCGCTCGATACAGTCTCCGCAGCTATCGATGCGAACGGCTGCACCTTCAAGGCAACGGGCTTCTCGGTAAAATTCGACGGTTTCACCGTTCTCTATGAGGAAACAAAGGACGATGAGGAAAACAAAGTCCTCCCCGTTATCGAAAAGGGCGACAAGCTCAAGCTCAAAGCTATCGAGGGCAACCAGCATTTCACACAGCCGCCTGCAAGATATACCGAAGCAACGCTCATCAAAGCGCTTGAAGAAAACGGCATCGGCAGACCGTCAACCTACGCTCCGACTATCTCAACTATCACCAACCGATTCTATGTCGAACGTGACGGAAAGCAGCTTAAACCGACAGGTCTTGGCGAGGTCACAACGCAGGTCATGAAAGACCACTTCAAGCATATCGTTGATACGAAATTCACAGCGAATATGGAAAGCAACCTCGATAAGGTCGAAACGGGCGAGGCTGATTGGGTTCAGACCCTGCATGACTTCTATGACGATTTCGATGCAACGCTCAAAAAGGCTGAGACCGATATGGACGGCAAGCGAATCAAAGTCCCCGATGAAGAAACGGACGAGGTATGCGAGGTCTGCGGCAAGCCGATGGTAATAAAGATAGGCAGGTTCGGAAAGTTCCTTGCCTGCTCGGGATTCCCCGAATGTACAAACACGAAGAAGATCATCAAGCCGACCGGCGGCGTTTGTCCTAAGTGCGGCAAAAAGGTTCTCCAGAAAAAGTCCAAAAAGGGCAAAAAATATTTCGGCTGCGAGGATAATCCGAACTGCGACTTTATGACTTGGGACACTCCCGTTTCCGATAAATGCCCGAAGTGCAACGACGGCACAACGCTCTTCAAAAAGGGCGGCAAGCTTTTCTGCTTAAAGGAAGGCTGCGGCTACGAGGTTGCGGTCAAAAAAGAAAAGTAATGCCGAAGATTTTCAAGGATAAATAAAATATGAATAACGTTAAAGTTATCGGTGCAGGTCTTGCTGGCTGTGAGGCGGCGTGGCAGCTTGCACAGGCAGGCATACACGTTGACCTTTACGAAATGAAGCCGAAAAAGTTCTCCCCTGCGCATAAATATGAGGGCTTTGCGGAGCTTGTATGCTCAAATTCGCTCAAAGCTTCAAGGGTAAATTCGGCGGCAGGTCTGCTCAAAGAGGAGATGCGCCGCCTGGGTTCGCTCACAGTCCCCTGCGCAGAGGAAACAGCCGTCCCTGCAGGCGGCGCACTTGCGGTAGACAGAAAGCTTTTTTCCGACCTTGTGACGGAGAAAATAAAGTCGCACGAAAATATCACCCTCCACAGCGAAGAGGTCACAAAGATACCCGATGGGAATGTCATCATCGCAACAGGACCGCTCACCTCGGACGGACTTGCAGAGAGCATAAGCAAATTGAGCAGCGGATATCTCAGCTTTTACGATGCTGCCGCCCCGATAGTTTCCTTTGATTCGCTCGATATGAACAGAGCGTTCTTCGCCGCCCGTTATGGCAGAGGTGACGATGATTACATCAACTGCCCTTTCACAAAGGAAGAATACCTCACATTTTACAATGCAATAATAAATGCGGAGTCCGCTCCACTCCACGAGTTCGACCGTCCGCAGGAGCTTCACAACAAGAACGACAGCTTCACCGTTTATGAGGGCTGTATGCCGATCGAAGTCCTCGCTAAGCGCGGTGAGGAAACTATGCGCTACGGTGCAATGAAGCCTGTCGGACTGACCGACCCCGTGACGGGAAAGCGACCCTACGCCGTTGTTCAGCTTCGTAAAGAGAACAGCTCGGGAACGATGTACAACATTGTCGGCTTCCAGACGAACCTCAAATTCGGCGAGCAGAAGCGTGTGTTCTCGCTTATCCCCGGACTGGAAAATGCTGAGTTTCTGCGCTATGGCGTAATGCACAGAAATTCGTTCCTCAACTCGCCAAAGCTCCTGAACAGTGATTTTTCGCTTCGTTCGGACGGCAGGATCTTTTTCGCAGGTCAGATAACGGGCGTTGAGGGTTATATGGAGTCAGCCGCAAGCGGCATCATCGCAGGAAAAAATCTTGCACGAAAGCTGCTCGGAAAAGCGCCGCTATCACTTCCGAGAGAAACGATGCTCGGCGCACTTTCGGCTTATATATCCGATGAAAGCGTTGTAAATTTTCAGCCGATGGGAGCAAATATGGGTATCCTTCCCGACATCGGCGAGCGCATAAAGGACAAGCAGCAGCGCTATCAGGTCATCGCCGACAGAGCACTCAAAGCGTTGGATGCGGCTATGGAGGAACAGAGATGAACGTTTCCTTTGAATTTCCCGATGATAAGGGCAAAGAGCCGCTCGTCTGCCTCACCGTGAACTGCGGCGAAAAGGACTTTAAGCAGCTTGAACAGACGATGCTTTTCAAAAGCGGCGGAACTTATATTTTTGCGGTGATAGGTGCGATACTTGCCGTGCTTATCGTTTTGCAGATAGTTCTTGTTGCAATTGCGGCAGGTCAGCCGATGCTTGCGGTCTCATATGTTGTATTTGCACTTCTTATTGCGCTTGAAGTGTTTCTGAATGCACAAAAGGTCAGCAGAACGGTTTGCAAAGCTCCCAACGGCAGCGGAAACTGCACATATAATTTTTACCGCCACCATTTCACGTTTGCGAGTGAGTATGAGGGCGTTAACGAAAGCTATGAACGCATCGTGAGGGGCGTTGAGAACACGCTCGAATTTATGCTGTTCCGTGACGACGGAAAAACCTACCTTATTCCAAAGAGTGAGCTTTCCGACGAGCAGAAAAAGCTCCTTCGGGCGGTCATGGAAAACAAGCTCGGCAGAAAATTCACCGTTAAGACCATATAAGGAGGGCGGCTTATGGGAAATGTCGGAATAAAGCTCAAAAACGCCGCACCTGCGGTTTACAGCCTTGAAACGGAGTATGGACTTGACGAGATATTATGCGAAAAAAGGTCGGCGGCACGGTTCGGAGCGGCTGTAACAGCGGTCGCATTCGTCATAGCGGTGCTTTCGGCAGTCGCAGGATATTTTCTTATCACGATAATATCGGCATGGGCATTTTTGTCGGGAATATTTTCGCTTTCGGGAATAAAACGCTCAGCTCAGAAAGCGTTTTCCGAAAATGGTGAAAGAACAAGACTTTATGAATTCTACACGGACGGTTTTCTTGTATGCGAAGAAAGCTTTGCGGCTTTTTTCCCTTATGAAAAGCTGAACGGGTATCGAAGCACAAAAGGTCACTTCATCATCAGCACGGAAAACGGCACGGAGTATGTTATTCCGAAAAGCGAAAAGACCGACAATGGATTTATAAAATTTTTAAACGAAAAGATCAAGAGGAGATAATGCAATGAAAATAATCGTTGACGCATTCGGCGGAGATCACTCACCCGACGAGGTCATCAAGGGCGCAGCAATGGCTGTTGAAAAGCTTGATGTTGACATCGTTCTCACGGGCGATGAAAGCAAGATAAAAAGCTTTGCTTCGGCAAACAATATTTCACTCAACAGAATTTCGGTAATGCATACGGAGGAGGTCATCGACATTCACGAAGAACCTACTTCCATTCTGAAAGAACACGCAGGCTGTTCAATGGCAATAGGACTTAAAGCACTTGCGGACGGCGAGGGAGATGCTTTCGTCTCCGCAGGCAGTACGGGCGCACTCGTTGTCGGCGCAACGTTCATCGCAAAGCGTCTCAAAGGCATAAAGAGAGCCGCACTTGCACCGATAATGCCCACGGACGAGGGCTATATGATGCTCATTGATGCAGGTGCAAACGTTGAATGCCGACCCGAAGCACTCGTTCAGTTCGGCATTATGGGAAGCTGCTATATGGAAAAAGTTCTCGGCGTGAAATCACCGAAGGTAGGTCTTATCAATGTCGGCGCAGAGGACACAAAGGGCAGAGAAATGGATAAGGAAGCCTATGCTCTTCTCAAAAAAGCCCCCGTCAATTTTTACGGAAATCTTGAAGCAAGAGATATCCCTCTCGGCGTTTGTCAGGTAGCAGTTTCGGACGGCTTCACGGGCAATGTTGCGCTGAAGCTTTATGAGGGTATGGGTTCATATTTCGCACATACGCTCAAAGGAATGTTCCTCGGCGGACTCGGCGGAAAGATAGCGTATCTCCTCCTCAAAAAAGAAGTCGCCGCATTCAAGAAAAAGCTCGACTATTCCGAGGTCGGCGGAGCTGTTCTCATGGGCATTTCCAAGCCTGTCATAAAGGCTCACGGCAGCTCGGACGCAAAGGCTTTCTACAACGCTATACGTCAGGCTAAGAACTGCGTTGATGGCGATGTTATCGGCGAAATTTCACGTTCGATAGAAAAGCTGAAAACAGATTCGGCTGAATAAATTACATATTTATTTTCAAACTAAAGGTCGAACTTTTAAGCGAAGTTCGATCGGAAAGGACTGCACAAAAATGGATTTTTCGGAGTTTGAAAAAAAGATAGGATATACATTCAAAAATAAGGAGCTTCTCCACGAAGCTCTCTCCCATTCAAGCTATGCAAACGAGTTCAAGAACTCACGCAACTCGAACGAACGCCTTGAATTTCTCGGCGACAGCGTGCTTTCGATAGTCGTTTCGGAGTATCTTTTCAAGCACTTCAAGCATCTTCCCGAGGGCGATCTTACGAAGATAAGAGCGTCGCTCGTCTGCGAGACTGCACTCTTTGAATTCTCGAAGAAGATAGATCTCGGTCAGCATATTCTTCTCGGCAAGGGTGAGGAAAACAGCGGCGGCAGAGAACGCCCGTCTATCGTTTCCGATGCTTTTGAAGCTGTCATTGCGGCAGTTTTCCTTGACGGTGGACTTGACGAAGCAAGAAAGTACGTCCTCGGTTTTATGCCCGAGGATATCGACAGGTACAGAAATCGCTCCAACGGCGACTACAAGACTATCCTGCAGGAAGTTATCCAGCGCAACCGTGAGGAAAAGGTCGAATATTTCCTCAAATCGCAGACGGGTCCCGATCACAACCGTGTGTTCGTCATTCAGGTAATGCTCAACTCGAACGTCATCGGAACGGGCGAGGGTCACAGCAAAAAGCAGGCTGAACAGATGGCTGCGAAAGAGGCTCTTGAGCTTATGGGCTATAAGGTATGACGCACAGCAATATCTCAATTTTCATTCCGCATAAAGGCTGCCCGAACTGCTGCTCGTTCTGCAATCAGCGCACGATAAGCAGCACGGAAGAACCGCCCGATGCGGAAGCTGTAACGAAAATTCTCGAAGAAGCCTGCCCGAAGCTTAAAGCTCCGCACGAAACGGAAATAGCATTTTTCGGCGGAAGCTTTACGGCAGTCGAAAGGGGATATATGATCTCCCTGCTCGAAGCCGCACAGCCTTTTATAAAGGAATACGGTCTTATCGGGATAAGAGTTTCGACCCGCCCCGACAAGATCGACTGCGAAGTGCTTGATATATTGAAAAAATACAATGTCACCGCAATAGAACTCGGTGCGCAGTCGATGCGTGACGATATTCTTGCGATGAACGATCGGGGACACACTGCGGACGATGTTCGGAACGCTTCAAAGCTTATAAAAGAGTACGGCTTTGAACTCGGCTTGCAGATGATGACGGGACTTTACGGCGCATTGCCCGAGGACGATATCTATACTGCGGAGGAGCTGATAAAGCTTTCGCCCGCAACGGTGAGGATATACCCAACTGTGATACTTGGCGGAACTAAGCTTGCCGACTTATATCAGAGTGGGGTATATGACCCCGTTCCGTTCGATGAAGAAGCGGAGCTTTGCGCAAGGCTTATGGAAATGTTCGAGCAGAGAGGCATAAGGATAATAAGGCTCGGGCTTCATGCTTCGGAAAATGTCGAGGGTCATGCTGTCGGGGGATATTATCACCCTGCAATGCGTGAGATCTGCCTTGGCATACGCTTCCGAAAGGCTATCGAAAACCGGCTCGGTGAAAAGGGCAGGTACGAGGTCTTTGTCTCGCCGAAAGCCGTCAGCATGGCTGTCGGACAGAAAAAATGCAACACCGAATATTTCAGAAAACAGGGCTTTGATATAAAAATAACAGCGGATAAGAGCATTGAAAAACTTTTCGATATACGCATAAAGAAAATATAAATGAAACGGAGCATATAAATGTATCTCGAATCATTGGAATTACAGGGCTTTAAGTCCTTTCCCGATAAGATAAAGCTTACCTTTGACAAGGGTATAACGGCGGTAGTCGGCCCTAACGGAAGCGGAAAATCGAATATCGGCGATGCTGTGCGCTGGGTGCTCGGCGAGCAGTCCTCAAAGACGCTCCGAGGCGGAAAAATGGAGGACGTTATCTTCTCTGGTACGCAGTTCCGCAAGCCGATGGGCTTTGCCTCGGTAACGCTCAACATCATCAACAACAGGGGAATTTTGCAGATACCGTCCGAGCAGGTCTCGGTAACGAGAAAGCTTTACCGCAGCGGCGAAAGCGAGTATATGATAAACGGTGCGCAGGTTCGTCTGAAGGATATATGCGAGCTTTTTATGGATACGGGTCTCGGACGTGACGGCTATTCGATAATCGGTCAGGGACGTGTTGCCGAGATAGTTTCCGCTAAGTCGGGCGAACGCCGTGAAATTTTTGAAGAAGCCGCAGGAATATCGAAATTCCGCTATAAAAAAGCCGAAGCCGAGCGAAAGCTTGCAGCAGCGCAGGAAAACATTCTCCGTCTGCGTGATATCATCGGCGAACTCGAAAGCAGAGTTGAGCCGCTCCGCATACAGTCGGAAAAAGCGGAAAAATTCATCGAATATTCCGAAACGAAAAAATCGCTCGAGATCACCGTCTGGGTTCGCCAGCTTGACGATCTGAAGAAAAATCTTGACGAAATTTCCGACAAGCTCCTTATCAGCACGAACGAATACAACGGCGTTGAAGCCGATATTTCAAGGCTTGAAGAAGAGCTTACACAGCTTTCCGAAAATATGCAGGAAAACACTCTCCGCACGGAAGAACTGCGAAACCGCATACTCGAATCGGAGCGTGCAAACACACAGATACATTCCGATATCGCCGTCTGTGAGAACGAAATCCGCCACGCAAACGATGATATCGACGAAATAAAAAAGCAGCAGGCACTCTCCGAAAACACGGGCGAGGAAAACCGCAAGGCTACCGAAGAAAAGCTTGCCGCAATAAAAAATGCCGAAGCCGAACTCGAACAGACACGCACAGATTATGTCACCGTCAGCGAGGAGCTTTCAAAGGCATCGTCCGAAAAAGACAGCTTCGACAGCAAGTCGGCGCAAGTCCGGAACGAACTCAACAAATTATATATAAAGCAGTCCGAATACGGCGTCTCCATCTCAACGGGCAAGCAGAACGCCGAGGATATGAAAGCACAGCTCGAATCCGCCGACAGCAGGGAAGAAACGCTCCGCTCCGCACTCGAAGATCTGAAGCGTGAGAAAGGCGAATGTACGGACGGCCTTGCACTCATCGAGGAAAAGACCGAGGAACTGAACAACCGTATCGGCGGTATCTCAAAGCTTTATGCCGCACGAAAAGAGAAGCTCGAAGCGGCGAAAAAACAGCTCGAAGAGATGAACTTCGCTATCCGTGACAAAGACCAGCGTATCCGTATGCTTGCCGACCTTGAGAACAGTATGGAGGGCTTTGCACACTCGGTAAAGCAGATACTCAAAGCTTCAAAGTCGGGACAGTTGAGCGGAGTTTATGGCTCTGCCGCACAGCTTATCAAGGTAGACTCGAAGTACAGCGTTGCGATCGAGACCGCAATGGGCGGTGCTTTGCAGAACATCGTTGTCGAAAATGAGGATATTGCAAAGCGTGGTATCAGACTTTTGCAGGAGACAAAAGCAGGACGAGCAACATTCCTTCCGCTTACCTCCGTCAAGGGAAACCGCCTTAACGAAAACGGTCTTGACAGATGCGACGGTTTTGTTGCACTCGCAGTCGACCTTGTACAGTTCGACCCGAGATTTGAGGGCGTTTACAATTCGCTCCTCGGACGAATAGTTATTGCGGAGGATATCGACCTCGGAACGCTCATCGCAAAGAAGTACGGCTACAAATTCCGTATCGTAACGCTTGACGGTCAGGTCATCAACGCAGGCGGTTCGTTCACGGGCGGTTCGGTCTCAAAGTCGAGCGGCGTTCTCACACGAAAGAACGACATTGAAAAGCTCACCAACGAGAAAAATGCACTCCAGACAAAGCTTAATGAGCTTCGCACCTCGGCTGAAAAGCTGAAAAGCGAGACCGACAAGCTCGGTTTCGACATCGAGGGCGCAAAGGAGGAGCTTTCCGTTGTTGCGGCGGATAAAATTCGCTTTGAATCGGAGCTTAAACGTATCGAAGTAATGACCGCACAGAACGAGGAACAGCTTTCGGGTTCGGAAGATGCGAAAAAAGCGCTCAAAAACCGAATTTCCGAGAGCGAAGCCGCTGTAAAGGCAGCCGAAGAAGCTTTGAAGTCGGTCGAAAACGAAATCGCAGAAAAGGAAAAGAGCGTTTCCGAAAACGAAGAACAGCGCAGGCAGATGCAGGAAAAGCGTGAAGCACTTTCCGAAAAAATGTCCGAATTAAAGCTTCGTGAGACCGAGATAACAAAGGATATCGAAGCGATAAAGGGTGAGATCGCACGCCTTGAAGCGCAGTCGCAGGAGATAGGCAGCAGCAGCGCAAGGCTCGTTGTCGAACTCGATGAAAAGAACCGTTTTATCGAAGAAAAGCAGGCTGAGATTGAAGCGCTCAATGCAAAGCTTTCGGGCGCAAAGGACGAAGCCGCAGGAATAAACGGCCGCATCGCACAGCTCCGCTCCGAGAGCCACACAATGGAGCAGAAGTCGAACGAAAAGCGCAGACAGGTTCGTGAGCTGAACGACAGCAAGGAAAAATTCAGCCGTGAGGTAACAAGGCTCGAAGAGCGCAAGACCTCCGTTCAGGGCGCTTATGACAAGATAATCGCAGATATGGCGGAGCAGTATGAACTGTATCTTTCCGAGGCGGTGAAGCTTGCAAAGCCCGTGGAAAATCTGCTCGTGATCCAGCGTGACCTTGCGGAGATAAAGCAGAAGATCCGTGCGCTCGGAAATGTCAACGTTGCCGCTATCGAAGAGTATAAAGAGGTGTCGGAACGATACGAATTTATGTCGGGACAGCTCAATGATGTTGAAAGCTCAAAGCGTGAACTGGAAAGACTTATCGAGGAACTCACCGAAACGATGCGCAGACAGTTCTCCGAAAGCTTTAACCAGATAAATGAAAACTTCAAGCAGATATTTGTCGAGCTTTTCGGCGGCGGACGTGCGGAGCTTACCCTCACCGATCCCGAGGACGTTCTCGAATCGGGCATCGAAATAAAGGTCGCACCTCCGGGAAAGGTCATCAACAACCTCTCGCTCCTTTCGGGCGGTGAGCAGGCATTCGTTGCGATATGCATTTATTTCTCGATACTTAAGATAAAGCCTGCGCCGTTCTGTATCCTTGACGAGATCGAAGCGGCGCTCGATGACATAAACGTTACGAAGTATGCGCAGTATCTCCGCAAATTCACCGATACAACGCAGTTTATCCTCGTAACGCACAGACGTGGTTCAATGGACGAAGCAGACGTAATGTACGGCGTAACTATGCAGGAAAAGGGTATCTCAAAGATACTCCGACTTGAACAGCCGCCGCAGAATGTTGATGCAAACTGATAGCAAAACCAAAATCAAAGTGAGGTCTTGAATATGAACATTTTCAGTAAGATCGCCGAGGGCGTAAGGAAAACCAAAGACTCGATGATGAGCAAGATCGGCGCACTTTTCGGCGCGCACAAGCAGCTCGACGATGACTTTTTCGACGAGCTTGAAGAAGTTCTTATCACCTGCGATATCGGCGTTGAAACTTCGCTTTCGATAGTTGAAAAGCTCCGTGCGGCGGTGAAGTCGAAAAAGCTTGCCACTCCCGATGAAACCAGAGCGGAGCTTAAAAATATCATTGAAGAAA
>OHHT01000228.1_pt1 | contig 23666 bp, 16 predicted proteins | sample 1568061 | NCBI WGS metagenome assembly OHHT01 (sample SAMEA3879550, study PRJEB24766) | human gut metagenome | biome: human-associated habitat; feature: feces | place: USA | collected 1985/1987 | reverse complement strand
TTTAACACTTTATTCTCCTTGTTTTAACAAATGCACCGGAATTTCGGCTTGAGCCATTGAAACTTTATTAAAAAAAGGCGACGGGGGACGTGTATCGTGTCTTCACAGCGATTGCAAATCCTGTTTAAACGGGTTGCGCCGGATAATGTTACGGTCATGCTTTCCCAGGCCGGCCACGGTCTGTTATCATTTATAGAAAAGAAAAAGAGGAAAATCCCGGTGGAAATTCCTCTGATGAAGGTTTGTGCGCACGAAGGGACTCGAACCCCCATGTCGGATGACACCAGATCCTAAGTCTGGCGCGGCTACCAATTACGCCACGTGCGCGTGGATTTGCAGTGCAAAGATAGGGCTTTGTGCTGCAAAAACAAAATTATAGCGGTTAAATATTTTTGTTGAGTCAAAACAAACGGGCAAGTGTAAAGTCCAAGGGCAAATGCCAATATTGGGTTACTCTGGTGGAAGGGACTGCTTATCAAATATATTTTTCGATGGGCCAGACGAATGCGCGGAGGCCGAGCTTCGGGGATTCGATGTCGAACTGGCGGAGGGCTTCGAGCAGCGTGTCGACGCGGTGATCCTCAACGATGGTGATGATGGCGGAGTTCATCGACGGCCAGGCATGAGAGCCGTAGTGCGGTTCGCCGGAAGCGCTGCCGCGTCCCTGCACTTCGGGCCACGAGGTGAATCCGCGGCAATTGGATTTTTCGAGCAGGGTCACGATTTTTTCATAGTGAGCCTGGTCGAATGTGATGAGTATAGATTTCATTGTTTCGATTTTTTCAGTTTACGGCGCTGACGGCGCACGCCAACGTAAGCGAAGAGGCAGTAGAGCGTGGGCACGAAGAGCAGTGTGAGGATGGTTGACAGCGTGAGGCCTCCGATTACGGCGGTGCCCATGGGTCGCCACATCTCGGCGCCCTGTCCGGTGCCGACGGCCATCGGCACCATTCCGAGGATGGTAGTGAGCGTTGTCATGACCACAGGACGCAGACGCGATTTGCCGCCGAGCACCACGGCCTGGCGTATCGAGAGCCCGCGTTCGCGGTTGAGGGTAATATAGTCGATGAGCACGATGCCGTTCTTGACCACGATACCGATAAGCATGATGGCGCCGATCATCGACATGACGTTGAGCGTATGGCCCGAGAGGTAGAGGATGATGAACACGCCGGAGAAGGCGAAGAGGAGGGAAGTCATGATGATGGCGGGGTAGGTGTAGCTTTCAAACTGCGCTGCCATGACGATATATACGAGCACGATGATGAGCACAGCGAGCGTGAGCAGGTCGGCAAACGAATCCTGCTGGTCCTCGTAGGAACCGGAAAGCTGTATGTTGATGCCGACCGGGATATCCATCTTGTCGATTTCGGCCTGCGACTGGCTGACCACCTGGCTCATCGGCACTCCCTGCACCACAGTCGAAACGGTGATGATGCGTTCGCGGTCCTTGCGCTCGATGGTCGGCGGAGTGAAGCGCTCCACAACCTTGCCCACGTCGCTGATGCGTATGCCCTGGCCGGCGGAGTTATAAATGAGTATGTTTTCGATGTCGGCGATAGATGTGCGGTGGTCGGGATCATACATCACCTTGATGTCATATTCCTCGCCGTCTTCGCGGAACTGTGACGACAGGCTGCCGTTGATGCGGTTGCGCAGCGCGTTGGCTGCAGTTTGCAGGTTGAGACCGTAGATAGCGAGTTTCTCACGGTCGAAGTCAACCTGATATTCCGGCTGATAGTCAGAGCGTGAAACCATGACGTCGGCGGTGCCGGGGATGTTGTGGAGGATGCGCACGAGCTGCTGGGCCACCGAGTCGGTCTCGGTGAAGTCGTAGCCGTAGATCTCGTAGTCGATTGTCGACTGGCCGCCCATCGAGCCGCCACGGTTGCCGCCTACGTTGACCTGCGATTTCTTGAATTCTGGATAGCGCTTGAGATCCTCACGCATCATTGCGGCGATCTCAGTGATCGAGCGGTCACGCTCGCCAGGGTCGAGAAGACGTATGTTCATCGACACAATGTGGGGGCCGTTGTCCTGCAGCGAAGCGAAGGTGTTGTCGCTTGATGCCTGACCGGTGGTGTAGTTGAGCACCTTGATTTCCGGATATTTCTCGCGCCATTCTTCGGCCAGCCGCCGGGTGGCTTCCTGGGCTATCTCTACGCGTGTGCCAATGGGAAGCTCAAGCTTGACGCCAAGACGCCCGTCGTCGGCCGTGGGGAAGAATTCAGTGCCTACATAGCGGAGCAGCTGGAGCGAGCCGATGAAGATCGACAGACAGACTGCAATCGTTATCCATTTGTGGGTCACCACTTTGTTGAGTAGCCATGCGTAGCCGTTGTCGAAAGCGTCAAGGCCCCGGTTGATCGGGGTGAAGAATATGCGGTAGATGCGTCCGTGACGGTTGTTTTTGCGCAGCAGCTGCGAGCAGAGCATCGGGGTGAGCGACAGGGCGCAGGTGGTGGAGATGATCATCATGATGGTGACCATCCAACCGAGCTGGCGGAAGAGCACGCCGGTCATGCCGGTGACGAGCGTCAGCGGGAAGAACACGGCGATGAGGGTGAGCGTGGAGGCGATAACGGATATGGCCACCTCGTTAGTGCCGTGTACAGCCGCTTGTTTCGGGTCGGAACCTCGCTCGATATGTGTGGTGACATTTTCCAAAACCACGATTGCGTCGTCGACCACCATACCGATCGATATCGACAGCGCCGAGAGCGACACAATGTTGAGCGAGTTGCCCGTGACGGCCAGATAGATAAACGAGGCTATCAGCGAGATAGGGATGGTGATGACAATGATCATTGTGGCCCTCCATCGTCCGAGGAAGAAGAATACCACGATGACCACGAAGAGAAGCGCGTAGAGCACCGTTTCGACGAGCGAGTCGATGGTGTTGCGGATATTGTCGGAGGTGTCGACGATCACGCCGAGCTTAACGTCGGAGGGGAGGCGCTTCTGCAGGTCGGGGAGCATCTGGAGCACCTTGTTGGAGATGTCGACGGAGTTGGCGCCCGACTGTTTCTGGATCACGATCATGGCGCCTTTCTGACCGTCGTTGTAGGTCTGCTGGGCGCGTTCCTCAAGCGAGTCGTCGATGCGCGCAACGTCGTGGAGATAGATGTTGCGGCCTTCGAATGAGCCAACCACGATGTCCTTCATCTGATCGGCCGACGCGAATTCGCCCTGCACGCGCAGCGCGTAGGTGTCGCTGCCCACGTCGAACGAGCCGCCAGGGATGTTGCGGTTTTCGGCTGCGATAACCGCCGATATCTGCTCTACGCTCAGGTTGTAGGCTTCGAGACGGTTAGGGTCGACATAGATGTGTATCTCGCGTTTCGGAGCGCCGGAGATCGATACGGAGCCTACACCCGAGATACGGGCAAGCGGATTGGCCACGGCGTCGTCGAGGATCTTGTATAGGCCCGGCATGCTCTCATCGGCCTGCACCGAAAGCATCACGATAGGGATCATGTCGGTGCTGAACTTGAAGATGATAGGCGTCTCGGCGTTGTCGGGCAACGAACTCTTGACCATGTCGAGCTTGTCGCGCACGTCGTTTGTGAGCACGTCGATGTCTTTGCCGTATTCAAATTCGAGAGTTATGACGGATATGTTTTCGCGCGATTTCGAGGTGATGTGCTTCAGATCGTTGACGGCATTAAGGGCGTTTTCGAGCGGGCGTGTGACGTTTTGCTCGATATCCTGTGCTGAGGCGCCCTGATATGTGGTCATGACCATGATGGTGTTGGTCTCGACGTCGGGATAGAGGTCGATAGGCAGTTTGCTCAGGGAGAAAAGGCCCATGATGACTACGGCCACAAAGCATAGTGTGGTCATGATCGGGCGTTTTACTGCGCTGGAATATAGGCTCATATTGTCGGTGAATCTCCTTGCCGCCGGCAAGGAAGTGTTAGTTGAGAGTTAAAAAATAGTTACGCTCAGGTGTGATGGCAGGAATTATTCCTATTTGTCTTTTTTGAGAACGTCGACTTTGACGCCGTCTGCGAGACGAGTCTGACCGGTGATCACTACGGTGGCATCGTCGGGCACGCCGCTGATAATCTCATAGGTGTTGTCGATGCGTCGGCCGAGCTCCACGCGGTTGTAGCTAACGGTGCCGTCGGCCGGATTGTAGACATAGACATATTTGTTGCCTGAGCCCGACTGCTTCACGACAGCACGGTCGGGGACAACGATGTGGCGCGCTGTGCCGAAGTTCATGATCACGCGGGCAAACATGCCGGGACGGATGCGTTCGTCGGCATTGTCGATGGTGACTTCAACCACGAAGGTACGTGTGGCGGCGTCGATGGTCGGGTGGATGAGGTGGACGGTACCGCTGAAGGTCTCGTCGGGGTAGACGTCGACTTTGATGCCTACCTTCATACCTTCTTTCACCTGAGGGTATTCCGATTCCGAAACGTTGACCATCACCTTCACGGGGCGCAGCTGCTCGATGGTGAGTATGGGCAGTGTACCGGTCATGTCGCCGGGATCATAGTTGCGCTCTGTGACCACGCCGTTGATCGGCGACACGAGCACGGTGTTTTCTGTAAGGTTGGCATACTGACGGCGCTGTGCGTCGAGTTCGGTCTTTATCTGGTCGACCGACTGCTGTGTGCCGCCGCCGATTTCGAGGAGCTTGAGCGCACGCTGATATTCGCGTTCGGCGTTGTCGATGCGCACTTTCAGCTGGTCGATATTGACGTCGTCGAGTATGACGAGGCGCTGTCCGCGGCCCACTTTCGAGCCTACATCGACGAGTATGGATTTGATGCGGTTGGGCGTGGAGGTCGTTATGTTGTTGGTTTTGAATGCTTCAACGGAGGCGGTGTACTCTACGGTCTGGGGTACGTCCTGACTGAACACCTGTTGCACTTCTACTTTAGGCGTTTCCTGCTGTTTGTCGGTCGGGGCATTTTTGTCGGCATCCTTGCCGCCGCACGATGCTGTGAGCGCAGCGGCCATTGCGATGAATGAAAGGTCTTTCAGTTTCATATCTATAATATGCGGAGGTGATTGTTAGCGGTTAAGGGCGCGCAACCGTTTCGGCGGCGCCGGTGTAGCGTTCGGTATCGGCATTGCCAAGCAGGAGCTCGAGATCGCTGCCGGCCACGAGATAATTGTAGATGGCCTGATAGTAGGCGAGACGCGAGCGTGTGAGCGCCAGCTCGGAGTCGCGCAGGTCGAGATAGGAGGCTGCGCCGATCTCAAAGCTCTGTTGCATGATGTTGTGGGCTGTTTCGGCCTGCCGCACGCTTTCCGAGCAGGAGGCTATCTGCTTGACGTTCATCTCTATGTTGTCGATGGCGAGGTCGGTCTGCATGTTGATCGAGCGCACGAGGTTGTCGCGCTGCCATTTCATTTCGCCTGCCTGTATCTCAGCCTGCTTGATGCGTGAGTAGCGCTGTCCGCCTTCAAAAATCGGTATTGAGAGTGTGAGCCCGACCATGGAGTATGGGCTCCAGCGCAGACCCTTGAAGGGAGTGCCGTCGTTCATTGATGTCCAGTTGTAGTTGGCAGCGAGCGAGAGGGTGGGGTAGAGCGACATTTTCTGCACTTTCAGAGCGTCGCGCAGCTGTTGAGTCTGTATGTCGAGCATGCGCAGGTCGGTGTTGCCGGCGATGTCGCGGTTTATGCCGAGCACATCGTCGTACATCGACTGCTCGTAGTCGGCCAGCGTTGTCGTTGCTGCAATGACGGGACCCTGCTCCATGCCCATGAGGATGAGAAGCTGCAGCCGTGCCTGCTTGATGGCTATGGTGGCCTGCGTGAGCTCTGGCTCGACATTCTTCACGGCCACTTCGGTGCGGAGCACGTCGTATTGCGAGGCGGCGCCAAGGCTGAACTGCTTGGCGTAGAGGTCGGCGGTGAAGCGAGCCATGTCGTAGCTCTCCTGTATGACGCGGTAGGAGTCTTCGGCAAGCAGGAGCGTATAGTAGGCGTTTTTTACCTGATTGATCATTTCGATGCGCGACTGGCGTGCGCGTTCCACCGTCTCGAGGATGCGGCTGTCGTTAAGATCGAGCGTTTTCCAAAGCTGCGGAGCGATGAGGGGCATGGCGAGACTGAATCCGGCGGAGTAGGAGTTGTCCAGACCCACTTTGATGCCGTTTGAAGAGCCTGAGCTCTGTGCCGGACGTTCATCGCTTTCGTCGCCATCGGGAGATGATGAGGAGCCACCGAAGTTGCGCATGTTCATGTACATCGTCTGCTTGGCAAGCGTTCGGTTGTAGGAAGCTCCGAACGAAATCGTCGGAAGAAGCTGTCCGATGGTTTCTTTTTTAGAGTAGTCCATGCGACGGATCTCCATGTCGGCAACGCGGATTGTAGGATTGTCGTTGAGGGCAATGGCGATGCACTGGTCGAGCGACAGGCTGAGAGTGTCGGCGGATGTAGGACTGTGCGCGACGCTATCTGCCTGTGCGGCAGACGAAAACGCGCAGCCTAACGCCAGCGCTGTGGCAAATATACTTTTTCCAATCATAGATCAAATGAATTTCGGGTGCAAATTTACTCATTTTGAGCCGTTTTGCCATGTAAATCAATAGCCTCAAATAATAAAATAAATGAAAAGACGTAAAAAATCAGACAAATTTACCCATAATGGCCAATTTGTCTGATTTTCTATGTTGTTATATTGACGTCCGAGACGTCAGTTCTCGACAACGAATCCGGCTTTGCGCAACGCTTCTTTCACGGCATTGACGTGTTCGTTGTTGCGCGTCTCCATTTCGATGTGGAGCTTGCAGCCGTTGATTTCGGTGTTGGACGAGTTGCGCTTATGCTCGACGGAAAGGATGTTTGCACCCATGTCGCCGATGACGTTGCACACTTTGGAGAGCTGACCCGGTTTGTCGGAAAGGACAACCGTGACGGTGCAGTCGCGGCCGTTTTTCACCAGACCACGGGTGATTACACGGTTGAGAGATGTCACGTCGATGTTTCCGCCCGAAACCAGGCACACCACTTTCTTGCCTTTGATAGGCACTTTGTTGAACATTGCGGCTGCTACCGACACGGCGCCTGCGCCTTCGGCCACGAGCTTCTGCTGTTCGATGAGGGTGAGAATGGCGGCTGCCACTTCGTCGTCGCTCACGGTGACAATCTCGTCGACATATTTGCGGCACATTTCAAATGTGTTCTCGCCCGGCTCCTTGACGGCGATGCCGTCGGCAATGGTACTTACAGTATCAAGACGGATGCGTTCGGATTTTTTAAGTGAATCAACCATTGACGGTGCGCCCTCGGCCTGAACGCCATACACTTTCACGTTGGGCTTGATGGTCTTGATGGTGAAGGCGACACCTGAAATCAGACCGCCACCGCCTACGGGAACAATAACTGCATCGACATCGGGCATCTCTTCAATTATCTCCAGCCCGATGGTGCCTTGGCCTGCAATTACAAGCGGGTCGTCGAACGGGTGAACGAGCGTGTAGCCGTGCTCTTTCTGTAGTTCGATCGCCTTGCGGTAGGCATCGTCGTAGACGCCCGGCACGAGGCATACTTCGGCTCCAAGTGCCTTAGTGGCCTCTATCTTTGAGATAGGAGCACCCGCTGGAAGGCAGATGATGGATTTTATGCTATTGTGTGTCGCCCCGAGAGCTACGCCCTGAGCGTGGTTGCCGGCCGAGCACGCGATTACGCCGCGCGATTTCTCTTCGTCGCTCAGCTGTGAGATTTTGTAGTAGGCACCGCGTAGTTTGAACGAACCTGTGTATTGCAGGTTTTCGGGCTTGAGATACACTTGAGCCTCCGGATTAAGTTTCGTTACACCAATCAGTTTCGGGTGGCGTGCCACATTCTGGAGCACTTCCGCTGCCCGATAAACTTCAGCAATATTGAGTTCGGCCATGATAAATAAAATAGATGTGTTTTATACGTGCAAAGTTATGCAAAAATATGTGGATTGGCAATCTTTGTTGTTTTATTAATCTTGAAGCTTGAATGCAATGGGTAGCGTGTACCACACATTTACCGGATGTCCGTTCATTTTCCCGGGCGTAAATTTAGGAAGTGATTTTACAACACGGATAGCTTCTCTGTCGAGATCAGGATCCTTGCCGCGTACTACCTTAACCTGTCCGATCGAACCGGTTTTTGTTACGACAAACTGAACGGTGACACGTCCCTGAATGCCATTCTCCGCTGCAGCGGCGGGATATTGTAGATGCTGAGAAACCCACTGAAGCAATGCGGCTTGGCCACCGGGAAAAGAAGGATCCTGTTCAACAGAAGAGAAGATTGTATTGTCGTCATTGGAAGGACTTTGTTTTTGATGCTGTTCCTCAACCAAAACCGTAGTGACGGACGTTTTTTGGTCAAGGAGATCATTTACACCAGACCGGTCATTTCCGTCTGATGACGAATAATCACCCTCTATCTCATTCATGGATCTTATTTCCGTTTCCGCGGCATCATCTTCCATAATAATCAGATCCGGTATGTCTTGCGACGTCATTTCAATAGGTGGGGCGCCGCCGGCTGATGTTTTTCCTGCCGGCGAAAGCGTAAACGCGGGCATCTTTCCTCCCGAATTATTGATCGATGAACGTTTGAGATTCATTCCGTGCGCATCATATGGGCCGGTAACGAATTCATCAACAAGATTGTCACCGCTGGTATGGCCAATGTGTCCATTGTAGAGTATGTAGCCTTTCGTGTGCGGTTTCCCGTTCTCAAAGTAGGTGTAGCTTGTCGGCGTGTCATAGCGGTATATTCCGTCATCCGATTTCCATATAGTGCCGGACAATGTGCTTTGTGGAATTATCGCCCCGTCATCTTTTTGGAAAGTCATGCCGTCATTATCCAGTCCGAACAGGGAGATATATTCATTGTCGATACCTTTGTATTTGACGTTCAGTTCATTGTCGTCGGGCGTGAGGATGAATGATATGTCGCCGCTCGTTGTGAACAGAGCGAGATTGTTGTTGCGGGTCTCTTTGCTGCTGAATGTTACCTTTTTGTCCTGTTCATTGTAGGAGCCGAAAGCTACCGGACACGGGGTGCCATCAACATCCATAGCCCATATCACCTCCTCGGGCGTTACGAGAATCAGCCGGTGGGTGAGGGTTGAGTTGTCTGGATTGTTGGGATTGGCAGTGGTGAAGGTATACGACGAAGGGAATGCAATTGCACCGGGATCGTCGCCCGAATGTCGGCCGGCGATGAAATAATATGCGGCACTGGCGCCAAGCACCACAAGCGTCGCGATAAGTATCCACAGCCATTTGCGATTCGGCTTTTCCTCTTCTTCCTCAAATTCCTCATATTCTTCTACCGCAGGTGTGCGTGGCTGCTGCGGGGCCGTTCTCGGAGGCTCGGGTGCGGGTGTGGATATGGGAGTAGTCTTTGGCGCTTGATAGGCAGGCTGATGAGCCGCCGGTCTATTGGCGATCGGTCTCACCGGGTCGTTCATGTAGCGCGGAAGTGCTGCGAGCATCACCGATGCATCGGCAGGGCGGTCGGCCATAGCCATGCGCAGGCATTGTTCAAGCAGCAGTCCCATCCGCCGGCTTGTTGTCGAAGGAATATGGCGTGAGAGAGCATCCGGGGTAAGTTCGATTGATTTCGGAGGTGTGACGCCCGTAAGGCAGAACAGAATAGTGGCGGCGAGCGAGTAGACATCACTTGCCGGTGAGAATGTGCTGATGCCCACATACTGCTCTACCGGCGCATAGCCGTCGCTGTAGCCCTGAAGGTTGATGGTGGATGTCGCCGTTCCGTCGGCATTGTAGTGCTTAGAAAGTCCGAAGTCGATCAGCACGGGCCGGGCTTTACCTTCGGCATCTTTGGAGAGCATTATGTTGGCCGGCTTGATGTCGAGATGGGTTATGCGGTTGCGGTGAAGAAACGCCACTGCGTCGATAATTGGACGCATGATGCAGACAGCTTCCTGTTCCGACAGAGGACCATGACGTTTCACATAGTCGGCGAGCGATTCACCTTCGAGATATTCCATCACATAATATGATGTGTTGTTGGCATTGAACACTTCGCTCACCTGCACGATGTTGGGGTGGCCGGAAGCGATGGCCTGCAGACGTTTGGCTTCGCCGGCGAAGTCGCGCCGCGAGCGCTCCACGCGATCGCGTGCCGGCTGCGAGAAGCTCACCGACTGGGTATCGCTGTCGCGCTCGCAGTCGTTTGACAGAAAATGCTCTTTTATCGCCACGACAGCCATCACTGGCATGTCGGAGCCGGATGTGATCTGCATCGTGGCGCGGTAGGTGATGCCGAATCCGCCCGATCCGAGCACGGAACGGATAGTGTAGGCGTGGTTTGGAGAACGGAGAATGGAGTCGGGCGCAAGAAAGTTGTACATGGTAAGTCGGTTTATCAGCTGCAAATATAGGCATTTATGCGTATAAGCTCAACTAAATTGCAGCTAAAAGCATCCCTCTTCGCCGTTTTTTTCAGTTTTTTTATGTGCTTTCTGTAGCGAAAAAACAGGAGATACCGGAAAATGGTATCCCCTGTTTGAAGAAATTCAGCGTGTTGTCAGTCAAAGGATTTGTCCCAGTCTTTCCACACGGGTTCGTAGCCGAGGGCTCGGATCTCTTCAGTGACCTGCTGCGGGGTGCGTGAGTCGGTCACCTCAAACTGCTCGAGCGCATCGGGTGTCGACACATAGCCGCCCGGCTCGGTCTTCGAGCCTGCACTCATCGAAGTGACACCAAGTTTCATCATGTTGGCGCGGAAAACCGGTGACTCGCGGGTGGAGTATGAGATGTCGACGTCGTGGTCAAAGATACGGAATGCGAAGGTGAGCTGAGCCAGTTCGCGGTCGCTCATCACCACTTTCGGCTGATAGCCGCCTTCGGCAGGGCACATGCGCGGGAAGTTGATGCTGTAGCGGGTGCGCCAGTAGTTGCGCCGCAGGTATTGCAGATGCCGTGCCATCATGGTCACGTCGGTGCGCCAGTCCTCCAGCCCTATGAGCACGCCCATGCCGATTTTGTGCACGCCGGCCGCGCCCATGCGGTCAAATCCGTTGACACGCCATTCGAAGATCGATTTCATGCCGTGGGGGTGATAGGTCTTATAGGCCGCTTCATGATAGGTCTCCTGAAAGCACACCACTCCGTTGAGGCCGCTCTTTGTCAGGCGGTAATAGTCGCGTTCCTTCATCGGCATCACCTCAATGGTGAGATTGTTGAAGTAGGGACGGGCCACGTGGAGCACTTTCTCAAGATAGTCCACGCCGTTGAGCCGCGGGAACTCCCCCGATACGATGAGCAGATTCTCAAACGGGCCGAGACGGCGGATAGCCTCACATTCGGCCTTGACCTGGTCGAGTGTCAGCGTGATGCGCTTCAGAGGGTTGGCATGGTTGAAGCCGCAGTACACACACGAGTTTGTGCACGCATTCGACACATAGAGAGGAATATACATCGAGATGGTCTTGCCGAAGCGTTCCATCGTGTAGCGGTGCGACAGCTGAGCCATCTGCTCGATGTAAGGGGCGGCAGCCGGCGATATCAAAGCCATGAAGTCGTCGACGGTGAGACGCTCTTTTGAAAGGGCTATCTCGACGTCGCGGGCTGTTTTTGATGCTATTGCGGCTGTTGTGGCATCCCAGTCGTAATGCTTTAGTTCGTCGTAAAACATAGATAGGATAATGTCGGGTTATTTTGCGCAGTCGTCGGTAAGTTTGCGGGTGATGCGCATGGCGCAGAAATTCGGACCGCACATGGTGCAGAAATGGTCGTCGTCCTTGCGGCTTTCAATATAATACTGTTTTGCACGGGCGGGGTCGAGCGACAGGTTGAACTGGTCTTTCCAGCGGAACTCAAAGCGCGCTTTCGACAAAGCGTCGTCGCGCACTCCGGCGCCCGGAAGCCCTTTGGCGAGGTCGGCGGCATGAGCGGCTATCTTATATGTGATCACGCCCTGGCGCACATCCTCGAGGTTGGGCAGCGCAAGGTGCTCTTTAGGCGTCACATAGCAGATCATGGCGGTACCCAGCCATGCTATCTGGGCGGCACCGATGGCCGATGTGATATGGTCGTAGCCGGGGGCGATGTCTGTGGTCAGAGGGCCGAGCGTGTAGAAGGGTGCCTCGTGGCATTTCTCAAGCTCGCGGTCCATATTCTCGCGGATTTTCTGCATAGGCACATGGCCCGGACCTTCGATGAGCACCTGCACATTGTGCTTCCATGCCTTCTCGGTCAGCTCTCCGAGCACGTCGAGCTCAAGAAACTGAGCGCGGTCGTTGGCATCGTGGATCGAACCGGGGCGCATGCCGTCGCCGAGCGACACGGCTACATCGTAGCGGGCGAGTATTTCGCAGATATCATCGAAATGCGTGTAAAGGAAGTTCTCCTCGTTGTGCATCACAGCCCAGCTGGTCATGATCGAACCGCCGCGGCTCACGCAGCCTGTCAGTCGGTCGCCGAGCATTTCGGCATGCTCGCGCAGTGCGCCGGCATGGATGGTGAAATAGTCGACGCCCTGCTCGGCCTGCTCGATGAGCGTGTCGCGGTAGATTTCCCAAGTCAGATCCTGAACGCTGCCGTTCACTTTTTCAAGAGCTTGATAGACAGGTACCGTGCCAACCGGCACAGGGCAGTTGCGGATGATCCATTCGCGCGTCTCGTGGATGTTGTCGCCGGTCGAGAGGTCCATCAGTGTGTCGCCGCCCCAGTAGCCGCTCCACACGGCTTTGCTCACTTCCTCCTCGATGCCCGATGAAAGGGCCGAGTTGCCGATGTTGGTGTTGAGCTTCACGGCGAATTTACGGCCGATAATCATAGGCTCAGCCTCGGGGTGGTTGATGTTGGCGGGAATGATGGCGCGGCCGGCGGCTATCTCGTCGCGTACGAATTCAGGCGTGATGTGCGTTTTGATGCCTAATGCCTCGCAGTTCATGTTCTCACGGATGGCCACATATTCCATCTCCGGAGTGACGATGCCTTTCCGGGCCAGGGCCATCTGGGTGATCTCGCGGCCTTCGCGTGCGCGGCGGGGCGCATAGCGGTGGCTGAAACGGATCTCGTCGAGCGATTTGTCGGCCTCGCGCATGCGTCCGTAGTCCGACGTGATGGCGGGAAGTTGTTCAAGGTCGTCGCGCTTGGCTATCCATTCTTCGCGCAAACGCGGAATGCCTTTGTTGATGTCGGTCTTTACGGCAGGATCGGTATAGACGCCACTCGTGTCATAGACCATCACGGGAGCGTTTTCGGTCATTATTTGCTCACCGTCAACGATATTTACTGTGGGTGTAAGGTTGACCTGTCGCATTCCCACCTTTAAAAAGGGATAGTGTTTTCCCGGAAGATAGATCTTTTCTGAGCCGGGATAAGAGTTAACGTCGATATTTTCGATTTTCATATGGAGGTTGCATTAGGGTTGGTGTCAGGCAAGAAATGAGGTGAGGGGACTTGTGGCCACGGCGTCGCGGCTCACTGTTCCCAGGCCGGCGAGATAGGCCTTACGTCCGGCTTCAACAGCTAATTTGAAGGCTACGGCCATCTCCACGGGATTGCCGGCTACGGCAATGGCGGTGTTGACAAGCACGGCGTCGGCGCCGATCTCCATGGCTTCAGCAGCGTGAGAAGGCGCTCCGAGTCCGGCATCAATCACTACCGGCACGCGGTTCTCGGCAATGATTATCTCGACGAGATCGCGCGTCTTAAGCCCTTTGTTGGTGCCGATGGGCGCACCAAGCGGCATCACTGCGGCTGTGCCGGCTTCTTCAAGGCGTTTGCACAGCACCGGGTCGGCCTGAATGTATGGGAGCACCTTGAAGCCTTCGCGTGCAAGCACTTCGGTGGCTTTAAGCGTTTCGATCGGATCGGGAAGCAGATATTTGGGATCGGGATGGATTTCAAGTTTGATGAAGTCGGTGCCGAAGCATTCTCGTGCCAGACGGGCGGCGATTACGGCTTCTTCGGCATTGCGGACGCCCGAAGTGTTGGGGAGAAACTGCACATGATCGCGGTTGATGTGCTGCAGCATGTCGTCCTCTTCTTCGTGCATCATGTCGATGCGCTTCATGGCCACTGTGATCATTTCGGAGCCGGAAGCAAGAATGCTTTCGAGCATCAGGCGGTTGGATGAGAATTTGCCTGTGCCCACAAACAGACGCGACGTGAATTCACGTCCGCCAATTGTCAGTATATCTTTCATATTTTGGTTAGGATTATTGTTTTGCCAGTTTTTCCAATACCTCGGATGTGTAGGCCACCGGATCGGGAGCATTGATGATCGCGCCCGACATGGCTATTCCGTTGATGCCGGTAGCCATCAGCGCATCGATATCGTCGAGGACGATTCCGCCGATAGCTACGATAGGCAGCTCTACGCCGGCCGCCCGCACTTTTTCTACAATGTCGCGGTAGCCTTCGATCCCGAGCTGCGGGGCAAGCTTCTTTTTCGTGGTGGTGAAGCGGAAGGGGCCGAGGCCTACATAGTCCACATCTTTTCCTTTGTATTTTATAATGTCGTCGGCGGTGTTGGCGGTGATGCCGATAATTGCATGCGGACCGAGGATTTCGCGTGCTTCAAGCGGATCCATATCCTCTTTGCCGAGATGAACGCCCGACACTTTCAGGTCGTTGACCAGCGACACGTGATCGTCGATGATGAGAAATGTGCCGTTTTCCTGACACATGGGGATGATTTCGAGTGCGGTCTGACGGATTTCCTCTTCGGAAGCGTCTTTCATGCGCAGCTGTACCCACTGGCATCCGCCCTCGATGGCCATCTGCACTTCTTCGGCAATCGAGTATTTGTCACTGGGGTGTGTAATAAACTGTAGCATTGTCTATTATTGAGTAATTATTGAATCTTTGATGAAACTATTGGCGGCGCCTTTTACGGCATATCCGCCGAACCCGAGGGCGATGACTTCGCCGACGCGTTCGGGCGTGATCCCTCCGAGCGCGATGATGCGTGGAGCGGTGATGTTTTTGATGCTTTTAAGATCGTCGGCGCTGAACGCACTTTTATATCCCGGCTTGGAGATGCTGTCGAAGATGGGACTCAAGGTCACATAGTCGCAGTCGGTCGAGGCGGCGGCCTCTTCGATGCTGTGGCACGAACGGCTCACCGGTCCGGAATAGAATGCCGGGGCTACGGGACACCGCCCGTTGAGGTGCAGCCCTCCGAGGTTGAACTCGGAGGCCAGCGAGAAATGGCCGTGAACCCTCAGACGTCCGTGCAGACGCTGCGGGATAGACTCGATCAGATGCCGCATCTCTCTCAGCGATGCCGAGGGGTGCCGCAGATGGGCTATGTCCCATAACCCGCTGTCGAGCATTGCGGTTACGGTAGCCGCCTCATTCTGGGCCATAGCCTCTGGCGTGATGAATATGCGCACGATTTTATCCGCCATAGAATGCTTTTATGATGATTAACGAATCGCCGTCGCTGAGCACGGTGGAATCGTAGGACGGTTTACTGACGACAGTGCCGTTAAGAGCCACCGCTATGCCGACGGCGTTGATGTCCTGCGAGGCAAGTGCCTGACCGACAGTTGCTCCATCGGGAAGTTCAATTACAGTGTCGTTGATTTTTATTTTCATGTCATTTGATGTATTTGGCGTGTCGGGGGCTGAATAGGTGGTTAACGGGACCATGGCCGCGGCCTATTGTCACGTGCGCTCCGGCCTGCAGGGCGCGGGTGACGAACAGCTTGCCGCGCATGGCTGCGTCGACGATGTCGAAATCGAGGGCGAGATAAGCGGCTATAGCCGACGAGAGCGTGCAACCGGTGCCGTGGGTGTTGCGGGTGTTGACCACGTCGGCCGTAAGGGTGATGAGCTCATCGTCGCCTTCAATCGAGAGATAGTCGATCTTCATGTCGGTGCGGTCGGAGTCGCCGCCTTTCAGCAATATGTTGCGGCATCCCATCTCGTGAAGGGCGCGCGCCTGTTCGGCGGGATCATCAGTGCCGGTCAGCTCGCGGGCTTCGTCGCGGTTGGGCGTTACGAGTGTGGCGAGCGGGAAAAGATCGCGTGTAATCGAGTGGATGGCGTCGCGTTCGATCAGCAGTGAGCCTGAGGTGGAAACCATCACCGGGTCGACCACTATATTGGTGGCTTCATGGCGCCGCAGAGCCTCGGCCGTAGCTTCGACGTTGGCGCGGTCGTAGAGCATGCCTGTCTTGACGGCAAGCGGGCGGATGTCCTCAAAAACCATGTCGATCTGGTCGGTCAGTATCTCGGGTTTTATTCCCTGGATAGAGCGTACGCCGGTGGTGTTCTGAGCCGTGACGGCCGTGATCGCGCTCATGGCATAGCACCCTATAGCCGAGATTGTCTTGGCGTCGGCCTGAATGCCGGCCCCTCCCGAACAGTCGGAACCGGCTATGCTCAAAATGGGGATGTAACGTTTCATTGCCTTCTCGTTATTGGTTATGTCTCTGACGGCATAAAGGGTATCCGGATTGCGGTTGGTGTCAGCAGCCGATGTATCCGACAGTAAGCTGAGAAAGCAGAATTCCAACAATCCCTGCGCCGGTGCTAACCGTATCAGGTTCGGAGGGTATGAATCTCAGCCGTCGTATTGATCTCTGACGGCACCCCTTTGTCGTGCACCCGCAAAGGTAACACATTCTATAGAATAATCAAAAATTTTTTCTGTCACCATTCATAGGCGATGCTTAGACCGAGGCCGTTGAGGGTGGCCGAGTTGTCATCCCAGTAGGTCCAGTTGTTGTTGGAGGTGATCAGCTGATAGGTCACACCGATATTGACAGCCTGACGGGGATTGGATGCGTTGACAGGTATTCTCACTCCCAGCGATGGCTTGAGATAGAATTGCGTGCCTCCTCCCAGACGTCCCCGCTGCAGCCACAGGTAGCTGTCGCCCAGAAGCCATGTGGCACCGATTTTCAGATCGATGAACATCGATGCAGCATCGTAACCTCCTATGTTAAAGCGGAAATCAGAGAAAACCGGAAGCATTACTTTAGTCTGTGAATCAGCATGCCTATAATAGTCGGGAGCGTTTTCGGGAGGGTATATGTCCCTCTGATCGCTTTGATTCGTCATGGCCACATCGACTCCGATGCCCACACCCATGAAAAACCATGAGGCATACTGAAAGCCCTGCGATGTGGAAACGCCGATGAAATTGGCGCGGTTGTTGCCGAACCCGGCGATTCCCGTGGCCTCGACATATCCTTTATAGTTCATTGAACCGGAGAGCATCGGTTGCAGCAGTCCGGGTATCTGGTTGGCAATCTCGTAATATTGCGCGCTCGCTGTCGGCGTGGAAGTAAAGATGGAAACGATAGCTGTGATGATTGCTATTGCGTTGATTGATAATCTTTTCATGTTGGGCGGAATTATATATGTGCCGGTCGGTCGGCGTTTCTTTCAGTTAAAACAACGGGCGTCCGAGATTTGTTGACGGACAAAAATAATAATTTCCTGTCATGTAGCACTGTAAAATTGTCGGATTTGCTTTCGCGGTTTGTTTGGCGAATGGCTGTGAGATTGAAAAAAAATAATTATATTTGCATGATAAAAGAACGTCTCGCCGCCCTGTCATTCCGACTTGTCGGCGAACGCAGTGGAAAAAGTGTGTTGATGAGCCGTTACGGCCGTCAGCCGATGAGTGCGAACAACATGTTATAACCGATGACATTTTTTTCAAAAATAAAAGATCTGCTTGTACCGCAGGACGGCACTAAAACCGATAATCCCGACGGCTTTTCCGATGGCCGGTTGCGTCGTCAGGACATCCTCGACAGCCTGAAACGACAGTTCCTACAGGAGAAAGAATTTGAAACCACTGAGGTGAGTCTGCTCTTTCACACGTCGTTTGTGGTCTATGTGCGGCAGAGTGACTATGACTTTCTTTCAGGTTCTTTTCAGATGACAGTCAACGATGCCGTCATCCTGTTTCTCAAACAGATTAAGGAATGGATGAAGAAGTATCCCGAATACCGGCCACATGTCAACTACTGGGTGTTTCAGCTCGTTGGCATCCCCGAAGGCACTATCATTGACGGAGTCCCGGAGATGGACGACGGTTCGCAAATGCTGTTTATCCGTTCATCGTTATACGCTCCCGACGATTATACCTCGGCTTCCGACAATTCCGGAGGCAGAATTGTCACCACACTTCACACCGTCAACTCCATGAAAGCTGTCCCGCAGGCGTTGAACCTTGCTTCTCTTCCGGGAATGGTGCCTCTTGACAAGGACAAGTTCAGGGTACGTTTTGATCCTAAGGGAATCCTCGGCTTTGACGATTCCGGCAATCCCGGCAATGCGACTAAGCATATTTCGGCTCCGGCTCAGCCTGCCGTTGCTATGATTCGTGCCGACGACTGTCATTTCATCCTCGACGGCCGAAAATTCGAAGCTTACAAAATGAGCTGCAACGAGCTGCAGATCGCCGGCCGTAATGCAGTGGTGAGTCGCGGCACGCCTACTCTCTGCATCGACAGCGAGTATGTGATGAATCCGCACATCGTGATCCGCCGCGATCCGCATACGGGCACATTCTCCCTTATGGCGTTCGGGCCGACAAAAGTCAATGAACGGACCGTCGTGCCCAACTCCATGCAGTGGACCGCTTTATCCAACATTTCCAACATAATGCTCAACGAGCAGCTGCAAATCACATTTCAGAAGTTATGATCACCCTATGGAAAGCACTCTTCCTTGTCAGTCTTTGTCTGGCTGTAGCATATCTTTTTTACAGTCATTTCAAAAACCTGCCCAAGTGAGAAAAGATCTGTTGCGGATAAAGCATTATCCGCGGCATCATGCAACAATTTAACCAATCAACAACGCGACAATGAAAATCACAACAAAAATATTCGGTAATACTGATCCTGGCCGCGTGCGCACCAACAATGAAGATACGTTTATCTGCACTTACGTGTGGGACGACCGCCACATCCTGTGTGCCGCCATCGACGGCGTGGGCGGTTATGAAGGCGGCGAGGTGGCTGCCGAGATAGCCCGCCAGACAATAACGGAATATGTCGAGAACGCGCAGGGCAACCGTTTTCTGGAAATAATCAAGCAGGCTGTCGCCGAAGCCAACAATGAGATAATCCGCCGTAAGGACGATGATCCGAAACTCTCCATGATGGGATGCGTGACATCGGCTGCCATCATTGATCTCGACAACAGATGCATAAACATAGCTCACGTCGGCGATTCAAGAATCTATTGTTATCACGACGGCGAACTCAAGAAAATCAGCCATGACCATTCGCTGGTGGGTTGTCTGGAAGAGAAAGGCGATCTCACCGAGGCTGAGGCCATGAGCCATCCGCAGCGCAATCTCATCGACCGTCTGCTCGGCGACAAGCTGCATTCGGCCTCCGACCGCAATTTCATCGAAGCCTCCATCTCCGCCATCCCCGAGGGCGACTCGCAATATCTTTTCTGTTCCGACGGCTTGAGCGATATGCTCACATCCGCGCAGATCGCTGATGTCCTCGGGTCGGGAATGACACCGGAATCAGAGGTTGAACAGCTGATCGCCGACGCCAATACGGCAGGCGGCAAGGATAATGTCACGGTGGTCATAGCAAGCATTCATGTGCAGGCAACAACACCGGCCCCGGCACCCGTGCCTGAACCTGCAGGCGATGTCACCCCAACGGCCGACATCACCGCTGAAAAAGCTGTCGGAAAGCCTGTGGCCGTGATTGACAATACGTCTGGCGAAACAACTCAACAGGATACTGCCCCCGCCGATAATCCGTCCAAACCGTCCAAACGCCGCCGCTGGCTATGGATATTACTCCTGATACTGGCTCTCGGCATTGCTCTCGGCCTTGGCGGAAAGTATATCATCAATTATATCTCGGGGCAGGCAGCCGTCACTGCTGTCCCGGCCGAACCTGTCAAAAGAGATACCGTCTATGTTGTGAATGTCGAAAATTCACTCGACGACAGAAAAACGGTCGACTCGCTCCAGAGCGAGATTAACAAGCTCGAACAGCAGAAACGTGATAACGACAGCATCGACCGCCGTATTCAGGAGCTTAAAAACGAATTAGACCAACACAGTTCCTATCATGAATAGACTGAACATCGTTATCGGATATGTGATCTGTGCCGCATTGATGCTGCTCGGCGTCAAGTCGATGCTCTCCAACCAGGATGCGGCTCTCTCCGAGGCACAAGTTGAATTGTCCGAAGGACGCACCCTCCTGCTGAGCACCGCCACTTCGCCCGATTCGCTGATGAAGTTTCTTATGGACGGCGGTTACATGACCGATCCCTATGACGCCTCTGTGACATCAGGCTGGATCTGCATGAAAATTAGAGAAAATGGCGGCATCGAAAACCTCGGACAGCTTAACACGCCGGCGTTTAAAATGCTTGCTGACACGGCCTTGAAACACGGCGGCCGACTCATGAAAAGCCGTGTCGAAGCCGACTATGTCAAGCTCGGAATGGACGAGGAGTGGAACAACCGCCCGGCCAACCTGCAGAACACGTTCGGCGATCCGTCGCTCGGCGGTCATATCGTGGTCAGGGTTGCCAACCGCAAAACCAATCCGGAAATGCCTCTCTCCGGAATAAGCGTGCGTCTGCGCCAGTATAGCTACGACACCGTTGCCACAGCCGGTGAAAAAGAAGCCGGTTCAAAACTGGAACTCGTCACCAAGACTCTGGGATATGCCGTCACCGACGGTCAGGGTGTGGCCCGCTTCAATGTCGAGCCGGGCAAGTCGTACAGCGTGCTGCCCATAGCACCCGGCTGTCAGTACGGACAGGAAAAAGGCACTACTTCCGGACCGCTGGAAGGGACGCTCGACCTTTCTTTCCGCCAGTCGCCCCACGTGCTTTCGCCGCTCGACAACTCTACCTATCAGATGCTCAAGTCGGATCACGTCTTGATAGTGCGTTCCCCAGAAAGTTATACGCAAAGCGTCTACACCGGCCTTGCCATTTTCCTCGTTGGCTGGGCGCTTATGTTTGTGTTCATGATATGGCGCGACGGCCGGATGCACACCTCCACCGACTATCTTCTACTGCTGATGATCATGGCCCTGACCGGCATCGGATTGCTCGGATCATATGCCATGACAAGCCCGCTTACCGACAAGCCAAACGGTTTCGTGATGGCGAAAGCGTTAGCCATCGGACTGGTGGCCATGGCTGCTGTGTCGAGCATTAATTTTGCGAAATTCTACAACGGGAAGAGCCGTATACAGTTGGGCGTCATTCCCTTTGACCCCATCGAAACTTTTGTCACCTCAAAGTTCAGGCGAAACGACTCGCTCCGCAAACGCAGCGGCCTGTCATTCTCGTCGGGCTTCTTCTATCTGGCGGTCGCGCTGGTACTCATAGCGTGTCTGGCCATGTTCGGAACAGGCCCCGAAGGTAGCGACGCACGCGTCAATCTCGGTTCGTTTCAGCCAAGCGAACTTAGCAAGTATCTTATAGTCATATTCATCGCCGCTTTTTTTGCCGAGAATGCCTTGCTGCTTCAGGCTTTCTCCGAAAGGCTCACCGGTTTCACATTCCGCCGTCAGCTCGCCACGATAGCCGTCGTGACAGTGGTCATGCTCGTGCTCATGCTCATCTATCTCAAAGTGTTGAGCGATATGGGCCCGGCTCTCGTGCTTCTGGTCACGTTCATCATGATCTATTCGATGGCGCGTCGCGATTTTGCCCAGTTGCTTCTCGGCCTGTTCACATTTATCGCATTCCTTTTTGTGGCCAAAATCGCAGGCTTCCCGCCGGTGTTTGGCGCTGCCGCATGGTTTGTTGTATGGATCGCTTACGGGTGGTTCCGTCATCACAAGGTGTATGAAAGCGCCATCTTCCTGAATCTGCTCATCGTAGTGTTCCTCTTCGGCGCACAGATCCTGACCGCTCTCGGTGCCGACAGCGAGGCCGCCCGTCTCACCAACCGAACCGACATGGCATGGTCGGGCGTGTGGAACAATACCGTCACGGGCGGCGATCAGGTGGCACAAGGTCTCTGGAGCGTCTCTTCCGGCGGCCTTACCGGTATGGGCCTCGGCGACGGCAGCCCCTCGCTCGTTCCGGCCTGCCACACCGATATGGCCTTCACGTCGATAGGCGAGATGCTCGGCTTTGCGGGCTTGCTCCTCGTCATCATATGTTTTGTGCTCGTGGTGCACCGCTCGCTGCTGATCGGCCGTAAAGCGGGGCATCCGTTTGTGATGTATCTGGTCATGGGCATCGCCATCGTCACCGGTGTCCAGTTCCTTTTCATCGTCATGGGCTCGCTCGGTCTCGTGCCGCTGACGGGCATTTCGGTGCCGTTCCTGAGCTACGGCCGCACAGGCATAATCATCACAATGGCCATGTTTGGTGTCGTCGTCTCGGCTTCGCGCCTGAAGGCTACCGAAAGTCAGGCCGCCCATGCGCGCACCTACGACAATGCCATTGCCGCCGGCGCCCTGCTGTTCATGGCCGGTGGGGTAGTCATCCTCGCAACTCTGTTGAAATATCAGCTGTTTGATAAGAACGAAACACTCATCCGCCCGGCGTTTATTACCAATACACTCGGTGAGCGCGTCGTTGAGTATAACCCCCGAATTAATCTGATCCTCAACAGGATGCACTCCGGAAATATCTACGACCGCAACGGCGTCCTTCTTGCCACGAGTTCACGCGATGAGCTGCTGAAGGCCAAGGAGCAGCTACTGGCTGCTGGTCTCACGGAAGAACAGATTCAGGTAGAGGCAAGCAAACGCCGTCGCCGTTACTATCCGTTTGGCAATGAGACTCTTTTCATGATCGGCGATGCCAACACAAAGAAGGTCTATTACAATTCCGTCGAGAATCCTACAGGATATATCGCCGAGTCGCGCCATCTCGGTGAGTTGCGCGGCATCGACATTCGCGATTCAGTCGTGGTGATGGAATCCGACAAATATCGCGTAAACCGTTTCATGCCGGCTTCGAATGCCACATTCAAGCGCACGATGCACGACTATTCCGTGATGCTTCCTTTCCTCAGATATGGCATAGAGCGCAACCCGGTCATCGACGAGCATAATGATTCTCGTCAACAGCGCGACCTTTATCTCACCATAGACGCTCTGCTTCAGAAGCGTCTGCAGGACACGTTGCGTCAGGTGCTGATAACCGACAGCCGTTTGGGCGGTTGCCCGAATCTCAGGGCGTCGGTGGTAGTGCTTGATGCCTCGAAGGGCGATTTGCTCTGCTCGGCCAACTATCCGCTTCCCGAGCAGGATTCGATCGTCATGCTGCAGGATATGCGCATTTTCCGCTCTAATCCTGCTGAAGCGCTTGGCAACAACCACGCACCGATCACCGAACGCGATCTCGGCCTGACATTCCAGTCGCAGCCAGGTTCTACCGCCAAAGTGATGAGTGCTATGGCCGGGCTGATGGCTAATCCCGAAGCCTGGCGTTATCCTATGACCGTCATGGGTCGAGAGCGAATTGAAGGCGGTGGCGAACCGCAGGGCGATGTGATGATGTCGGACGCTATAAAGTTGTCGTCCAACAACTTCTTCATCAATCTGGTGAATCTCAACCATCTGTATCCGCAGCTTGAATCGCTCTATTCGACAGTAGGCGCACGTGTTCACCCCGTCAACTCCACCAACACCTATACGCCCTATTTCTTCTTCCGCAACGAGCGCCAGGCTTCGCCGCTCTTGCATGAAATGATGGATCAGGTGGCAAAGGAGAGCTACAACGTGTTTGACCGTGTCTACATGAAAGAAC
>OHHT01000220.1_pt1 | contig 24251 bp, 21 predicted proteins | sample 1568061 | NCBI WGS metagenome assembly OHHT01 (sample SAMEA3879550, study PRJEB24766) | human gut metagenome | biome: human-associated habitat; feature: feces | place: USA | collected 1985/1987 | reverse complement strand
ACAAAATTCGTGGGTTTTCTGCGCAGCCTTGTGACGATTGTGCCGTAACTATGAGTGCTGTCTGTCCCCGGCACGGGCATTGACTTATCTTGACGCGATACTTTTCATGCCCTATACTTCTGACCCTCACCAACATTATGCCATAAAATATTTATTTGACGGGACGAAAGCTACATTCGCCTCGGCCACTCGTTGGCGCTTTTCTTCAGCTCTTTCGGTCACGATGGAACCCCATCGCTCCCTTATGACCTGAAGAAAATCACTCAACGATTGACCGCCCTGCCCTTAACATTTATTGTCGAACCGGCTCTAACAGCATCATACAACAAGCAGACGGCGAAATGGCCAAGCCACTCGCCGTCTGCAATTGCGTTATGATTGCCGGGAATGATGACTGCTCCCCGGCCTGATTATTTATTGAAAATCTCTTTGATTGAGCCGATCGAGCTGAGCACACCCGTGGCTTCATAAGGGATATAGACAGTCTTGGCATCTTTGCCTTCAACCATCTCGCGGAGCGTTTCGATATATTTCGTGGCAAGCATATAGGATGCGGGATTGGTGTTGGATGCTGCGACAGCCTCGCTGACACGGCGTATTGCTTCGGCCTCAGCTTCGGCTTCAAGAATCTTTGCGCGTGCTTCGCCTTCGGCACGGAGGATTTCCGACTGCTTGGCGGCTTCAGCCTGATTGATTTTTGACTGCTTCTCGCCTTCCGAGCGCAGGATGAGCGATTTCTTCTCACCTTCGGCGTTGAGGATCTCGGCACGGCGGTTGCGTTCGGCCTGCATCTGTTTCTCCATGGCTTCACGCACACTTTCGGGAGGCGTGATGTCCTGCAGCTCTACGCGGTTCACCTTCACGCCCCATTTGTTGGTTGCCTCATCAAGAATGGTCTGAAGTTTGGCATTGATCGTATCGCGCGATGTCAGCGTCTCATCAAGCTCCATCTCGCCTATCACGTTGCGGAGTGAGGTCTGCGTGAGTTTTTCAATCGCATTGGGAAGGTTGTCGATTTCATACACCGATTTCTTCGGGTCGACGATCTGGAAATAGAGCAGCGCATTGATTTCGGTCGTCACATTATCTTTCGTGATCACCTGCTGTGAAGGGAAATCATAGACCTGTTCGCGAAGGTCGATGACGCTTGTGGTGGTCACGCGCACATATGAGCGGTTGCCCACATGCTCGATGCGACGGGCATAAACCACCTTCGGCTTGTCAATAAACGGCCAGATAACATTAAGGCCGGCGGGCAGCACGCTGTGGAAACGTCCGAGACGTTCGATGACGCGCGTTTCCGACTGCGGCACAACCTTGACGGCATTCGATACGATAATGATAGCCATAAGCACTATCACACCGAGAATAATCCAAACTTCCATAATAAAGTTGTTTTTAAGATATTAATAATTCAAGTTATCTTCAAGTTGGCTTTTCAGTCGGCCACCGACTTGACGATCAGTATGATACTGTCGAAGCCTGTCACCTCGACCAACTGGTTTTCGGCGAGCGGCTGGCCGTCGGCTGTGCGCACGCCCCAGCGGTCGCCGTCGATTTTCATACGGCCGCGCGATCCGTCGGGTTCGGCGGTATCAATGCGCCCGCGGCGTCCGATCAAGGCATCCATGTTGCTTGCACCGTCGGCATTCGGAGTGAACAGACGGTTGTAGCGTTTCAGCAGCTTCGGCACAAACAACAGTGTGCTTATCAAAGCCACAGCACATATTATCAGCTGCACTTCGATGCCGGCGCCGCACAATGCGCAGACCATTCCGGCAAAAGCACCGAAAGCCATGCACAGGGCGATGCCTGATGAGGTGAATATCTCTATTATCACAAGCGCTATGGCGATGATCAGCCACACTGACCACATTGGCATTACCAGTTGTTCCATATCCTACTCCTTGTTATATCATCTGTTTAATAGTCATACAGCAGCTCATATTCCAATATATAGAGCGTGGCTCCACGTCCGCCGGTGAAATAGTCACCGTATTTCGAAGCCGAAGCGGTCACAAGCAGATAGGTCGGGATTCTGTCCGTGGCCACGTACTCAAGCGGAATCTCCACGTCGATATAATCGCTGATCGTAGAGCCGGAAGTGAATTCGCCGTAAGCGATGACGCCGGCATCATTGCGGTTGAACAGCTTGCGGTTGCTGGGATTGGTGCGGATCTCGTAGGCCGTATCCCAGTCGCCGAGCGAACACCACACGATGCATGTGTCAGGCTCGCCCTTCATATACTGGAAGTCGGGATTCGACTTGCTGCAGTCGGATATCGGAGCGGTGGTGTATTTCAGACGCGCGCGGAGCTTTGTGGGGCGCTGAGTGAACGGACGGCCGAAATCGAGGATGCCGTTTGTGCCGTCGATTTTCACGAAATCGCCCGCAAACAGGTTGCCCGCAGCCAGTTTGCCGAGAACCGACACGCCGACGAATTTAGTTTCGAGCATGGCACCGGCATATCCTGTCGATGAAGAGGGATCGGCGAGCGGCACAGTGTTGCTCTGTCCCAATGTTGTTGCGCCACGGTTGCCCGTCGACCAGAACGACGTGCCGTCAGCCGGCCACGGGTTCCACACTTTGCCGTCCTTATACCATTGCGAGAAATCGCTGTTAGGAAGCTGCACGACAGAGCCGGTGGTGAATTCCATTTCCACGGAATGTTCATCATCGCTTGTAGCGCGGGCCACATAATCGGTCTGCGACTCGAGATGTATCAGCCGGGCCACGTAGCTGCCTCCGTTGTGAGTGATCCATTCTTCGGGAACGACAATCCATTCATCCGAATCGGCCCGACGGTATTCAAAGCCGTTAGTCTTGCCCACTTCGGCATTTGCATAAAGCCATGCCACATTAGTCCATGCGTCCACACGCTCGAGATCCACGCTCACCTCGGTCTGTCCGACGGTGATGGTCCACTCGGTGTCACGGCCAAATTCGCTTACGGTCACTTTCACAGGCTCAGTAAAGTCGACATGCTGTCCGACAATGTCGGGCGTCATCACTCCGAGAGGGCCGGAAAGCTTCAGCGAGCGCACCATGATGTTGTCGAGCGGCTGAGCCATAGGCACGACGGCCGTCACCGTGTGGTTTTCCACATCGATATTCGCCGTGCCGATCTGCGATGCTATCGTGAAATAACGATCAATGTTTTGAGTGGCCGAAATGGTCCATTCAAAGACGCGGTCGTAGCGCTCCAGCTTAAATGTGACAGGATCGGTCAGATCGAGCGGGTGCTGAAACACCTCCGGATCAAGGCATGTGGTGCCTTCCGAAAAAACAATATCTTCAACCTCCACACTGCGGATATCTGCCCACTCGGTGAGATCCATCGAGATCGTGCGGCTGACTGAATCGATCCGCACTATGCCGTTGAGCAGAGCATGGTCTTCGGCATCGACATCCTTCACTTCCACTTTATCCACCGAAGGCATAACCCAGGGATAAGGCAGATCATTGGAGATACAGGCGGCAAAAAGAGCCGTCATCACAACGACAAGCGCGAGGTGAATTCTTGACATGAAATATTTATTAAATGTGTACACCGATTCCGAAATTAATGTTGAACAAGTTGAATCTGAAATTAGCGCCGCTGCTGAATCGCGAACCTTCTTCCACGCCGTCGGTCACCTGCTTCTCATTGCGCAGATGCACGCCAAACACGCCGAACGAGATATTGAAGCTTACATTGTCGAGGATGAACACGCAGAGGCCGGGGCTGAAATTAAGCGCCACCTCGGTGAGGTCGGTCTTCGTGTCGCGCAGTTTCCCGTCGTAGGGACGTTTGAATCGCGACGATCCGCTGCCAAACGAAAGGCATGCTTCATTGAACACCGCAAAACGTTTTGAGCGGCCGAGTCCCACATAGTTGCGGTAGAACACTCCGATCGAATATTTCGAAGAATAATAGCTTATATCATGAATATCAAAACTCAGATCATCGCCCATATTCACCGCGAGATGCCCGAGGTCGGCTTCCTGACGCGTATAGTCGAATTTCAGACCTACAGCCTGATTGTCGCGGAAGAAATACGACACTGCCGGCTTGATGGCATACTGTTTGCCCTTGAATTCAAAATCGTCCACGGCCTGGAAAAATTCCACATCGTCGGCATCAAATTCGCCATACGAAGCCATAAGCCCGAAAGCCCATTGCTTGCGCGGGATAAACAGATAGTTGAACAGGCCGCGGTCATAGCGCCCGAAATTGCGTTCGCGAAGCACCAGATTGACAGTGTCCTTGCCAACGATCACTTTCTCATCCATCTCGGGATGATGCGGACGTCCCTTGACAATGCCTTTATTCGGCAAAACTTTGTTGCTGCTGACGGCCGTAGTGTCGGCTTTATCCTGAGCCGAAGCGGCGGCGATGACCATTGCCGCGAGTGCTGTAATAATATATCGTTTCATGCTCATGATCTGTTAAAGGTAAAACGCCATGCCGAACTGGATGGAGAAAAGATTGATTTTGAAATTGGCATGCTTGCTGTTGCGGTGAGCCACCTGCACCTGATTCGTGACCGAGCGCGTGTGGGTGTAGCCGAAACCGAGAACGCCGACATTGACCTCTATGGCCGAGTAGTTGTTGAGAAACATTATGAAGCCCGGCGTAAGGCCGATGTTGAGCGAGAAGTTTTTCTCGTAAGTGCCTTCGAGATGACGGTTGGCTTCCGTGCCGCCGGTGAAGTTTGACAGTTTGGCCTGACCGCCGCCAAGCGTCAGCTGCAGCTCGTTGAACAATCCGAACCGGCGGTTGTCGCCGAACGATATATAGTTTCGGAATGCCGCAGTGGCGAAATAATTCGACTGTATCGTATTCACATGGTCGGCATCGAATGTCGTTTCCGAATCGAGGATCAGGCTGCCGGCATCCAGACCGGCTTTGCTGCGCTCGTAGCCGAATTTCAAACCGACGGCCATATTATCCTTAAACGTGTACAATGCCATCGGAGTCACCTTGAACGAATAGGTGTCGCCCTTGACTTTTTCAAAAACGAAAAACTGGTAGTTGTCCTGGTTGCTTTGCGAGTAGCCAACACTGACACCCGTGATCCACTGCCCTTTGGGAATGAATGACACCTGCTGCAGATCGCGCTTGAACTGTTCCTGAGCCTTCACGGGCGGAACGGCAGCGACAATCGCAAACAACAGCAATGCCATTAATCTCGAAATTTTACTCATGTCGTTATGCTAAGTGATGATGTGATTATATTATCGTTTAATATTAATATGAGAATGTGAGATCGTCGATCTGCAGACTTCCGCCAAGCGACTTCGACGTTACCGGATCGGAGAATGTGATGACCGATGCCGATTCCTCGGCAATCGTTCCGATATGGCTCGATGAAGAAAGCATTATCTTAAGTTTGTAGGGCTTGACGCCAAACAGATCGTAAGTCAACGGTATCGAGAATGCGGTATAGCCTGTGGCAACGGAGAGATAGCCTACGCCGCGCGACACAACGATATCCGTGCCGTCGCTGTCGGCCACCAGCTCTACTATCACAAGCCCCCGGTCGCTCTGGTCCGCAATGCACGGCATGTAACGGTAATAGCCGTTGAGCGATGTCGGGCGCGATGTGAACGAAACGCCTTCTTTATATACTTCTTTTCCCGTGGCAGGATCGAATCCGTATTCTCCGAGGAACACTTTACCTGCAGCACGATGGGCTATCGACGGGATGTTCATACTATAAGATGTGTAAGGCGTCCCCGTCTGACGGTAAGGCTCTATCGTCGGACCGTTGAGATCCCACGAAGTGCTGACTATCGAAACGGCATAGGCGCCGGCTGTAGCATCGGTAATCGAATAAACCGACGGCTGCATATACCAGGTGTTGTAATTGGCAGCCTGACGGCAGAATGTCTTGGCATTTGTGTTGGCCCACTGTTTCGGAGCGAAATAATCATACGTCGCATAGTTCTGACAGTTGAATATGTCGACGATATTTTGTGAAAAGCGTCCGCCGGCGGGCAGATTTTTATATTTCACGCCGTCGTGCACATCTTCAAAACTGCCGTTGGGCACCGCGAGGCATCGTTCGGTTTCAATCTTCACCGGGGCGCAGAACTGCGACTGCTCGGTGGGATTGTCGTAGAGTGATGCAGTTATGACATATTGCGTATGCTCGTTGAGTCCGCCCAGAAGTATCAGCCCGTTTTCGGGATCACGGCGCATCAGCACCTGCTTCTGACCGTTGACATATAATTTGGCCATCGACGTGACAGTCTCGAGCATACCGGCTTCGGCCGTCGAGAACCTGACGGCGGCATAGCGGGCATACGGATCAGCTTCGATGCTGAATTCCGGCGACACGAACCGAATCGTGGAGCTCACCCTTTCATCCCCGCAATAGAGCAGACGCACACTGGTCGAAGCCACGGCCATCTGCGGCACACGGAAGCGGACAATCCATTCTCCGTCATGCCCTTCGAGCGGCTCGACAGCAAGTATCTCTGCGGCTTTCCAGGCTGTGCCGTCAGCCGATTTCACTTCCACAGCTATGTTTTTCGCCACATCATCGCCGCGGGCCACGATGTGCATCTGGCCGATATTCAGCCCCATGAGCACATCCGACACGGAGATCACCGACAGGCCTGCCTCCTGCACATCAACACTGAGCGCCACCGGACCCGACATTTTCCCCTGAGCGCTCACAGCCGAAACGAAGAAAGCGTCGACGGGATCATCCGCGCGCAGATGAGGCAACACATCGGTAAGATCCACCGCGCTGATGCCTGAGGGCGTTTCGGTGAGTTTCAGCCCGAGCGCCTGCATCCGGCTGATCACATCACTATCGGCATTCAGCAGGTCGACCTCATCGGGCCATCCCCGCGATACGAGCGAACGGGCCTTGGTGGTAAGCAACAATTTTCCGCCGTCGCATCCTTCTACGCCGAATGCAACCGCCTCGGCGGGACGGTTGCCCTCGATAATCTCAACAGACGTCTGCTGGTCGAATCCCGTCGCGGTAAGCACCGGAGGCGCAGCCGCGAGGAACGACGGCGTAAGGGCTATGACAATATCGTCGGTGGATATACGGTCGTCAAACGATATGCGAAGCTGAGGATCTCCGTTTTGTGTCGTTTCACACCCCACAGAGATTTCATAAAGCTTCCCGGCATGAGCGTTGCTGACAGTCGCGGCAAGGAATTCAGCATGCGTCCCCGCGACAGTGGTCACATCAAGAAACAGCGACACCGCGCCCGGATTGACAAACGCCGTGCGCGTTTCGTTGCTCGGATATTCCACATACCCGCCTCCGGCCGAATGTATTGTCGCGCTGATATCCTGAAGCACATTGGTATATTGCGAATCAAATTTGATGGCTATTCCGGTGTTGGCAAGCCTGCATTCGACATCCACTTGCGTCGTAGTGCCGGCCACAAGATTCACCGTGCGGGAGCCATAGAAATACGGGCAGTCAAACCCTTCGGCATCGGCCGAACCGTAAAAGGCCTCGACGACATACTCTCCCGGACGAAACGGCTCGTCGGTCCGGAAATCGGTCAGAGGCATCCAGGTGTTGGAATAACGGCCGTCGGCGCTCTGAATGGTCAGCCCTAACTCGGCGTCGGAAGGCAGCTGCGCGAAAACGCCGGTGCTCACGGCTCCCGCCGAAGTCTCGACTATAGGATTCACCGTCACGACAGGGATAATGCGGCACGCGCCAAACTGCTCCTCGACCGTGTCATTGGAGCAGGCTCCGAAAAGCATCCCCAAAAAGGCCGTTACAGCAACCGTCGACAGTGAAAATATTGATTTACAAATCTTTTGACCCATAGCATTTATGTTATGGCTGATTTTTCCATGAAGAATGACATGCCTCCTGAAAGGAAGCATTAAAATTTGTGTAAAGGTAGCGTTTTTTGACGTAATAATAACTACCCCCTGCTTAAAATTCGTTAATCGGCGTTAACACAACATGCTCCCTTAGCGACATTCATTCAATTTATGCTAACTTTGGCGTCGTAAAAAAATCATCACAGCAATGAAAAAGATCATTACGCTTACAATTCTCGCCGCGATAGCTTCCCTCTCCGCTTTGCACGCATTCGACCTCAAAGGAGCGCTCAAAGGGCTCGGCAAAGACGGCAACACCACAATCGACGGTCTGGCCAACGTGATCGGCGATGTACTCTCGACCGACAAAATCGACGTCGCTTCGATCAGCGGGACATGGAGTTACAAAGAGCCGGCCGTAAGTTTCAAAAGCGACAATCTTCTGAAAAAAGCCGGCGGAGCCGCTGCCGCCACCGCCATCGCCGAAAAGCTCGCTCCTGTCTACAAGCTTTCGGGAATCGACAAGCTCACGCTCACCATTGATGAGTCGGGCAATTTCCAGATGAAAATGCGTGGCGTGACGCTCAAAGGCGTCATCGAGCCCAACACCGACGAGAACGATCTGTCGAACTTCACCTTCAAGTTTCAGGCTGCCGGCAAGAGCCTCGGCGCCGTCAACGCCTACGTGGTCAAAAGCATCGACAGTTCGATAAAGCTCACCTTCGACATCACAAAACTTGTGGATATAATCGGCAAAGCCAGCAAGGTAATAGGCAACAGCACGCTTAAGACGCTGTCGGGTGTGCTCTCAAGCTACGACGGCCTTTGCGCCGGCTTCGAGCTTACGAAACAGAAATAATCATTCCGCTCTGCCGTGACCGACAACGAAAATCCGGTGCTGAAAAACGCCGGCAGCCGTGCCGACGCAGCTCCTGCCGCACCGCGCCCGGCAATGGTTGCCGCATCGATCGTGACCTATCACACCGATGATGAAGAGTTGCGCCGGTGCCTCAGCTCACTGTCGCCGAAGCTTTTCGACCGCATCACCGTAATCGACAATTCGTCAAGCGAAAACACCCGCCGGCTGTGCGCGCAATGGCAGGGCGTAACATATTGTCCGTCAGAAAACATAGGCTACGGCGCAGCCCACAATATCGCCATACGGCAGAGCCTGGCCGACGGACTCAGATATCATCTGGTGTTGAATACCGACATACGGTTCAACGACCGCGATTTCCCGATTCTGATCCACTACATGGACTCGCATCCCGACACCGGTGCACTCCAGCCAATGATCCTTAGCCCCGACGGCACACAGCAATACACTGTACGCCTCCTCCCCACGCCATTCGACCTCATACTGCGCCGCTTCCTCCCTGGAAATATGATGCTGAAACGGCGCAACCGCTACGAGCTGCGGCACATCGACCACACCCGGCCGTTCAACGCCCCTTACCACCAGGGCAGCTTCATGCTCTTGCGGTGCGAGGCGCTGCGCGATGTAGGGCTCTTCGACGAACGCTTCTTCATGTATCCCGAAGATATCGACCTCACGCGCCGCATCCACGAACGGTGGCGCACCATGTATGTGCCCGACATGAAGGTGATCCACGACCATAAGGCAGAGTCATACCACAGCTTCCGCATGCTCCGGATCCACATCATCAACATGATCCGCTATTTCAACAAGTGGGGCTGGTTTTTCGACCGCTCCCGCAAACGCTTCAACAGAGAGCTTCTCTGACCGGAGGATACGACAAAGCGCTGTGCCCGGGCACAGCGCTTTGGCATTTCTATGACACTACTGTCGGTTATTCAAACTTGTGCGTCACAGGCAGATTCGAGGAATCGCCGTCGGGTTGCGGGATTTCCGTTTGATCGGTCACAACCACTATCTTAACCTGCGTTACAGCAGTGGCAAGTGTCGCACCCTCCTCGGCAATACCCATATTGGCAGTGAGCGTATAGGCGCCGGGGGTCAGATCTTCAGTAGGAATCTCCACACCAAAAGGAGCAACGAACGTGGTGTAGACGGGCACGCCGTTCAGCCAGTAATTCACAGGGCCTACGCACGTTGCCACATGATTGGGCCGGGTAGGTTTGACGGTTATGCCTTCAACAACCAGAGTGTCGGGGCTGACCACATACACCGTTCCGTCGCTGACAATGGCATTGGAGAAATTGAAACTGATGTCGACCTGTGGAAGGTCGCCGTCATCGTCACATGCCGCCATGCCGATAAGCAATGGCAAGGCACATAATAGAGCTAATAATTTTTTCATAGCGGGAATAGGATTACATCATAAAGGTTGTTTCTACTCTTTTTCTTCCTTTCAGTTACTGAATGTAAGCTCGTCATTCTTAACATCGATAACGATAGGATGGTCTTTATCGACTTTCTGTGCGAGGATGTCCTTCGACAGCCGGTTGAGCACCAGACGGTGGATGGCACGCTTGACAGGACGTGCACCGAATTCAGGATCGTAGCCTTCCTCTGCAAGGTAGTGCAGGGCGGCGGGAGTGACTTCAAGTGTAACGCCGTTGGTGGCAAGCATCTTCTGAACGCTGCGGATCTGCAGTCCGACAATCTCCTCAATCTCTTTTTCGTTGAGCGGGGTGAACATTATCGTTTCATCGATACGGTTCAGAAACTCCGGACGGATTGTCTTTTTCAGCATCTCAAGCACTTCGTTTTTGGTGTTTTCCACCACTTCGTCATGATTTTCGGGCGTCATCTTGGCAAAATTGTCACGAATGACCGACGAACCCATGTTGGAGGTCATGATGATGATGGTGTTTTTGAAGTTGACCAGACGTCCCTTGTTATCGGTCAGACGGCCGTCGTCGAGCACTTGCAGAAGGATATTGAACACATCGGGATGCGCTTTCTCTATCTCGTCGAAAAGCACGACGGAATAGGGTTTGCGGCGCACGGCCTCGGTGAGCTGACCGCCTTCGTCGTAGCCTACATATCCCGGAGGCGCTCCGACCAGACGGCTCACGGTGTGCTTCTCCTGATATTCACTCATGTCAATTCGGGTCATCATGTTCTCGTCGTCAAACAGATATTCGGCCAGCGCCTTGGCAAGTTCTGTCTTGCCGACACCGGTGGTGCCGAGGAAGATGAACGAACCGATAGGACGGCGCGGATCGTTAAGGCCGGCACGGCTGCGGCGCACGGCATCGGCGATGGCACGGATGGCCTCTTCCTGCCCTACGACGCGGTTGTGAAGCTCGGCTTCGAGATGGAGCAGTTTTTCCTTCTCGCTCTGCACCATCTTATTTACCGGAATTCCGGTCCAGCGCGAAACCACATCGGCGATATCTTCGGAGTCCACTTCCTCTTTGATGAGCGCTTTCTCGCCCTGCATCATCTTGAGCTGCTCCTGAATATCGGCATTCTCTTTCTCTTTCTGCTGAACTTTCGAATAGCGGATCTCGGCCACACGGGCATAATCGCCTTCGCGTTCGGCGCGTTCGGCTTCGAAGTTAAGCTGCTCGATATCGATCTTGTTTTGCTGAATCTTGTTGATGAGATCTTTTTCGGCTTTCCATTTAGCCATATATTCTTTCTCCTCCTCACGCATTCTGGCAAGATCCTTTTCGATCTCTTTCACTTTCTCTTTGTCGCCTTCACGCTTGATGGCCTCGCGCTCGATTTCCTTCTGGGCTATCATTCGGCTGATCTCATCAAGAGCCTGCGGCACGGAATCGATTTCCAGACGCAGCTTCGAAGCGGCCTCATCGATAAGGTCGATGGCCTTATCCGGGAGAAAACGGTCGGTGATATAACGTTCGGAAAGCTGAACGGCGGCAATAATCGCCTCGTCACGGATACGCACTTTATGGTGGTTTTCATAACGCTCTTTCAGGCCGCGGAGAATGGCGATGGCGCTCATCTCGTCGGGCTCGTTGACCATCACTTTCTGGAAACGGCGTTCGAGCGCTTTGTCCTTCTCGAAATATTTCTGGAACTCGTCGAGCGTCGTTGCGCCGATGCTGCGGAGCTCACCGCGGGCGAGCGCGGGCTTCAGGATGTTAGCGGCATCCATGGCGCCCTCGCCTTTGCCGGCACCCACAAGGGTGTGGATCTCATCGATGAAAAGGATGATGTCGCCGTCGCTCTGTGTCACTTCGTTGACAATGGCTTTCAGACGCTCCTCAAACTCTCCTTTGTATTTGGCACCGGCCACGAGCGCGCCCATATCGAGCGAAAATATCTGTTTCGAACGGAGGTTTTCAGGCACGTCGCCGCGCACGATACGCTGGGCGAGGCCTTCGGCGATAGCCGTCTTGCCTGTGCCCGGCTCACCGATAAGCATAGGATTGTTTTTTGTGCGCCGGCTCAGGATCTGGAGCACGCGGCGTATCTCGTCGTCACGCCCGATCACGGGATCGAGTTTGCCCGTGCGTGCGCGTTCGTTAAGGTTTATGGCATATTTCGACAGTGCGTTGTAGGTCTCCTCCGCACTCTGGTCAGTAGCTTTCTTGCCTTTGCGGAGCTCAGCTATGGCGCCCTGCAGCTCGGCGGCCCCCATGCCGGCATCCTTCATGATTGTGGATGCGGGCGAATTGACCTCAAACAGAGCGATCAGAAGCGCTTCGAGCGTCACATACTCGTCGCCCTGTTTCTTGGCGATATCGAGCGACCGCTGAAGCACGTCATTGGAATAGCGGCTGAGATAGGGCTCGCCGCCTGAAACTTTCGGCAGGGTGTCAATCTCGCGGTCGACAGCAGCCGTAAGATGTGCTATGTTGGCGCCCACCTTAGCAAAAATAAATTTCACCACTGACTCACCCTCAGACAGCACGCCTTTAAGCAGATGCACCGGCTCGATGGCCTGATTGCCATTGCCTTTCGCCAGCTCAAAAGCTTTCTGTACGGCTTCTTGCGATTTAATTGTGAAATTGTTGAAATTCATAATATCTAAAATAAACAGTTATTAAATTCATTAAAAACGGTCTTTCGCCCGATCTTTCCCAGACACTCATCACTCTAACAAATCAAAGTCCGTGAATGTTGCGAAGCAGTCGGTATTGAAAAGCCTGCGGCGGAAATTGCCGACCGTTTTAACCATTTTTTTATGCAAAACAGGCACATTATAAATGATTATTGTTAATTTTGTAAATGCAAATAATGTGCCAATATTCGGGCACGTCATAGAATTGAATAAGCATGAAATATTTTATTGCCCTCACGGCTCTTCTTGCCTCTCTGTGCGCCAAGGCTCAGGACAACGCTTTCTTCCAGCTCCCCGTTATTCCCGACGAGCTCCAGACTCTTCAGGAACGGTCGGACTATATGGTTCAGCACTATTGGGATTTCTGCGATCTCAACAAAGCTTTTTCGTCACGTGACAAAATGGCTGATGCGTTCGACGTATTTCTGTCATTTATGCCTTACGCTTCGGCCGAGACCGTCTATGCCGAGGTCGACAAGTTTATGGACAAGATCGGCAAAAAAACCGAAAATGTCCTGTTCATCGGCGAGCTTGCCGAGGCTAAGCTCTACAGCGACACGGCCGAGATGCAGAGCGACGATCTTTTTGTGGCTTTCGCCAACGCCATAGTTAAGAACAAAAAAGTCGACAAGACATCCAAGCTTCGCTATCAGCATCTGGCCAATGTGCTCACCGCCAGCGCGCCCGGAGCTCTGGCACCGAAATTCGACTATACGGGCCTCAACGGTGAAAAAGGCACTTTTGCCGTTGACTCCGCCAAGATCGGCACCATACTGTTTTTCAACGACCCCGACTGCGAAGACTGCCGCATGGCACGGCTGCGCCTCGACACCGACATCCTGACGCGCCGGATGATCGACGGCGGCCGCATGACGCTCATCAGCGTCTATCCATCGGAGCCTACCGCCGAATGGCGCGAGCAGTCGGCCGGCTATCCCGCCTCATGGCTCACCGTGGCTTCGGAAGATGTCAACGATCTCTACGACATGCGCGTGATGCCTATCTTCTACGTCATCAACCCCAACGGCGCAATATTGCTCAAGACTGTCAATGTCAACGACATCATCGACATCATGGCCCGCCTGAACCAGCGGTTGTCGCCGTCGGCAGCCACAGAATGACTGACGGAAACCTAAGCCGCCAATGATTTGTTAATTAAAGATTGAAATCACTTAATTCCGATTAGATCATGAGTAAGTTTTCGCAACATCTGTCGCATATGTTTCTGATGTTCACCGGCTATACCTACAGCAACATGGCCCGTCTGTTCATTCGCCTCTTTGTTGGCATCATGTTCATGCAGTTCGGCATCAGGCATCTTGTCAATTTCACGGCTCTCAGCGTCGACTTCCCCACTGTGTTCGGATGGTCGCCGGTATTTTGCCTCTCTCTTATGATCGCCATTGAGCTCATCTGCTCGCTTTGCATTATGGTAGGCTTCCTTACGCGACTGATGACCATCCCTCCGATCCTGTCAATGATCGCCGCGGAATATTATATCCTCCACGACATGCAGCGCGGAATTTCCGCCTATGGCATCGATAGCACCCAGCCAGGCTATCTGCCCATCATGTTCATCGGCATCTATCTCTTCATCCTCCTTGCAGGACCCGGCAAGATATCGCTCAATTATTTCATCTCCTTATTCATCATAGGCCGTCAGGGCAAGGACGAAAAAGAAGCCCTCGACGAGGTGTGACAGAAACCGAATTATCGTATCAATCGATTTTTAACCAATCATTAACGACAAATTCCCTCAGAAGGAATGAAGATAGCTGTTTTGATTTCCGGTGGCGTTGACAGTGCCGTGGCCGTTCACAGGCTTCTGGAACAGGGTCACGACCTTCACCTATTCTATATACGCATCGGCCTCGACACCGACGAGGGCGACTGTTCGGCCGAAGAAGACATCGAGATGTGCCGCTTCATCGCACGGAAATATGCGCTGCCGTTCGATGTGGTTTCGCTGCATCAGGAATATTGGGACAACGTGATGGAATATGCTCTCCGCACGGTGCGCGAAGGCCTGACGCCAAACCCCGACATGATGTGCAACAAGATGATCAAGTTCGGCTTTTTCGAGCAGCGCTGGGGCCACGAGTTCGACAAGACGGCCACCGGCCATTATGCCACGACTATCGAAAGCGACGGTCTTGTTTATCTCGGCACGGCGGTGGATCCGGTCAAGGATCAGACCGACTTTCTGGCACAGATAAGCTACGCCCAGCTGGAGCACCTGATGTTTCCCATCGGCGACATGCCTAAATCGAAAGTGAGGGAAATAGCCGTAGCGACAGCCATGCCCAACGCCTACCGCCATGACAGTCAGGGCATCTGTTTCCTCGGCAAAATCAACTACAACGATTTCATACGCCGTCATCTCGGCGAGCGTCCCGGCGCTATTGTCGACATAGCCACCGGCCGTAAGCTCGGCGAGCACCGCGGATTCTGGTTCCACACCATCGGACAGCGGAAGGGACTGGGTCTTAGTGGCGGACCGTGGTATGTGGTGAAGAAAAACGTTCACGACAACGTGATCTACGTGTCAAACGGCTACGGCACGGAAAAGCAATACGGCCGAACGCTGCATCTCGACGAGATGCACTGGATCACACGCGATCCCTGGCCCACGGACTGCGACAGCGTCCCCATCACATTCAAAAACCGGCACTCGCCCGACTTCGTTCCGGGTAAGCTGACACGGCTTGCCGAACGTGAATATCTGATCGACAGCGAACGCAAGGTGCAAGGGATAGCCCCCGGCCAGTTTGCCGTGATCTACGACCGCGACAGCCGCATCTGCTACGGCAGCGGCATCATCACCGGCCGCGACATTGAAAACGAAAAACCCAACATTATTATATCATGAGTGAACGTATACGCCTGAAAGTGCTCGGTCTTTCCTACTCACAGATACAATCCGGAGCCTATGCCCTCATACTGGCGCAGGTGGGCGGCCCAAACCGCATCCCGGTTGTGATCGGAGCCGCCGAAGCTCAGTCGATCGCCTTGCGCATGGAAAGCATAACCCCTCCCCGACCGATGACCCACGACCTCTTCGTCAGCTTCGCCCACGCATTCGGCGTGAAGCTTAAAGAGGTGTTCATATATCGTTTTGAAGACGGCATCTTCTCTTCGGAGCTAACCTTCACCGACGGAGATCGAACCGTAAAAATCGACTCGCGCACCAGCGACGCCATTGCCATAGCCATGCGCACAGGATCACCGATCTTCACCACCCGCGAGATCATCGAGGAGACCGGATTTCTCATGGAGCAGCAGAACGAAGATGTCGACGACGATGAGGCTGCGGCAGCCGGAGCGCCGGAATATACCGACGACGGCGAAACCGTCGATCCCCTCGCCGGCGAGCCTCGGATCGAAAACTATACCATTGAAGAACTCGAACGCACCCTCGCCCGGCTCATAGAGAAGGAAAACTATGAAGATGCCGCTCGCGTCAATGAAATCATTAAACGCAAGAAAAACAAATCATAACATCACATATCATGTCATCAATAAAAACAAAACTGGCGGTGATGAACTTCCTGGAGTTCGCCGTTTGGGGTGCCTATCTCACCTGTATGGGCAACTATCTCGGAAAAGCCGGGATGGGTGGCGAAATCGCATGGTTTTATGCCATCCAGGGCATCGTGTCCATCTTCATGCCGACAATTATGGGCATTATCGCCGACAAGTTCATTCAGCCGCAGCGCATGCTTGGAATCTGCCATTTCTTTGCCGGCGCGGCAATGATAGCCCTTTGCGTTCTCGGCCTGCTGGAAGCCGAACCCAACAAGACACTGTTTATCAGCATCTACACATTCAGCGTAGCGTTCTATATGCCTACACTCGCCTTGTCGAACACCACCGCGTTCACAATCCTTCGCAACAACCGTTACGACACCGTGAAAGATTTCCCGCCGATCCGTGTGCTCGGCACTGTCGGATTCATCGTAACGATGTGGCTCGTCAACTGCATGACATGGCAGGACGGCCATCTCGGATTCACGCTCGGCCCGAACGATTACAAGTTCCAGTACACCTGCATGCAGTTCCTCGTGTCGGGCATCCTGAGCCTTGTGCTTTGCGCTTATTGCTTCACTCTGCCTCAATGCAAGCTGGTAAAAAAAGAAAAGAAACAGACTCTTGCGGAACAATTCGGGCTTGATGCCTTCAAACTCTTCAAACAGCGCCGCATGGCCATGTTCTTCATCTTCTCCATGCTCCTCGGCATGTCGCTCCAGATCACCAACGGCTTTGCAGGCCCGTTCCTGACAAGCTTCAAGGGCAGCGCCATCCCCGAGATCGCTGAAAGCTTCGCGGCCAACAACGCTACGATGCTCGTCTCGATATCCCAGATCAGCGAAGCCCTCTGCATCCTGCTCATCCCGTTCTTCCTGAAACGATTCGGCATAAAGACGGTGATGCTCGTGGCCATGACGGCATGGGTGTTCCGCTTCGGCCTCTTCGGCGTCGGTAGCCCGACTTACCCCGGCGTCATCCTGTTCTTCCTCTCTTGCATCGTCTACGGCGTGGCCTTCGACTTCTTCAACGTGTCGGGCGGCCTCTACGTCGACAAGGAATGCGGTCAGTCGATCAAGGCTTCCGCCCAGGGACTGTTCATGCTGATGACCAACGGTCTCGGCGCCACAATAGGCACACTGTCGGCAGGCGCCATAGTCAATCACTACTGCCACTGGGAAAACAACTATCTCGTTGGTGACTGGGAAACGACATGGCTTATCTTCGCCGCCTATGCGCTCGTCGTAGCCATCCTGTTCTTCCTGCTCTTTAAAGACAATAAGACCCGTACCCCCGACGGCCTCGATTCAGCCGAAGATGCCGACAACGAACCCGACGGTTACATCAACGCCAAAGCGTAAGCCACGGTATGATACAGTTTTATGCACCTGATATCGAACGGACGCTGACGCTTCCGGAGAGCGACTCGCAGCATTGCGTGCGGGTGCTCAGGATGCGCGCCGGCGATGAGGTGGAGGTGATCGACGGCCGCGGACACCGATTCCGCTGCGCACTTGCCGACGCCCACTCAAAGCATGCCGCTGTGGAGATTCTTGACCGCTGCGACATGCCTCTCAGCTGGCAGCAGCAGATCACGGTGGCCGTAGCGCCCACAAAGCATCTCGACCGCATGGAATGGATGGTGGAAAAGCTCACCGAAATAGGCGTGAACCGCATCATCCCGCTGCTGTGCCGCCGCTCGGAGCGCAAGGAAATCAAAGTGGAGCGTCTGCAGAAGATTGCCATATCAGCCATGAAACAGAGCCTGAAAGCCGTGCTGCCGCAAATCGACGAGATGACCCCGATACGCAACGTCATCCCGCAATTGCGTGAAGCGCAGCGCTTTGTGGCCTATTGCGACGATGCCGTGCCCCGCATCAGCCTTGCCCGCTCCTATCAGCCGCATCGCGATGCCGCCATCATGATCGGTCCGGAAGGCGACTTCTCATCGAAAGAGATTGCCGCCGCAGTCGCTGAAGGATGGCAGCCGGTGACCCTCGGCGACAACCGTCTGCGCACCGAAACGGCCGCCATCGTAGGCTGCGACACATTCCACATCCTCGACCAAGCCTATGAAACAGTCAAATAAACCCGTGCCCAAGCCCCCATTCGGGCGGCGGCAGCAGAATATAAAATAAAAAAACGATCCCGTTATGGAACAGATAATCAAAACCCTTACACCTTCCGACTCTTTCTTCCTCCTTGCAGGTCCGTGTGTGATCGAAGGAGAGAAAATGGCGCTGGAAATAGCCGAAAACATCGTCAGCATCACCGACCGGCTCGGAATTCCCTACATCTTCAAGGGGTCATACCGCAAAGCCAACCGCTCCCGCATCGATTCCTTCACCGGCATCGGCGACCTCGAGGCGCTGGCCGTGCTCCGCAAGGTGCGCGACACATTCGGCTGTCCGGTCGTCACAGATATCCATTCGCCCGAAGAAGCTGCAATGGCCGCCGAGTTTGTCGATGTGCTCCAGATACCGGCATTCCTCTGCCGGCAGACCGACCTGCTGGTCGCCGCCGCCCGCACCGGCAAGACCGTCAACATCAAGAAAGGCCAGTTCCTCTCGCCCGAAGCCATGCAGTTTGCCGTTCAGAAAGTGCGTGACGCCGGCAACGACCGTGTGGCCATCACCGAACGCGGGGCAAGCTTCGGCTATCAGGATCTCATCGTCGACTACCGCGGCATTCCCGAGATGCAGCGATTCGGCTGCCCCGTGATCCTCGACGCCACACATTCGCTCCAGCAGCCCAACCAGCCCAAAGGCGTGACAGGCGGCCGTCCCGACCTCATTGAGACCATAGCCCGCGCCGGCATCGCCGTTGGCGCCGACGGCCTGTTCATCGAAACGCATCCCAATCCTTCGGTTGCCAAAAGCGACGGCGCAAACATGCTCCCGCTCGATCAGCTCCCCGAACTGCTGCGCCGACTGAAGGCTATCAGAGAAACGGTCGCACAATTCTGACACTGACAGAAGATGACGCGCAAGTGGATGGCACTCACCGTTGTTGCAGCTTATGCGGCTGTCGGCTGGTCGTGCGGCTCGTCGGGCTCCGACGAACACTCCGCCGAAAACCGCATGATTCTTGAGCGGCTCGACGACGAGATCGACAACCGCCAGAACTACATCGACCGGCGCCAGCACAAAATCGACACCCTCGCCAAAGTGATAGCCCGACATCCCGACGACACGGAATCGCTCGGCGCAATGGCAACCCTCTACACATCATTCAACAACGACTCCGCCCTCGCGGTCTACGACCGCGCATGCCGCGCCGCCGTCAATGCCGGACTCGACTCTACGGCGAGACGCTTCCGCATCAGCAGAGCCTCGCTGCTCCCCCTCGCCGGATTCATCAGCGAGGCCATCGACGAATACACCTCGCTCAATGCCGACTCGCTGTCGGTGGCCGACCGCATCCACTACTACACCAACGGCCGCCAGATGTATTCGTTCATCAGCGCCTATTTCCACCGCTTCCCGGAAGCCCGGGCCCACTACCTCAACCTCTCGCTCGAAGCTCAGCGAAAACTGCTCGAACTGCTGCCTCACGAGTCGGTCAACTATCAGATCAACAAGGCGGAATATTGCTTTCTCACAAAAGATTACGCTCTGAGCGAGGCCATCCTGCACAATCTTATCGCCAATCTCGACCCCGACGACAACCGTTACGCACGTGCCACGCACATCCTTGCCGATATCAACCATGTGCGCAACGACAACGATGAGGTGACAAGCTATCTTGCCCTCTCGGCCATATCCGACATCCGCAACGCCACCCGTGAGGTGACATCGCTTCAGGAGCTTGGCCAAAAGATGTTTGAGCAGGACGACATCGGCCGCGCCCACGACTATCTGTACACGGCTCTCCGCAACGCCGTTGAATGCAATGCCGAGACGCGAATGATACAGGTGGCCGAGGCGATGCCGCTTATCGAAACGGTGCACCAGACCGAATTGTCGGCATCGCGCCACCGCATTTATCTCGTGATCGCCCTTATGGCTCTCAGCCTCGTGCTGCTCATCATCGTCCTCGCCGTCCTCCGCATAAAGATGCGCCAGATGCGCCAGCTGCAGATGCACTATCTGCAGGCCAATGCCACCAAGGAGGTCTACATCAGCCAGTTCCTCAACCTTTGCTCGATCTACATGGACAAGCTTAAGCAATTCTGCAACATCGCCAACCGCAAGATCAGCACAGGAAAAGTCGACGATCTCTACCAGCTCACCAAATCCGGCAAGTTCATCGAAAACCAGTCGAAGGAATTCTACGAAATCTTCGACAACGCTTTCATACACATCTATCCGGGCTTTGTGGACAGCGTCAATTCACTGCTGCGTCCCGACGCTCAGATCACTCTCGCTCAGGGCGAGCAGCTCAACACCGATCTGCGCATCCTCGCCTTCATGCGCCTCGGCATCTCCGACACGGCACGGATCGCACAGATCCTCAACTACAGCGTAAACACCATCTACGCCTACCGCAACCGACTGAAAGCGAGAGCCATCAACCGCGATACGTTTGAGGCCGACATCCAGCGTTGCTGAAAGTTGATTGCTCAAGGCAGAAGCAGCTGCATTATATAGGCATCGGAATATGACGACGGCGACACGCGCACCCATGAGCGCAGACGCCCCGCCACCGCAAATCCGGCGGCTTTAAACAGGCTGCGCGATGCGGTGTTTGAAGCCGCCATCGTGGCCCAGAGCTGATGAAGTCCCAGCTCCACGCGGCAATAACCCGCTATCAGCTTCACGGCCCGCAACGCAATCCCCCTGCGGCGCTGCTGCGGCGCCACGAAAATCCCGACGGCCGCCCGGATCATTTCGACGAACTTCTCGCCCGTATTCGCGATATTCGAGCCTCGGAAAAGCGATTTTATCAAAAGGTGCGCGACCTGTTTGCCCTGAGTAATGACTATGACAAAACAGACAAAGCGACGCAAATGTTTTATGCCGAAACCCAAAACAAACTATTGTATGCTGTAACGGGTCAGACATCCGCGGAGATCGTAATGACACGAGCCGATGCAGATGCTCCGAATATGGGGCTGACTTCTTGGAAAGGGGCGGTAGTGCGCAAACAAGATGTCATTATTGCCAAAAATTATTTGACACACGACGAATTGGATTCTTTGAATCGACTAGTCGTTATCTTCTTAGAAACAGCTGAATTCAGAGCCAAAAACCGAAAAGACCTCACAATGAATTTTTGGCGTGAAAACGTCGATAAAATTCTGCTTTCCAACGACCAACGCTTGTTATCTAACGCTGGAATGGTCCGTAAAGAGCACAAAGACAAATTCGCTTATCAGGTTTACGAAGAATTCAATGCACGCCGCAAACGCAAAGAAGCTATTGAGGCAGACCGTGAGGATATGGAACAACTGAAAGAACTGGAAAACGAAATAAAAAACCGTCCTATATGAATTCTAAAACCTATCAAATAGACGCCCAAAGCCTCAAACAAGCGCACGCCCTTTTCGAATCGGGGGACATCGACCGCATAGAGGTGCTGCGCGGTACGCGCTCGGTACTGAGCGGGCGCAACGCCATAGGCGGGCAGGTAAACATCTACACTTGCTCGCCGTGGAGCCGCCGAGGATGGCGTTTAGGGGCTTCTTACGCTCGCGCCAACACCGCACGACTCAACGCCGGATGGTACGGGCGCCTTGGCGAGAAAGTGGCCACCTCGGTGACAGCTTACGGCTCAACCACCGACGGTTTTTACCGCAACGAATACGATGACAGCCACTGTGGACGCGAGCGCCAAGCCAACGCCGGATGGAAAACATCCTGGCACCCCGGTGGCCGTTGGAGTCTCGCCAACACCGCAACCTACGGATATGTCAAGCAGCACGGCTACCCCTATGCTGCGGCTGCCACAGGGCGCATCGACTACAACGACCCCGCATCGTACCGACGCAACAGCTTTGCAGACGGCCTGTCGGTGTCTTTCACCGGCAACCGCATGGTAGCCACATCGCAGACCTCGGTGCAGTATCTGAACGATGACATGGTCATGGACCAGGATTTCACTCGAGCCGACTACTTCACACTGCGCCAAAAACGGCACGAATGGGCTTTCACCCAGGATATTTTTGCCAAAGGCACACGCAAGTCCTACGACTGGCTGCTCGGAGCCTTTGGATTTGCGAAGAAGACACACACGGACGCACCGGTAGTCTTCAAGCAGGACGGCATCGACCGGCTGATATTAGACAACGTCAACAAATCGCTGCCACCGGGCATGCAACTACGCTGGGACGAACAACAAATGCTGCTGAATAGCAATTTTGACACCACAGACGGAGGCTTCGCCATATACCATACGAGCACCGTGCACCTCGGCCGGTGGACACTGCGCGGCGGACTGCGATGGGACATCGAACGAGTCAGCATGGACTACGTCGGTGCGGTCAATACATCCGTGACCATGTATCGCTCACTGCCTACCGGGGTACAAATTCCGCTGCAAACGCGCCCTATAACGATAGACGACCAAGGCTCATTGCATCAGACTTTCAACGAGTTGCTGCCGCAAGTATTTATCAATTACGCCCCGGACAGTCGCTGGCGCGTCTTTGGCTCGGTGGCACGCGGATACAAAGCCGGAGGCTACAACACACAGATGTTCAGCGACATACTCCAACAGCAAATGATGGAGCAAATGGGTATGCAAGCCGAATATGACATTGATGCCATGCTCACCTACCGTCCCGAGCGCAATTGGACCTACGAAGTCGGAACAGGGTTCGAGAGTAGCGACAAAAGCCTCAGTGCCGAGGTTCTCGGATACTGGATGGCGTGTCGCGACCAGCAGCTCACCATATTTCCGCACGGCAACACCACGGGACGTGCCATGACCAACGCCGGACGTACGCGCAGTATCGGCCTCGAGGTCTCGGTTGCCTTCCGTCCCACTCAGGCATTGGCGCTGCGCGCTTCGTACGGATACACGGATGCCCGCTTCACCAAATACCATAACGGCATAGCCGATATGGAAGGCAAGAAACTGCCCTACGCCCCGCGGCACACCCTCTTTGGCGGAGCACGCTACGTCCTGCCATGGACTTTTGCCGGAGTTACCCCCTTGGTGGATGTCGCCGTGCACGCCGCCGGACGCATATATTGGGACGACGCCAACACCATGGAACAGCCGTTTTATGCCTCGCTCGATGCCTCCGTGACCCTGCAACACCGCCTTGGCAGCCTGCGCCTCTTTGCCGAGAACATCACGGACACGCGCTACAACACCTTTTACTTCGTCAGCATAGGACACGCCTTCTATCAGAAGGCAAATCCGTGGAGCATAGGCGTAAGCATCTCCGTAAACATCGGCACTGACGAATAAACGGCCTAACGGACATGACATCAACCGCAACACATAGACAAGCATAACCGCCATAGACACTCGACATGAAACGCAACACCATCATACTGACAATCATAGCCGTAGCGCTGCTGCTTCCGTGGCTCGGGCTACCATGGTTCAACAGCAAGGGCGAGCCTCGCGAAGCTATAGTGGCCGTATCGATGCTCAACAGCGGCGACTGGATACTGCCGACGTCTTGCGGCGGCGACATCCCATACAAGCCCCCGTTGCTGGCCTGGCTCATAGCCGTATTCTCCGAAATATTTAACGGAGGAGTCGTCAGCACCTGGACCGCCCGCCTGCCGTCAGCGCTGAGCGCAATATTTCTCGTGATATTCGGTTGGAAAGTCATGGCTCCGCGCATAGGCCGCGACCGGGCGTTGATGGCCTTCGGCCTGACGCTGACGTCTTTCGAATTCTTCCGCGCCGCCATAGCCTGCCGGGTGGACATGGTGCTGACAGCCTGCATCGTGGGTGCCTGCTATAGTATTTTTCTGATGTATGAGGCCGAAAGGCGCCGAAGGCTGTGGTACGTTGTGGCGGCAGTGCTGCTGCTCAGCGGCGGCGTGCTTGCCAAAGGACCGGTGGGTGCACTGTT
>OHHT01000211.1_pt1 | contig 24872 bp, 14 predicted proteins | sample 1568061 | NCBI WGS metagenome assembly OHHT01 (sample SAMEA3879550, study PRJEB24766) | human gut metagenome | biome: human-associated habitat; feature: feces | place: USA | collected 1985/1987 | reverse complement strand
GAAGAGAGAAAGCTAAACATGTATCCTATGGATTATGAAGAATTTTTATGGGCTTTGAATGATGAAACAACTATCCCCCTAATCCATAAGCTATTCGATTCTCAAAAACCCTTCGGAGAAGAGATTAATCGTAAATTGATGCGTGATTTCCGTCTTTATATGCTTGTCGGGGGAATGCCGCAGGCAGTTGATGAATATATCAAAACCAATAACTTCCGTAAGGTTGATGACGTAAAGCGTGATATTCTGAATCTTTATGAAGATGATTTCAAAAAAATAGATGCCACTGGAAAAATATCTATGCTTTTTGATGCAATTCCTGCGCAGCTAAACAAAAATGCTTCGCGATATCAGGTATCAAGCGTACTGACAAACAATCGCGCCGATAATACACTGGAACTGATTGCAGAGTTAAAAGACTCAAAAACTGTTTTGGTATCATACCATGCAAATGACCCAAGTGCCGGTATGTCAACCAACAAAGACTTAACCCGGTTTAAACTATTTTTATGCGATACCGGGCTGTTTACTACATTGATGTTTAAAGACAAAGATTTCACAGAAAACATAATTTATGAAAAATTGTTAAATGACAAGCTAGGAACTAATCTAGGCTATCTTTACGAAAATGTAGTTGCACAGCTTTTAACGTGTAATGGCAACGAATTATTTTACTATACTTTTTTTAATGAAAGTTCACGCCATAATTACGAAATAGATTTTCTTATTGCCAAAAAAAATAAGGTTTGCCCTATTGAAGTAAAATCCAGTGGCTATAAAACCCATAAGTCACTGGATGAATTTTCAATAAAATTTTCAAACCGTATTCTTCAAAAATATCTCGTATATACAAAGGATTTCTCAAAAGACAAAGACATACTCTGTCTGCCTGCTTACATGATTTCGTTTTTGTAAGAAGAATACTTTTTAATACACACACTTATATGGAGGATTAAGACATGAAATTTATATCGTGGAATGTAAACGGACTGCGCGCATGTGTCCAGAAAGGTTTCCTTGATTTTTTTAACAGTATAGATGCGGATTTCTTTTGTATTCAGGAGTCCAAGCTACAGGCGGGACAGATTGACCTTGACCTGCCGGGCTATCACCAGTACTGGAATTATGCCGAGAAAAAAGGCTATTCCGGCACAGCCATTTTTGCCAAAAATGAGCCATTATCAGTGTCTTACGGCATAGACATTGAGGAGCATGATAGGGAAGGACGTGTCATCACACTCGAATATGACAATTTCTATCTCGTAACCTGCTATACTCCAAACTCACAGAATGAGCTGAAAAGGCTGCCGTACCGTATGCAGTGGGAGGATGATTTCCGTGAATACCTTAAGACTCTCGATGCCAAAAAGCCTGTCGTACTGTGCGGTGATCTGAATGTCGCACACAATGAGATCGACCTGAAAAATCCAAAAACAAACCGCAAGAATGCAGGTTTTTCAGACGAGGAACGTGCTAAAATGACAGAGCTTTTAGGTTCCGGTTTTACCGATACCTTCAGATATTTTTATCCGGATGCCGAGGGTATATATTCATGGTGGTCATACCGTTTTAAGGCACGCGAAAAGAACGCAGGCTGGCGTATCGACTACTTTATCACTTCGGAGCGCATCAATGATAAGCTGCAAAAGGCAGCAATCCATACCGATGTGCTCGGTTCAGACCACTGCCCTGTTGAGGTTGATATTGAATTTTAAATTTAAGGTTATGTATTTTTACAATCCCTTATGCAACACTTTCTTCTCAAGCTTATCCCCATCCAGGGTATACTCAACAGCATTATACGCACCGTTTCTGTATGCGAACGTCTCATTGTCATCCTGATAATGCAAGAAGCTGCCCTTGCCCGGATATGTCAGTATGCTGATCTTATCCTCTGTAATGTCCTCTGTAGAGCGGATTTCTCCGTCTGCAACAGGAATAATGGCCCCTGCTTTTATGAAGACAGGTACTTTATCAAGTGGTGCATCTGCTAAAATATATCTGCCGCCACTGTATTTTTCGCCTGTGTAGTAATCATACCAGTCGCCGTCAGGCAGATAAACCTCTCTTGCCTCCTTGCCCGGTGCGATCACAGGTGCAACCAGTACAAAGCTTCCGAGCATATATTCATCGGAAATATTTCTCACATGCTTATCTGCAGGATACTCGTATACGAGCGGGCGCACGATAGGTGCTCCTGTCTTTTCACACTCATGTGCCAGATCATAGATATATGGGATAAATCTGTATCTAAGCTTTACTGTCTTTCTGACTGCATCTATCGTAGTCTCGTCAAACTGCCAAGGCTCCTGTCTGCGTGTTCCCATCGCTGAATGATTTCTGAAAAACGGCACAAATACTGCTGCCTCATAAAATCTGACAAGAAGCTCCGGTGTAGTATCACTTCCGAAACCGCCTATATCGCTGCCGCACATGGCAAGTCCGCTGACTGACAAATTGCACACCTGCTCGAGTGAAAGTGCTATATGCGCCCAGATGCTGTGATTGTCTCCGGTCCAGCCACCGCAGTATTTCTGGCTTCCGGAATATGCAGCCCTGGTAAGTACAAACGGACGTTTTCCACCATCATTTTTCGCAAGTCCCTCATATGTGGCTTTTGCCATAAAATGTCCGTAAATATTGTGAACCTTTTCATGTGCTCCATACTCAAACTGCACATCATCCGGCAGTGGTCCGTTGAAGCTTGCAGGCTCATTCATATCATTCCATATGCCACTGATACCGTGCTCGAGAAGTATCTTTGTCTTGTCTCCCCACCAGCTTCTGACGCTTTGCTTTGTGAAGTCCGGAAATACCGATGTGCCCGGCCAGACAGCATTTTCATATACACTTCCATCTGTATCATGTGCAAATGCATCCATCTCCATGCCCTCTTTGTACATGAAATAGTGCTCATCCTTTTTCACACCCGGGTCAATGATGGATATGAGCTTTACACCCCTGTCAGCAAGCTTCTCTGAAAGGCCCTTTACATCCGGGAATTTCTTGTCATCAAAGGTGAATACCCTGTAGCCGTTCATGTAATCGATATCCATATGTATCACATCGCATGGGATATCAAGCTCGCGGAATTTGTCAGCTATATCAAGCACCTCATCCTGTGTGTAATAGCCCCAGCGGCTCTGATGGCTGCCGTATATCCATCTCTGATAAAGCGGTGTGGTGCCTGTCAGTGATGTATAAAGTCCTACCACCTCTGCCATATCATTTCCCGGCATAAAATAGTAGTCCAGCTCGCCCTTTTCATGCTCGACGAAATAGTAATCTGTGTTTTCATAACCGAAATCAAAGGTTGTCTTGTAGGTATTATCCGCAAAAATTCCATAGCAATATTCATCGCCCAACACGATAAAAAATGGTATTGATTTGTACAGCGATTTGAAGCTGTCCACATGTGGCGCAGGATCATCTGTGTTCCAGTTTACATATGAATATCCACGCTTGTTGAGGCATCCCGGCTTATCTCCCAGACCGTAAATAGCATCATCCTTTCCAAGCTTTTTGATGATGGTAACAGCGTCAGTTTTTTCTTCATCTTTTCCGACAGTATGTCCCTCAAGCTCTGCGATGGCAAGATCCTCGTACGGATTCTTCTCACTCTTTTTGCGTGCTGTTTCATAATCTGAAAGCACAAGCTTCCCTTTGTAATAAATATCAAGCTTCTCGTTATCCTTCACATATACAGTAATATCCCTTGCGCGGATGACTGCTTTAGCTGCTGCATCGCTTACACCGGCTTCTGCTGCGGTCCCCTTGGCATCAGACGTATCCTTGCAGGTTATGTCCGGTGTGGCAGCCTTCGGAATAAAGCCCTCTTCTATTGCAACACTTTCGATGCCGGGTTTTTGTGCAACATGCACTATGTTGTTTTCAAATATGGTAACAAACAGACTGCCGTTCTCGTAGATCAGCTCTGCTGTGTTGTCCTGTATTTTACAGTTCTTATATGAATTTCCCATTGCATAATCCTCCCTTGAATTATATAGTTTCTCCTGATGTTTCTTATAAAAATACTTCCGTTTACTATAATAGTATCATCCATTTTTAATTTTTACAACAAAGAAAGTCACCGGTCACACCTAGTATGACCGGTGACTGCCTCAGGCTGTAAGTATCTCTGTCAATACACCATACAGCTCTGTATCAAGCTCCTTTGCCTTGAGCTCTGATAAAATCACTGTTGTTTTCTTTCCCGATGTAATAAGACCGTAGATTTCATCCTTTAGCACAAAGCCTATCTCTGCCTGATTCAGGAAATCAAAGCATCTTTTTTCGATTTGATTATCAAGCGCTACTGTGTCTTTCGATATTGCAACGCTTATTTTGCTTGCTGTCGATGCAGTTACAGTAACGATGAGCTTTCTGTTTTCTTTATCATATTCATTCTTTGCCCAGACCTCTTTACCGTCCACAGATACCTTTACCTTACCGGCTGCTGCCTCGGTTCTTCTTTCAAAGACAAGCTTATAGGTTCTGTTGTCAGGTATTAATGATGTATCTCCATCTGCCGGAGAAATGACAAACATATCTTTATCCGCAGAATATTTCATAGCTGTGGTCACACATCTGCCATCCACATATCCGCAGGATTCATTGTCATCCTCGTATAGCTCAAACTCACCATCAGCCTCCGGGAATACCCTGACACATAATACATCAGGATTTTTGATAACAGATCTTGCATCAAGCTCATCAGCATCTGCACACGCAAGTATGCCTCCAGCCTTCGCAAACACAGGTATGCTGCTCAAATCCCTGTAAACCTCCAGCATTCTTCCACCATCATAGCGCATGCCTGTATAGATATCATACCAGATGCCCTCCGGGAACCATACTTTGGTTTTTGCCACATTAAGTCCCTTAATACGTGGAGTTGTAACAGGTGCTACCATAAGCTGGCTGCCAAAGAAATACTGATTCTTTACCTCATAAGCCTCTGCATTTTCAGGATACTCATAATACATAGGCTCAATCAGCGGCATATTCTCGGCATAGCTGCGATAGTTCATAGTATACAGATACGGAATCATACAATGCCTCTGTCTGAGCGCTGCCTCCATCGCTTCCTCAGTCTCTTTTTTAAATCGCCACGGCTCCTTGCCGTTAAATTCGCTGCATGAGCTGTGCAGACGCATTATCGGAGAGAATATACCATATTGTGTCCATCTGGCTGTCAGCTCATCATCCTTGTAGCCAAGCATATGTCCGCCAATATCATGGCTCCACCATCCATATCCGATGTTTGTCGCTGTCGTTGTAAAATACGGTTGAAAATCAAGCGACTCCCATGTAATATGTGTATCTCCCGAAAATCCAATCGGATATCTATGGCTTCCCGGACCTGCATAGCGCGAAAATGTCATTGGACGCTTGCCGTCTCTTTTATTATCGAGATAATGAAAATGATTAAAAATCCATAGCGGATCCAATCCTTCAACCTTGCAGTTGCTGCCCTGCTGCCAGTCAATCCACCAGAAATCCACACCTTCAGCCTCTCTCGGATGGTGAAGATACTTAAAATATGCATCCATAAACTTTGGGCTTGCCGGATCACATACAACCGGGTCATCATTTTCATAGTCCACGCCCATTTCCTTTGCCATATCAACATACATTTCTTCACAGCCCTGCACACCATCCGCAGGGTGTACGTTCAGGGTAGTATGCATTCCTCTGTCATGGAGCTTTCCAAGAAAGCGCTTCGGATCCGGGAAAAGCTTTTTGTTCCAAGTATATCCTGTCCAGCCGCTTCCGTATTTAGGGTCCACATCAACCTGATGCCAGTCCATATCTATTACTGCTACCGTGAATGGGATATTCTTTTCATCGAATTTGTCCATCAGCTCCATATAGCTTTCTTCTGAGTATTTATAATATCTGCTCCACCAGTTTCCCAGTGCATATCGCGGAAGCATCGGAGTCTTGCCGCAAAGCCTGTAAAAATCATTGAGCGCCTGTTTATAATCATGTCCATATCCAAAGAAATACAAATCAGACACACCTTTTTTTCTTGGCTCAATCCATCCATCGTCAAGTAAAATCTGTGATTTACTGTCATCAAGAATTGAATATCCAAAGCGTGAAACGACACCGTGTCCAAGCTCAACCTCTCCGTTTACGTCATCAAGTGTACGCGCTGTACCCTGCAAATCATGCACCTTCTCGCCATAATGCCAGATGCTGTGATATGCGCTCAGGTTTCCCTTGATCTGTATGCTCAGTCCGTGTGATGAGAACTCCTTCTCATTATATATCAGGTGCAGCATTGATGTATGAACCTCAATTCCATCAGCGTTACGCACCACATGATAGCCGGTCTTTGGAAAATCCCTGAACAATACTGTCTGTGTTGCCCTATCCTCGAATACGCCATCTTCACTGTATTCCAGACGGACAAGGGCTTCTGTCAGAACTGTAATCCTGTATTTTTCACCTATTATCATATTGTCCGATAATGCCACCGGACTTGTCTTTACTCTGTATATTTCCTGCATGAAATACTCCCTCTCATATAAATTACGCTATCCCTTGACAGCCGATGCCGCAATTCAATATCCTCTTTTTGTTCAAATTAGTTTAGCGCTAAATCCGATCTACTCCCTGTGCACACGCTTGTTTTCATACATTTTCCATTATCTTGTCAAATCCTTTACCCACTTGTATTTTTTAAAATGTATGAGTGTCCACGGTATCTTTCCAACCTCATCCACACAGGTGCACGCATATACCACAACCACCGGCCAGTTCAAAAAATATGTGCCTGCAACTGCAAGCGGTATTGCTATGCCCCACATCGTAACAGCAAGAGAGTACATATCAAACATCGTATCTCCTCCCGAACCAAAGACACCGTTTATGATGATTTCATTTACCGATCGTCCAATCATGTAGAAGGCAAGTACACCGAATAACTGCTTCAGATACTCTGCAGCCTGCGGTGTGAGCTTTACAAAATGTAAAATCACCGGTGCTGAAACCGCCATAAGCACTGTCATAACAGCTCCACACAAAAATGACAGCTTTGCCATTCTGATGCCATATGCTTTTCCACGCTTTAAATTCCCTGCGCCAAGCTCATTTCCTATCATAATGCCTGCTGCACTTGATATACCTGCACTGAGACAGCAAATGATATCACGCACAACCGCTGCGACGGAGTTGGCCGCTGCTGCGTCTGTTCCCATGTGTCCCATAAATGTAGAGTACGATGTAAAGCCTATTCCCCATACAAGGCTTGCTCCGAGAATCGGTCCGGAGCACTTCATAAAATCTGCTGACAGCTCCTTGTTCCTCACCAAAAGCTCTCTAATTTTAAGCCTGATATATCCCGGTCTGTACGAAAATGTGATTGAAAGCATAAGCTCCACTACTCTTGATATGAGTGTGGCAAGTGCCGCTCCCCTCACATTCATGCTCTCGATTCCAAATGCACCATAGATAAATATGGTATTGAGCATTATGTTTATAAGCACTGTAATTGAGCTGACTGCCGCCGCAGTACCCGCGTGCTCTGATATCTTCATCATGACTATATAACACTGCGAAAAACCTGTCAACAGATACGAAAAAGAAGCTATTTTAAGATAGCTTACACCATAATCTATAAGCACCGGCTCGTTTGTGAAAATAAGCATCAGATATCGTGGAAAAAATGCACATGCCACGAAAAACAGCACCGATACTATGCCACATATCCTGATTGCAAGAGCGAATATGTCATCGAGCGCCTTTATGTCCTGCTTGCCCCAATACTGTGCCCCGAGTATTGCAAGCCCTGCTGTAGCGGCTGAAAGAAACATGTTCTGGATGAACTGTATCTGTGTGGCAAGCGAAACCGCTGACATATAGTTCTGGTCCAGTCCTCCGAGCATGAAAGCATCCGCCACAGCCACCAGCGCCAGCATCAGATTCTGCACCATTATCGGGACCATGAGTGTCCACAGCTTTTTGTAAAAATTTGTATCAAATTCTATTGTTTTCATAAGTAAATTTTACCTCTATATATAAATCTCTAAAGGTTTACAAGTATCCGTGTCCATGCTTCGCATAGCCTTTCAAATGACCATGCCGCATTTGCAGGGCTTGTGGACGGCAATGTAACTGCCTCCATTCCTGTCAGAGGAAGCTGATATTTCTTATAAAGCGCCCCTGCTTTATTTCCGTTTACATATATCTGTTTTATATCGGATGTTTCAAGAATTTTCCTTATATCTGTCGGTTCGACGTTTTTGATGCTGTTGTCGCTCGAACCCTTGATATCACAGCTTTGTATCACATCCCATATGGCTATGTGGTTTTTAAACAGCATATATTTCTTCTCATCTATCGTCTCCGGCACCGGTTCATCCAACAGATACGCAAGCAGCTTCCAAAAACGGTTCTGCTTGTGTCCGTAATAGAAATTGTTTTCCCTTGATGCAACGGACGGCAGAGTGCCGAGGATCAGTATGCGGCTGTTTTCATCATAGACAGGCTCGAAGGAGTGGGTTATGTGTTCGTATTCCATATTGTTACCTCTTATATCTGCAGCAGCTCTTCCGGCTTATCAATACATTTTAACTATACTACAATGCCGTTGTTTTTTACAACAATACGCATAGTTCCCAGAAAAATAACTTATGATTATTATACTTTATCCATCTTGATTTCACAATCTTTTGTTCACGACAAAAAAGTAGTCGTTTCACTTCCACATTTTTTGACGTTATAACCCATTATAACCCATTGATGTTTCACTCAAAATGGGTTATAATAGATTGTAAGAAACGGGGTGATATTATGGATATCTACAAACGAATTTATGAATTAGAAAACGAGATAGCAGCCTTACCACAAGGTTCTATCAACATGAAGAAAATTTACGGCAAAGAGCAGCCTTATCTGCAATGGACAGAGAATGGAAAAAGCAAAAGCAAGTACATTAAAAAGAACGAACGCGAAGAAATTTTTGCAGGTGTTGAAAGGCGCAAACAGCTTCAAGAAGAATTGAAAGAACTGAAACAACACAGTTCTATTGATCCATCTAAATCTACAGATTTTGAAACTTCTGTCATTATCGGAGAACGTCTTCTGGCACTGACAAAAGGTGTAAAAAACTGGGGAAAACGTGATTGTTTCAGACAGTTACAGGCATATTTAAACAGTGAGGAAACAGATCGTGTATGCTTGGTATTTGGTCTGCGACGAACAGGAAAGACAACAATGCTGCGTCAGGCTGTTTTAGGAATGACTCCATCACAGTCCGCAAAATCAGCATACATCAAAGCAAAAGGGAGCGATACCATGGCAGCGATGAATCGTGATTTGGGCAAACTCCTTGATCTGGGATATGAATATGTTTTTATTGACGAAGTAACCCTAATGCCCGACTTTATTGATTCAGCAGCACTATTCTCTGATATCTACGCTGCACAAGGTATGAAAATTGTTTTATCCGGAACAGATTCTCTTGGCTTTTGGTTTGCGCTTCATCAGGAACTTTATGATCGAGCTGTTACGATTCACACTACCTTTATTCCATTCCGTGAACATAGTCGTTTACTCGGTATCGACAGTATTGACGAGTATATTCGCTATGGCGGCACACTTCGTGCAGGAGAACTGGATTTTGATGATAAAGACGTTATTTCAGAGGATGCTTCGTTCCGTGATGACGAATCCACACGGCGTTATATCGATACCGCAATCTGTAAAAATATCCAGCACTCCCTGAGTTGTTGTCAAGACGGAGGATATTTCCGTCATCTCCAATCACTCTATGAGGCAGGTGAACTAACAGGTGCTATCAATCGAATCATTGAGGATATGAATCATCGTTTCCTTATTCGTATTCTGACCGACAAATTCAAATCTCATGATTTGGGTTCAGCTGCTGATGTTTTGCGAAGAGATCGTAATCCCAAACAGCGTACAGATATTTTGGATAAAATCGATACAGAAGCAGTAACCAAACGATTAATGGATATGTTGGAGATTCACAATAAAGAAGAACAATCTATTGGTATTACAAATGCTCACATAGAGGAAATCAAAGAATATTTGAAAGCACTTGACCTGATTGTTGACGTTCCACGAGAAACGGTAATTCCAAGTGCCGAACCACTAGAGAATATTTTATTCACGCAACCAGGCATGCGTTATTGCCAGGCACAGGCATTGGTTCATTCTTTGACAAAAGATGAATTATTCTCTACATTGAGCGAGCACGAAAAAATGTTAGTTTCTGAACGTATTTTGGAAGAAGTGCGTGGTCGTATGATGGAAGACATCGTACTTTTAGAAACATTCAAATCGGCTAAAAGGCATCAACGTGTTTTCAAATTGCAATTTGCTGTCGGCGAATACGATATGGTAATTTACGATGCTAAACTCAATACATGTGAATGCTACGAAATAAAACACAGCTCGAAAATTGTTCCAATGCAAGCCCGCTTCTTAGTTGACGAAGAGAAACTGAATCAAACAAGTCAGAGATTTGGCCAGATTACCAAGCGATGTGTGCTCTATCGTGGTGAAGATTCCGTCATGGAAAATGGCGTTGAGTATCAGAATGTAGAAAATTATTTGAAACATTTATAATTTTCCCCTAAAGAAAGAGAGGTCCATGACATTTAACATCATGAACCTCTCTTTCTTTATTATCCTCTATGAGCCATCCACTTCTTTTGCTTCTTCCAGCAACGGCTGTAGCTCGTTTGCTTGAGTGCAATATAAACACCAGAAGTACAAGTTTTCAAAGCTAATTCATGAAATCGTTTACACATACTTAACAGCTGATAAATACTGGAATGTTAATAATTCTACGCAGCAAAAAAGGAACCGGAAAATCCGGTTCCTTTTTGATATCGCATCTTTTATGATAAATATATTCTAACTGCTTCATATAAGTAATACACAAATCAGCTCAGCTCTATCTCATATGCTCCGGCTTCAAAATCCACCGTAAGAAGCGCATATGCTTCACCGTTATCATAGCGGATTGAAAGCTTTGGCCCTTCTCCTGCTACTGTGATGACAGCTCCCTTCTCAAACGCCTTATGGGTGTTTCTCATGCGAAGCAGCTCAAGCTGTTTTTGAACAACCTCCTTTTTCATGCCTTCTGCGATATCAGAATTGCTAAGGTTTGTTCTGTTTATTTCCTTGTGTCCTGATTCTCCTGCGCGTCTTACTGCCTCATGGTCATTTTTGCCTGCAAAGAGATCCAGATACCATACCTGCGGCTTGCCCGGCATGAACATCTGAATAGCACGGGCCAGAAGCATTTTGCTGTCAGACTCACCAAGCGCACTGTAATATGTGGCATTCACCTGATAATATATATTCTTCTGTCCGTGAAGATTTTTGACCATGCCGCCACGAGATACAATCAAATCTATAAGCGAACGAATATCATCCTCCGGAAGCAGACCCTTTAAATCCAGAAGAGGTATGCCGTCATGGCAGCCAAGCATATTGACAGTGGAGATTTTATCATCCACAACCTCACGCGCCCATTTGGCAATGTAATCTGCTCTCCTGTTCTCAATCGCATCAATTACCAGTCCCGGTAAAAAGAAATCATATGTGGCATAGCCCTTATCTGCAAGGGTTTTGTATATTTTCTCCTCATATGCCGCATGTATTTCAGGCAGCAGAGTCAGCCCGAGCGGAGCTGCAAGCTCATGGATCTGCTGTAGAAATTCCCAGGTCTCAGGGTCATTCAGGAAATTCTTTTTCCCCGGTGCCTTAGGCGCATAGGCAAATGCATCGAGCCGCACAATAGCCGCACCGTAGGATGCTATTTTTTTAAGTGTTTCACGATAGAAATCCCACACCTTTTCGGACTTTATATTTAAATCCATCTGTCCCAGATAATCTCTGCCATGCACCTCCTGGTAAAATGTGTTCCAGTATGGCACCCTTCGTCCATCCGGAAACTCAACCATGAGAATCGGAAGCCCAGGCTTTCTGAAAAACATCTGCTTTAAGCATGACTCATCAGGCTGTATGTAACCCTCGTCCGTCATGACTCCATGACCTTCCCAGAATTTGTTCCAGTCTATGAAAAAGTCGCGGTACTCCGACTCATCGCCCTTTTCCACAAGATCCTTGAACTGTGGTGACTGTGCCGAAGCATGATTTAAAATAAAGTCAAGCTTTAAGTCAATCCCCAGCTCCTTCAATTGCGATAAATCCTCTATTGTCGCAAGCTCCTCATTCAGATTGTAGTCCACGACCGAAAATCCGCGGTCCAAATCCGAATGATACAGACTTGGCAGAATATAAAATGATGAAAATGTGTCCTGCATTTCCTTCTTTTTGAGCAGCGCTGCGATATCGGAAAGCTTACCGCCCAGACTGTCAGGATATGCATTAAGCATAGGTTTATTGTTCATAGACTTTGCCATCCTTTCCAACTACGATACGCGCATTTTTACTCTGTAAATCAAGCTTTTCCTGCTCCAACTCTACCACGCGGCATATGAAAGGGCTTGCGGCATTTTCGTCACGTCCTCTCTTAATGCGGCGCGCCTTAGTCTCCTCAGGCGAACTCTCCAAAAATACAGGTATATCAACACCCTTAAGGTATTCGCTTCCTCCATGGGTCCACTCCAGGATGAGCACTTTAATTCCTGTGAAATCAGTCTCGTCATATGAGATATCACCGTCCTGGCGGCCCATATGCTTTATCTCAATTATATCTTTTCCTTCCTTAAACTCTGAAAGCTCCTTGTTAATCCTGTCAAAGTCAATCTCCTTAGGTGTTCCAAGATATCCACGTAAGCCATCCTCGCCGGACTCGTTATACACATTAAGGCGCTCCTCGTCATTTCTCATCGGGATACGGTGTGGATAATTGTCCCCAGTCAGCACATAGCAGGCTGTATTATCCTTCAAAAAATACTGCTGCAGGGCTGCTGCAATCGTTGTCTTTCCTGAGCCTGAGCCGCCGTAGATGCTTATTACAATACGGTTATCAGAAGCACTATCTGCAGTGTCAGCCTCATTTAATTTTAGATTGCCGCACACCTTCTTTATCTCATCATACAGCTTCTTTGCCTCATCAAGCCTGATAAATGAAAACTGATATGCCTCATACTCCTTTACGGCAAACGGAAGCGGTATTCCTACATTCATCAGTGCTGCACCTGTGTACTGCCTGCCGGTATTTTCCTCAATATATACTGCATCAGACTCCAAGCCTTTAAGCTTCACATAGCAAGTAGCCGCGTTTGCCTCCGCATACAGACGAACCACGCTCACAAGCGCCCTGTCCTTTGTCCTTGAGACAGACATCCAAGCAGCCACCTCATCCTCAAATGGGCTTGTAAGACGCCAGTAGGTGCCCTCATTTATAAGCATCTCATACTTCTTAAAGGTCTTTATCTGCTCTCTGATTTCTTCCTTTTCCTCATCCGACAGAAGGGCCGGATTCAGCTCATAGCCAAAAGTTCCTGCCATGGCTGTGATGCCTCTTGTTTTAAGGCTTGTCACTCTGCCTGTCTGATGATTTGGCACTGCCGATACATGCGCTCCCATGGATGATACCGGATAGAAGAACGATGTGCCATACTGTATTCTTGTGCGGTTTATGGCATCTGTATTGTCACTGCACCATATCTGTGGACTGTAGTAGAGCATGCCTGCATCAAATCGTCCACCGCCACCGCTGCAGCCCTCAAGAAGTATATCCGGATATCTTGTCACCAGACGCTCCATAAAATCATACACTCCAAGCACATAGTCGTATGCAAGATTTCCTGCATACACATCAGCCATGCTTCTGTTCATATCCCACTTCACGTAGTCGATTTTTCCCTGGTCAAACACTGCGCAGATCTGATCGAAAATATTGTCCCTGACTTCTTTTCTCGAAAAATCTAAAATAAGCTGGTTTCTTGAGCGTACAGGAAGCTTTCCCGGAATCCGGATAGCCCAGTCAGGATGCTCTCTGTACAGATTACTGTCCTCATTCACCATCTCAGGCTCAATCCATATTCCAAATTTCACTCCCTGTGCATGCACTCTGTCGATGAGCTCTGAAAGCGTTCCTCCAAGCTTTTTCTCATTCACAAACCAGTCTCCGAGTGATGAATTATCATCATCTCTCTTTCCAAACCAGCCGTCATCCATGACCACCATATCTATGCCCAGCGATGCGGCCTCCTTTGCAAGATCTACTATCGTATCGCCTGTAAAGTCAAAGTAAGCAGCCTCCCAGCTATTGATGAGCACCGGTCTTGCCTCACGTGCAAATCTGCTCCTGCACACATGCTCACTGATGCAGGTGTGGTACTGATGTGAAAGCTGTGAGAAACCGTCTGCCGAGTATGACATAATCACCTCAGGCACTGTAAAGGTCTCTCCTGCCGCAAGCGGATATGAAAACAGCTCATCGGAAAGCCCCATTAAAAGGCGTGTCTGGTTAATCTGATCCTTCTCTGCCTCACATGAGAAGTTGCCACTGTATACAAAAAGCATACCATAGCAGTCTCCTGCATTTTCTGTAGTATCTCGCTGTGCGAGAATAACTGCCGGATTGTACTGGTGGCTCGAGGTTCCTCTGCAGCTTCCGAATGAAAGTGTGCCGTGTCCTAAGTGTGTGCGCTCAAGATTGCGCTCCATGGCATGCTTACCGTAGAATCTGATCACATCATAATCTCCGTAAACCATATCCAGGCAGGCAGCATGAGCCTTTTCAATTGTAATATTTCTACTACCTGTATTTTTAATGAGCACACTTCTTGTGATGACATCACAAGCCTCGAGCACGCCATAAAGCAGATGCACCTCAACGCCTGCGATATCATCGCCAAGAACTATTTCAAGAGTCTGCGCTTCATCATCAGATGCCCACACCGCCGGAAGTCCCTTTAGAGCGTATTTTCCGTCTCTGATTTCATGACTCTTATAAAGAAGCTCAACACTCTCAGTGCCCTGTTCGTTTTTGATATCAAGCGCAATATTTCTGAAATCGCCTGTGCCAAGAGTCGGATACTCCTGTGGCAGCGTATCAAGCGAATATGTACGGTTCATGCCTGCTGCGTAAGGATTGCCTGAAAAGCCTCTGTCAGCATATGTCAGCACATAGTCCATATCACATGTGCTTTTTGCTCCGTAGTACAGATGCAGCAGATAGCCCAGTCTGTCCACCTGCATCTGATATGTGGTGTGAGCTGTCTGTAAAGTAAAAATTTTCTTGTTTGGATTAAATATAATTGCCATAAAATTATCCCTTGATTGCACCGTTTGCAACACCGTTTAATATCTGCTTCTGGCAGATTATATAGAATATAAGTATCGGTATCAAAGCCAGAATATATGATGCAAATGCCAGATTGTAGTTGGTTCCAAACTGTGTCTGGAAATTCAGCTGTGCCAACGGCAGTGTATTCTGTCCTGTTCCTGACATGATGACAAGCGGTGTCATGACATCATTCCAGGTACCGAGCGCTGTCAGGATGGCTACTGTCGCATGCATAGGCTTCATCATAGGAAATACAACTCTCCAGTATGTTGTCCATGTGCTTGCGCCATCGATGTCTGCAGCCTCCTCAAGTGCCATAGGAATATTTTTCAAGTATCCACTATATAATAATACATTCATTGGCATGTAAAATACAAGATATAAAATGATAACTCCTGCCCTGTTTCCAAGTCCCATCTGCGCAGTCTGCTTTACAAGAGGCATCATGAGAATTGAGAATGGCACAAACATACCGCTTACAATGTAAAGATATATGAAACGGAAGCTCTTTTTCCTTGCCATGCCTCGTCCGATAACATATCCTGCAATCGAATGGATAAGGATTGCGAGAACAATTGTCACAATAGTGATAAGCAAGCTGTTTCCGAGAGAATGCCAGAAATCAGTCACCTTCATAGCCTCTGTGAAGTTTGAAAAGCTCCACTTTGAAGGGAATGAAAGAGCTCCTGCGACATCATTTGTCATCTCACTCGGTTTCTTGAAGGCAATGATAACAGCCATATACAGCGGGAAAAATACAGTTAAGGTTCCCAATATTAAAACGATGGTAAGTACCCAGTTTGATTTTTGTTTTTTCATTATAACTGCTCCTCCTTCTTATTCATAACGCCCATCTGGAATAGTGAAATAGCCACAATTACAACAAAGAAAATTACTGCGTTTGCACTCTGGAAGCCAAACTGTCCTCCATCCATACCATTTCTGTAAATCAGGTATGAGATTGACTCAGTGCTCTGCGCCGGGCCGCCCTTTGTCAATGACATAATCTGGTCAAATACCATGAGGAAGTTCTTTGTGCTGAGCACCAGATTGATTGTAACAAATGGCATAACGAGTGGAAATGTAACCTTCCAGAACTGCTTCCATTTGCCTGCTCCGTCGAGCATGCTGGCTTCGTAAACATCCTCAGGCACTGTCTGCAGTCCGGATATATAAATGATGGTATTCATGGCAACCGCCTGCCATACCCCGACAATCAGCACACCAATCCATGCATATTTTTCACTTGCCAGAATACTGTTTTGTAGGAAACCGATGTTGAAGGTATTTCCTACTGCCGGCAGAATATATGTAAAAATAAAGCTGAAAATGTAACCAATAACCAGTCCGCCAAGGATATTCGGCACGAAATAAACACCTCTTAATGCACTCTTGCCGCGGATATTGCTGTTTAACGCAACTGCCATTACAAGGCTTAATACATTTACAAGTACGGTTCCTGCAATCGCATATTTAAAGGTAAACAGATAGCTCTTTCCGACTCTGGCGTCGGTAAACAGGTCTGTATAGTTTCTAAGTCCGACATAATCATATGAGCCGTAGCCCTTGTAGTTTGTAAAGCTGTAAATCACACCCTTTATCATCGGCAGTGTGTTGAATGCGAAAAATAAAACCACAACAGGTATCACAACTGCCCAGAATGTCTTGTCTCTATTTGACATTTTCTTTTTCATTTTGCATCCTCCTGTTCCTTCTGGTAATCCTGTACTTCACGAATCAGATCTCTGTTGTAACGCTTCCAGTCTGAATCAAATTTCTTTAAGAACTTCTCCTTTGCATTGTCACCTGTGTCAAGCAGATATGTCTGAATCATGGCGTCCACGCTCATCTCACTTGGATAATGATGATCCTGATAATCCGACATACGGTTGTCCTTTATATACTCCTGCATATCCTTCAGTGTATCCGGTATTGCGAAATCTCCATCCTTGCAGGCAATTCCGCCCTGGTCATCCAGATATGTCTGAATTGTCTCATCGCTGTACAGATATTCAAGCACCTCGTATGCTGCTTCCTTATTTTTGCAGGCCTTCATAACTGAAAACTGTAAATCTATTCCTGAATTTAACACATTGTCAGCCTCATTATCATTTGCCGGGAAAGTAAATGAACCGATATTCATATCAGGATTAACCGACTTAATCTGAGGAATAGCATAGCTTCCTATCGTGTACATGGCAGATTCACCTCTGGCAAAGGCTGTACATGCGTCATTGTAGCTGTAAGCATATGGATTGTCCTCTGCATAATCAAGTAATGTGCGTATCTTGTCGGCAACCGGAGAATATGCCTCCTCAAATGTCGTATTTCCCATATTTACCTGATTACAGGTGTCTGAATCACAAAGACCTACTGCAAGAGCATTCCACGGTGCCAGACATGTCCATGTATCCTTAAAGCCCAGATACAAAGGAAGTGTTCCGCTTTCCTTTATCTCATCGCACAGTGCTGTAAACTCACTCCAGGTTGTAGGCACCTTCCAGCCATTCTCTGCAAACATATCCTTGTTGTAAAGCACTCCTGCTGCATTTGCGGCGTAAGGAAGTGCATAGGTGCCATCCTTTGGAATGAACTCAAGCTCCTTGTCCATATCCAGATATGCCTCTTTTACAGTGTCCACTACATCCAGATCTGAGATATCCTCAAACAAATCTGCATCCAGGAAATTTGAATAATTGATATCTCCACCTATTGCAATGATATCCGGATAATCCTCACGGATGAAGCGTGTCTTTAAAATAGTCATAGCCTCATTCGGAGATGAGATAGTCAGATGAATATCATCGTGAGTCTCATTAAATTGCTTCTCAATCTTCTCGAAAGCCTTAACAGCCTCCGGCTTATAAGAAACCACCTCAATCTCAGTTTTTCCGTCCGCCCGCTTTTCATTTCCACATCCGGTCAGTCCTGTCGTGCACATTCCGAGTGCCAGCACAACCGCCATAGCCTGACAAATCTTTCTTTTTGCCATATTTTTTCACTCCTTTTCTGTTTTATTTGCTCTTTTTCCTGATAAACTGATTATAACATACCATTATGCATACAATAAATACCTTTATTTTTGCTTTTTTATATCAATATGCTATAAAATATGCTATAATTGCATATAATGTCGCATAAGGGTATATTTATAGCATTAATCAATAAGGAGTGACTCACATGGACAAGCTTTCCTTCAATATTTTTCCAAATGTAAATTTCATAGATTTGTGTATGTACCAGTTCGGCCACGAGCAGTGCGAACCGGGACACTCATTTGGTCCTGCCACAAGAAACCACTATCTATTCCACTATGTACTGTCCGGCACCGGCACTCTGATGGCCGATAATGCAAAGGGCATTACACAAACCTACAACATAAAAAGCGGGCAGGGCTTTCTGATTTTTCCCGGCCAGATAAATACCTATATCGCAGATGACAAGCTTCCCTGGGAATACATATGGATTGAGTTTGACGGTCTGCGCGTCAAGGAGGCTCTCACCACAACAGAGCTTACCAAAAATAATCCTGTATATCACACACACTCAAAGGATATCCGCGAAAAACTTGTTGAGGAAATGCTCTACATCACAAGGCACCCCTCAGAATCACCGTATCACCTGATTGGGCATATGTACCTTTTTCTGGATTATCTGATGCAGTCAGCCAAATCATCAAAACTCGTTCCGGGTGGGAAAATGAGTGATTTTTATATAAAAGAAGCGATGAATTATATCGAGCAGAATTTTCAGAATGATATATCAATCGAAGATATTGCCGGAGTCTGCGGCATAAACCGAAGCTATCTGGGCAAAATTTTCAAAAATTCCGTTGGACATTCACCTCAGGAATTTCTCATGAATTATCGTATGATAAAGGCCACAGAGCTTTTAAAGCTGACCTCCTTATCCATCGCAGATGTTGGTTCTGCTGTTGGATACGAAAATCAGCTTCATTTCTCACGCGCCTTTAAAAATATCTACGGAGTGGCTCCGAGGGAGTGGAGGAACGAGCATAAATAAGCTCACTGTTCATCCTTCACAAATTCATTTACATTGTCAGGGGTCACCTTCTCATACGGCAGATAAACATACTTTTTATCCTCAAACTTTATGTTTTTCATGCTGCCCCCGGTGGCTGCCAGATAGGCAAGCTGAGCCATAGCCCTTGCCTGTCCCTCCTTGTCATTGTAGACTGTTGCCGCAAGCTTCGACTGCTGCACTGCTTCAAGCCCATCGTCTGTGCCGTCCACTCCAAAAAATGCAGGTACATTCGATTCCGTCACACCAAGCTTTTCGTATGCGTCTATCGCTCCCAGTGCCATTGCATCGTTGTTTGCGATAACCAGCTCTATGCTGTTTTTATACTGACCTATAAGCTGTGTCATACGGTTCTGCGCCTGAGCACGATTCCAGTTTGCTATCTGACAGCTCAGCTTTTCTATCTGAAGACCGTTATTCTTCATGCTCTCTGTCACACTCTCTGTCCTGACGATGGCATCCTGATGTCCCATCTCTCCCTCCAGGATGACGTACTGTATCCTGCCATCACCGTTTTTATCCACACCCGGATTATTCTTTATATAATCGGCAATGAGTTCCCCCTGCATCTGACCTGACTGCTTTGCCTTGGCCCCGACATAGTACAGCTTATCCCAGCGATTTAAATCCTCATCAACCGGCTCCCTGTTAAAGAAAATAATCGGGATGTCCTTTTCCATTGCAGCATTTATAATATGCGACAAATCTGTTCTGTCTGCCAGATTAATACACAGCACATTACAGCCGTCCTCTATCATCTCCTGCACCTGGTCATCCTGTGCACGCTGTGAGCCTGCAGCATCCATGATTGTCATGCTGATATCGTATTTGTCTGTATCAAGACTTGCGCACTCCTTTTTGAAAGTTTCTATCAGCTCCCCGATAAATGTATCCTTCTGGTCATAGCAGGTCACGCCTATATATATCTGTTTTTTCTCGTCAACTCTTGTGTTGCTGCACGAGATAAATGACAATATCAGTGCAAAACACAGTATCATCATAGTATTTCTTATTCTGCTTCTCATTTATTGTTCCCCCACTACTGGCTGATTGCATACAAAAGCTTCTTGTTTTCTTCATCAAACAGATTTTTTCTGGTAAGAAGCTGGTAAGATACCGGCTTTTCCTCTACTGAATATTTTCTACTGCCACGCAGCATATCGACCAGTCCTACAACACTTTTGTATCCGGCAGCAAATTCATCAGGTGTGATAAGAGCCTCTGTCCAGCCCGAATCGAGATAATATATGGCTTCTGTTGAGTTTCCTATCCCATATACCAGTGCACCCTGCAGATTATTATCAGAGGCTTCCTTTGCCGCATCAACCACACTTGCATCATCTATTGCAAGAACTATGTCAACCTTTCTCTGTGACTGCAGATTTATTTTCTCCCCGGTATCCGAAACACCTGATACAATCCACATCACAACACAGCCGCTCTCCGCGAGAGTATCCTTTATGCCATCAATGCGTTTTTTACAGGCATCGGATTCAGTGTTTTCACAATAGATTCCTATTTTTTTACCTGAAAGTGTTCCGTTGTTGTCAGCAAGAAGCTTTTGTGCCAGTTCCACACCCATGCTGTACTGGTCAAACTCCACTGTATTTAACGACTTAAAGCTCTCGCTTCCCGCCTGGTCTCCGACTACCATTATCGGTGTCTTTTTATTTATCCGGATAAGTGTATTAAGGCTTTTTTCTTCTGTCATTTTTTCTGCTGTCGGCTTGAAAACGACCGCATCAGCTTTTTTGTTTATCTCCTGCTTTATGACATCAATTTCATCTGACATGTTGTTCAGATTTTCCTTACTTATCATAACTACATCCACACCATACTCAGAGGCCGCCATTTTCATGCCATATTTAAACGCAGCACTGTGGCTTTCATCCACATCAGCCATCACAACTGCAATACGCTCCGGTTTCTCATTAAGCTTATTGTATGCGATAAAACCTATTCCTATCACAAGTAGTACTCCCAGCAGCAGCTCTGTTATGATGAAGTTTCTCTTATTCTTGCTCATATTTGTCCATTTATTTTTCACTGTCACTCTCACACCTCCCATGCAGCAAGGCAATTGTACTTGCTTCATGCTATATGATGCTCCTCAAATTGAAGTCTGTTTTCCTCTGAATAGACAATTGCCGGGATTTTGATTGTCACAACTGTTCCCTCATCAAGCTCACTTTCTATATGCAGGCCATAGCGCTCTCCAAACAGTATCTTTATCCTGTTATTTACATTGACAAGCCCCACTCCCGAGCCCTTCTTGTGAACCCTGTCCGTATTTGTCAGCAAAAGTGGAATTTCATTCTCCGGAATGCCCATTCCGTTGTCTGATACCGTTATGATGATATCCTCTCCCACTTTTTGGCCTCCGACTACTATCTCTCCGAAATCGTCCAGCTCTCTGATTCCGTAATTTAGTGCGTTTTCCAAAATCGGCTGAAGCACCAGCTTCACCGCACAGTAGTCCATTATTTCCTCGTCTACCTCAAAGCTCACCTCAAATTTGTTCTTATAGCGCACCTTCTGAATATTCATGTAGCTTTTTGCGTGCAAAAGCTCATCGCGTACTGGTATTATGGTATGTCCCTTCGACAGACTGATACGGAAAAGCTTTGCAAGCTGCGTAATCATAAACGAGGCCTCCTCGTTTTTGCCTCCTTCAATCATCCATGTGATGGAGTCAAGAGTATTATACAAAAAGTGCGGATTAATCTGGCTTTGAAGCACATCAAGCTCGCTCTTTCGTCTCTCGTTCTGCTCCCATACGATCTTTTTCATGAGCTCATTGTTCTGCTTATATGAATTACGTATAGAGTATCCCAGATGCCGTATCTCTGAGGAACCACCTACATAAATATCTGCTTCATTGCCATTCTCATACCTTTTCACAGAATCATCCAGCTTCATTATCGGCTTTGAAATACGTATAGCTATCACTCTGTTTATCCACACAAACATCATAGCCATAATAATCATTATAACAAAAACAAACTGCTTCACATCCGCCATCTTATTGGTAAAGATGGAGTATGGCATCACACATACAAGCTTCCAGCCTGTGTAGCTGATTGTATCTACCATAATCTTACGATGCACTCCATTCAGATAATCATCATATATACTGTTTTGCGACTTTGCCGCAACATCGCTGTTTTCCGGAACATCTCCATCAAACTGTATCTGATGCGGATGGTAAATAATATTGCCATTTGCATCACACAGATAATAATACTGTCCTTTTCCCGATGTATTTATCCTCTCAAGCATCCTTGATACACTCGAATAATCCATGTCCACAAGCATCACACCCATCTGTGATTCTGAACCGGAGGTCAGCTCCACGGCACGGCTTGATGATATGACCAGATGATATCTCATGGAACCATCGTCAAACAGATTCTGTACATGAGGTGTTGAAAAATGTATATTTTCCATGCGCTCCATAGCTTCTATGAACCAGTCCTGTTTTGTCACATTCGGGTCCTCCTTCTGGGACACAACAGGCTCTGCAGCTATAAGGCTTCCATACTGATTATACAAGGCAATACTGCGCAGATATTCCTTGTTTGACTCATAGAGCAGGCTCATGCCATCGTGTATGCTGTCAGACTGCTTTAAAATATCATTCTCCTTTATTACATTATAATACGCCGCATCCGAAACCTGCCTCATATTGACCAGATAGCTTTCCACACTGTCTATTGTCTGGTCCATCACCTTATGATTGCTCTCTATGATACTGTCCTGCGATGCATCGGCAAATTTTATATACATCACCACAACTGTGACAAGCATTATTGCAAACGACAGCAGTGAGAATGAGAGCATTATTATGGATTGTATATTGCCTGATTTATACCTTATTCTTCTCATACTCTGTCCTGTACCTGGATGGGGAAACCCCATACTTTCTCTTAAAAACATAACTGAAATAGTTCGGATCCGCATAGCCTACATTCTGGGCTATGACATAGCTCTTGTCGTCTGTCTCCACAAGCATTCTGGCAGCCTTGTCCATTCTGTAATCAGTCAGATACTCCACAAACGAGCTGCCGGTTTCCTTCTTGAACAGACTTGAAAAATACGAGTTAGATACTCCTAATTCCTTACATGTATCGTCAAGTCCAAGGTCCACACTTCTGTAATTCCTGTGCACATAATCCTTTGCACTGTCTATGAGTGACTTCTTGGAGTTGTATCTGGCATCAGCCATATCGTCGTGCAGCCTGCTTGAAAAATCCAAAAGCCACTGCTTGAGCACTACCGGCTCAAAATTGGAGAGCTCATTATAAAGCCTGCCTACACTTCCCGATATTTCCTGCGCATTTAGCTCATTATTGCTCATGAAATGATATAACTCACTGATCAGCTCCATTACTGCCACATGGTAGTTCTCAAGTGACTGCTGCGACATAAAATTGTGCTGCATATACGCCTCAACAGCCTGTCCCACATCCTCTATCTTGCCGATACAAATCATTTTAAATAAATATGACAGCTCATTTCCCTCATCGCCATCCTTTGATATACGTCGCTGTGGCTCAACCTCTGTCATGTTTATTGCCCTGTTGCTGCCATAAAGCACCCTGTAGGATACTGCCTCCCTCGCACTCTGATAAGAGCTCACCAGCTCCTGTACATTTTCGCACACCTGTCCGATTCCGACAGTTACCTTTGCTCCCATTACATGATTTACATATTTGCAGAATCTGTCGCACTCATCTGTCAGCTCAGAGATATCCTCCTGCTGCACAAGCTGGGCTATCATGACCGTATCACCGAGATAGTTAAAAATCCTGCCATTCCAGCGCTCCTTTAAATCAGCCTGTGCCTGTCGCTCTACTGACACTGCAAGCAGTCTGATATCCATGCCCTGCGGCATCTGACTTGCGGAGGTATGTATGATAATACAGCAGTAATATGGTCCCTCAAGCACAATCTTATAGTCACGCATATACCTGCCCAGCTCATTTTCCGGTATGCGTCCCTCGATAAGTGTCGTGTAAAAATTTGACTGCAAAATAGGCAGCGATGCTGCATAATACTGCTTCAATATGTCTGTGTTTTTCTTCTCATTCAGCTCATCATCCAGCTTTGTCTTAAGCTTTTTGAATACCTCCGTGATTTCAGCCAGATTGAGTGGCTTTAAAATATACTCCTCTATCTCGAGATGTACTGCCTCCTTTGCATACTCAAAATCGTCAAAGCCTGTGAAAAGCAAGAGCTTCGTCGCAGGAAACCTCTGCCTGATGTTACTGCACAGCTCAAGTCCGTCCATGTAAGGCATACGTATGTCAGTCATCACAACATCCGGCTGCATGTCCTCCATCATTTCAAGCGCCTTGAAGCCATTTCCCGCATGTCCTACCACATGAAAACCAATCTGCTCCCAGGATACCTTTCTCTCGATTACCTCTATTACATCCTCTTCGTCATCAACCAGTAATAATGTATACATTTTATGTCTTCTCCCTGCTTGTAATTATTGAACTGCATACACCATAAAATCCGTGTGTAGCATAAATTTATCCCCCGGATATTAAAATGTGTCTGTATAGTATTATACCACATC
>OHHT01000197.1_pt1 | contig 25997 bp, 19 predicted proteins | sample 1568061 | NCBI WGS metagenome assembly OHHT01 (sample SAMEA3879550, study PRJEB24766) | human gut metagenome | biome: human-associated habitat; feature: feces | place: USA | collected 1985/1987 | reverse complement strand
CTGATAACGATGGCAAGAATGAAAAGTCCTCGGAGAAAAAAGGTTCTGAGAATTCCGTTTCAGATACTGCTTCATCCAATCCGGAATACGTGCATCTTTCCCGGGATTAATATTAGGGTCAATAAGAAGCGGTAATATTTGCTTTAATCCATGTTTTTGCACGAACGTATCTGCTAAAACTATTTCTTGTTGCACCCAGTCCGAATTCAACGACTCATTTGAAATAAAAAGTACAAACAAATGAGTATTTTGCAGTCCTCTTAGTATTTCATTGATCAGTTTTTTACCGTTATCGAAACAACACTCGTCGAAAACGCACCGCGACGCACCTAACAGTTTATAAACCTTCCTTACAAAATCTTTTTGAACCGAACTATGTGATAAAAATGCTTTATTCATAAACTTTAAAAACTAAAGACTCTTGTTTATCTATTTCTGTACTATCAACACGGCACTGCCTCAATCTTGCCTTAATTTCTTGTTTTCTTGGCGTATCGAAGACAGGAAATCTGACGCTTTCTTGCTTCTATTTCCACTTCCATCAGCTTTCTTTCCTCTCGAAGTTGCCTGGTCTCAGTCCTAATCTCGGAGATCTCGTTCTTGACCGCCTCGCAGTCCGCCTTCAAGGCGGAGACAGTAGAGCGCAGAGAGGCTTCCTTGAGACGCAACTCCTCGGCCAATGCCTGGTTGAACTCAAGCAGCGAGGCGTGCTCTTTAGAGAACAGGCGCTCCACCTGAACCTCGCCCAAGAATTTCAGGCAGTCCTTTACTTTCTGCCAAGAGGCGAGAAACCTCGGGGTATCAATTGTCATTGTCATAGGTATCTCGTTTTAATAGTTTCAAGCGTTACGGCATTAGGGTTTAAATGGCGAGCAAGCCGCCAGCGTTTTTCACATTAATCGCCGTTAATCGGACGTTAATCTGTCGTTAATACTTTTCCGTCATTCGGACAGTAATACAACATTGTTCCCCATCGCAGTATCGCTCTGCGCTATGCCGCCACTCGAATGGGGATATGTTTCCTATTGGTACTGGGAAGAGATGCTACATCAAACATTTGATTTCTTCCTCGGTCATGCCCGTCGCCTTCATGATACTATCAATGGGGGTGCCAATTGACAAGAGGTTTTTGGCGACCTCAACAAGAGTTTCTGAACGACCTTCAGCACGACCTTCAGCACGACCTTCAACAAGACCTTCAGCACGACCTTCGGCTTTTGCAGTATCCAATGAGTTCTTAATATCGCGATAGGCTTTGAGACTATCCTCATATTCGCGGAGCTCGACTTTGGAGAATTGGGCTATCTCGGCTTCGGAGAACAGGCGGTTGAATATCTCATTGCGCAAATAGTCTGGCTGGCTATCAAGGCGGGAGAGGTTGCGAAGGACATAGAGCCATTTGTCATAGTTGGTCTCAAGCTCCTCTAAACTTTTGTTGAATTTCGAAATTTCAACGTACTTGAAAGTCAATTTATCATTGAACACACGATGAGTTTGCTTGTCAAGTAGGCCGATGTCGTGGTTGATGCTTTCAGTAGAGAAGGCTGGATCGCTCATCTCATAGTTGAGCAAGGCCACCACATAGACATGTTTTAGCTGATAGTTCCAAACGTCACCCTTCTCGGCTTGCTCGCGGATTGGGAAGGTTGCGTAGTAAAGAGAACGGTCCTTAAAAAAAGTCTGATAGGCATTCTGCATCTCGACGATAAACTTCTCGCCTTGCTCGTTCTCACAATAAACGTCGAAAATGGCCTTGCGTTCAGAGCGGACATCCCCGACGTGTTCGCTGTTGAGAAACGTCACGTCCTTTACGACCTGCTCGCCATCAAAGAGGGAGTTGAGAAAGTCGATGAGCAAGTCCTTGTTGAGAACTGTGCCGAAGACACGCTTGAACCCGAAATCGGTCAGCAAACTGATATATCGTTCTTCTGAATTTCGCATAACTTTGATTTTTTACAAAGGTATGGGATTTTTATGACAACGGCAAATTTTAAAGTGAAAATCCGTAGAAAACGTGTTGGAAGACATGGAAGGGTGGAACCATGCGGGACACAAAACGGCTTGCCGAAGGGTAAACAACACGAGTAACTCTCCGCGGGGAATTACATGCGTTACGCCGCATTTTGTGAACGGATTATGAACGGATTGTAAACGGATTGTAAACGGTTATGAATGGATTTGCATTCGGTTGTACCATTGCATACCTTTGCACCGTCTTCAGCAGACGTTATCAGCAACGCAGCTGACAAAGAGATTCATTATCAACTTCAAAAACTTTCAAGGCAATGAAACAAAATCGCAGTCCCACCAAGTCCGCAGAACAGCGGCTAAACAAATCGGTCACGTATCGGTCTCGTATCGTTTCCGTATCGATCTCGTATCAATCCCGTATCGTTCTCGTATCAATCCCGTATCGTTCTCGTATCGTCCTCCTATCGTTCTCCTATCGTTCTCGCTTCCGGAAGCGGAAACAATACGGAAACGATACGGAAACAATAGAAGAAGCAAGGGAGAAACAAGGGAGAATGCTCCCAACTCAAAACATTTTCAAATTTTTAAAACTTTACAATTATGGCAAGACTCAATGGTATCTTAACCAAACTCCAGGGATCAGTAGGTAGCTTTACCTTCAAGCAGAACGGTGGTCAGACCGTCGTGTCTGAGAAGATCACCCAGACGACCAACGCGAAGACCAATGGTCAGCAGAAGCAGCGCATGAAGTGGACGAACGTCATTCGTATGTATCAGGTGCTGACGCCTTATCTGAAGCTCGCCTTCGGCGGTGCTCGCAATGGACGCAGCGATTACAACAAGTTTGTCTCGACGAATCTCGGCAAGGCTCCGGTCTATCTCACCAAGCAGGAGGCCCAAGCGGGGGCAAGCATCGTGGCGCCCTACGAGGTGACGCACGGTTCCATCAAGTCTATCAAAATCAACGGGAAGGGCAACCAGGCCGTGACGGACATCAGTCTGGGCGACCTGGCTATCACGGACGAGACGACGGTGAAAGAGTTTTCGAACGCCGTGGTGCAAAACAACGGTCTCTATGAGTATGGCGACCAGATCACGTTCTTCCTGGTCAGACAGGAGGTGAACGACGTGACGATGCTTCCGATGGCGGTAGTGGAGGCCTGCTGCGTCGTGCTGGACAAGGCTTCTGAGGCGAAACTCCTTACGGTCGTGGATGTTCGTGGCTTCTCGGTGCAGGAGGGGCGTCTGGCGGCGCAGGCTACTCATGAGTTCGGCAATCATGGTCTGGTGTGGATTCACTCCCGCAAGGAGGCGGCAAAGACGCTGGTCTCTACGCAGCACCTCATCTGCGAGAACAACTTGATGAAGGAGTATCAGGGGCAGGCAGCTTACCAGCGTGCCACTGACAGCTACGGTGGCGTGAGTGATGTCTATCTGCGTCCGAACGGTGTGCTGAACCCTGTGGAGAACTCCGTGCCGGGGACTCCCTCGGTGGAGGGGAAGAAGACGCTGCGTCTGTCGGCGAGTCCGGCCAATAGTGGTACGGTCTCAGGGGGTGGTTCCTTTGACAAGGGGAGCCGCGTGAGCATCCATGCCGTGGCCTCGGGCGACTATACCTTCAGCCGCTGGAGTGACGGGGACACGTCGGCGTCGCGTACCGTGACGGTGAATGGGGACATGTCATTGACGGCTTACTTCACTAAGACGACGTCGGGTGGAGGCTCTTCAGAGACGAACCCCGACGGTGGCGGCGGCAACTTGGGTGACTAAGCAGTAGGATGCTGGGGGCGCGAGACGCCCTCAGCACCTTTCATTTTTTCATGAATCCCCGCTGATCGTACGATAATCGACTCGTTAATACTTTATTCTGAGCCTTCTTGCTGATTGACTTGGTCTTAGAAGAACAAGTACTGCACGTAGAGCGAGGCGTTGTAGGCCAGCAGGAAGACGGATAGTCCCATCAGAGCCACACGGGCAGCCAGCAGCCAGCGGGCACGGAGGCGCAACAGGGCGAAGCCCATGGCGATGGGGAGGACGAAGAGCCAGTGGGGCGACATGATATAGACCTCGTTGAGGCCGAAGCCGAGCACCACATGGATGATCATGTCGAAACCCATCCATGACAGGGCGATCCACAGAAAGCGACTGCGGCGCCCCATCCAGATGCCGGCGAGGAAGAAGAGGACGACGAAGGCCTCGACGGCATAGCTCGCCGCATAGCGGTAGGGGACGATGACGGGGCGATTGATGAGCACGTCGCCCAGCACATGGTCGGTGTGGAGCTGTATGGGCTCGCCAAACAAGTTTTCGACGATGCTCTCCAGGCGCGGGGTCGTGGCGTCGGTCCACGACGAGAATTCCCCTTGTCCCATTGGCTTGCCCTGGTGGGCATAGACCGCTTTCTTCATCCGGCGACGCTCCTTCTCCTTGGCCCTTGCGCGGAAGATGCTGTCGGCAGTATGGGAAAGGCCCGTAGTGTCGGTCGTGGCCGACTGCTTGATGAGGTTTTGCATGATGGCGCCGCGCTCTTTCTTTTCCCGTGCGGCCGTCGCCTCTTGGCGAGCGAGGTATTTCGGCTTCTCGAACGTCTGCCACTCCCAGCGCGCAAATCCCCATATCAGCGCCGACGGGACGATAACGGCCAGCAGCAGGTGGGCAGGGCGGAAGAACCGCTTGCCACTCGTGCCCCAACTGGCCAGGAAGACCTTGATGCCATTGTTGAGCGAGATGCCCGCCGTGAGCAGGAAGAACAGTACGGTCTGTGCCTTCGTCAGCGGCCTGCCGCGAAGCAGACTACGGCCCGCGACGTAGAGGGTGAGGATCAGGGCCGTCGTAGAGAGGCCGAAGTGGTCGGGGACGCTGAGCGACACCATCGTGTAGGCGAAGGAGAGAAAGAGAAGGGTAAGCAGCAGGGCGTCGGTCGCAGGTAGAGAGACGATCTCCCGCAGGATGCGGAAGAGGAAGATGACGGCGTAGAAAGTGGCTGCGACGAGGAACATGGCCGTGAGAACTTGCGCGAAGTTGACCCCCGTAACGAGGATGATCAAGTGGTTGATTTGGGCGGGAATCCACATGAAGAAGGCCAGCAGCGGGTGGCGGTAGATGTTGTAGGCCGCCGACCAGTCGTTGAGTACCAGGTAGGTGATGGGGTCGAAGCCCGAGATGTGGAAGTGGCGCAAGACGAGTTTGCGGTAGCCGTCCGTGACTTGGGAGAACCACTCCCAGTAGCGACAGACGATCATCGTGTTGAGTACGAGGGCATAGAGGAGGGCGCCCCATGCCAGTCTGCGCTCCTCGCGTCTCACCTTGAAAAGGCCGAGGGCGCTATGCAATGCCTGGACGATGATGGTGGACCTGCTGTGGTCGGATGCTTGATTCATGCCGCAAAATTACGCTTTCTTCGCCGATGATGCAAATTATTCGGCCCGATAGCTTGGCGGAAACCATGGAAATGACTAATTTTGCCCATAGAAAGACGACAACATGGAGATACTCATAGCTTTCGACTCCTTCAAAGGGTGTCTCTCCAGCCAGGCAGCAGGAGAGGCCTTCGCCCGTGGCGTGCGATCCGAGGGTGCCACCTGTCGTGTGCTGACGATGAGCGACGGTGGCGACGGAATGCTCGATGCCTTTCTCGCGACCTTGGGTGGAGATCGCATCACTATCGCCTGCCACGATGCCCTGATGCGCCGTATAGAGGCCTCCTACGGTCTCTGTGGCCAGCGTGCCATCATCGAAGTGGCCCAGGCCTGCGGATTGTCGCGCATCGAACCGGAGAACCGCAACCCCCTCGTGGCCACGAGCTACGGTGTGGGTGAACTGCTGGCCGACGCCGTGATGCGTGGCGCAAAGGAGTGTGTCATCGGCCTCGGAGGCACCGCTACCAGCGACTGTGGTATTGGTATGATCCGGGCCCTGATAGAGCACTTGGGGCGCAGCGCCCACGACCGCTTTGACGCGGTGCGGGATCAGTACTTTCAGGATCTGCGCATCGTCCTCGCCTCCGACGTCCAGAATCCGCTCTGTGGCCCGCTGGGAGCAGCCCGCGTCTTTGCCCCGCAGAAGGGGGCCACTGAGGCTATGGTTGAGGTCATCGATCGCCGAGCAGCACGCTTCGCCGACGTGAGCGCGCGCCACTTCGGCTACGACCTTCGCAACGCCCATGGCGCAGGGGCGGCAGGCGGACTGGGCTACGCCTTCATGGAGTATTTCCAGGCCACGATGTGCTCAGGAGCGGAACTTCTGCTCGGAGCCTGCCACTTCGACGAGATGATCGATGAAACCGCCGTTATTGTGACGGGAGAGGGGAGTAGCGACGCTCAGACGCTGATGGGGAAGTTGCCCTTCGTGGTGATGGCCCACGGCAGGCGCAAAGGTGTCGATGTCGTGTTGTGGTCGGGTCGCGTCCAGGATGCGCAGCGACTGCTCGATGCAGGATTCGCAAGCGTGGGCAGTATCCATCCCGAGGGGTTCCCACAGGAGGAGGCGATGAGGCCCGACGTGGCCGAGGCGCATCTTGCCCAGCGGGGTGCGCAGCTGGTCAGGGAGCTCCGACTGCAAGGGAAAATTAAATGATAGAATCGGCTATGCGCTCGATAGACCTGATAAGATGGCTGATAGAAAGGAATAGCCGATCGAATCGATAAAAACATAGTGTGTATAATCAAAAAAATAGACCCAAATTGGAATCAACTAATAAGAAAATAGAGTCATGAAGAAAGGATTGATTTTAGGAATGTTCTCCGCCTCGCTGATGCTCGCCTCGTGCGGCGGAATAAGTGGCGGTACGACGACGCAGGGCAACCAGGGCAACGGCAGTATGTTGGGCAGTGGTGTCGGCGAGTCAGTCGGCAACATTATCTCGTCGATCATCGGTGGTGGCAAACTCTCGAAGGAGAATCTCTACGGCACCTGGCGCTACGACGGTCCGGGATGTGCCTTCACCTCGGAGAACCTCCTGGCGCGTGCTGGTGGCGAACTGGCAGCGGCGAAGGTGGAGGAGAAACTCGGCGAGGAGTATCGCAAACTGGGCTTCACGTCTTCCAACACCCAGTTGACGTTCGCCAAGGACGGCACGTTCTCGGCCAAGATCAACGGCAGGGCCTGGAACGGCACCTATACCTATAACCCGACCGACGCTTCGCTGCAACTGAAGGGTCTCCTCATCAATCTCAATGGCTATGTCGTCCGCAACGGCCTCTCGGGCATTAGCGTGCTCTTCGAGTCGAAGAAGGTGCTCACGCTCTTCCAGACGATGGCAGCCGTGAGTGGCAACAGTACGGCGCAGGTCGTGGGAGACATCTCCAAAAACTATGACGGCGTGCGTGTCGGCTTCGACTTGAAAAAGTAATAGTAGGATTTTTTTTCACTCACCCCCTCATCCTTAGGACACATGAAGAAGATAGAACGTATGAAAAAGCATAGTCGCATGCTAAAGTCGGTATGTATGAAGCCTTTTGCAAGCATGAAGCTGCCGACCCTTACCGTGCGCATCCTCTCCACTCTCTGTGCGCTGACGATGGTCGGCCTCGCCGCCCAGGCGCAACTCCTCTACAAGATCAGTGGCAAAGACCTGACGCGCCCGTCTTATATCGTTGGTACGATGCATGTCGTCTCCTCGTCGTTTGTCCCACAGATTGTGGGCATTGACGAGGCGCTCAACACGACCGACTGCGTGGTGGGTGAGATCGACTTCAAGGAGGCTTTGTCTCAGGATTTTCTCACCCGCGTCTCCGAGGCGATGATGCTACCTGAGGGCAAGACCATCAAGGACCTGCTGACTTCTGACGAGATGAAGTCGCTCAACAAGGCGCTCCTGAGCGTGATGGGGGCCGACTTCGACAACCCCGTGATTATGGCGCAGATGGGGCGGATGGCACCAGCGGCTTTGTCCAACGTGCTGACCGTGATGACCTGTATGAAGCGCCATGCGGATAGTTTCGACTCCAGCGACCTCATCGACCTCTACTTTCAAAAGGTAGCGCAGGAGAACAACAAAGCCACGGATGGACTGGAGACGGGCGACGAGCAGATGAGACTGCTCTACGGACAGCCGTTGGAGAAGCAGGTGCGCGATCTGGTCTGCCTCTGTGAACATTTCGACCGGGCGCAACAGGACTTGGAGGATATGATCGCGGCCTATAAAAACCAGGACCTGAAGCGGCTGGGCGAGGTGATGGATCAGCAGTTTTTGGAGGGCTGCTCCGATGGTCCCCAGGACCGCCAGCAGCTTGTCGTGGACCGCAACCGGCGTTGGGTGGAGAAGATGCCGACGATCATGTCCGCCCAGCCTTCGCTCTTCGTGGTCGGTGCGGGCCACCTCGCGGGCGACGACAGCGTGCTGACCATGCTGCGCCAGCAGGGGTATGTCGTGGAGGCTGTGGAGCGATAGGCGCAGGGCTTCGCGACTATATATATGATGGAGGAACAATGGGTTTGACAATCATCCCAACAGGGATCAAGCAGGCCTTGACTACTATCCTCTAAGAAGCAAAAAACTATGCAAAGAGAAACGGACGAACTGTATATGCGGCGCTGCCTGCAACTGGCGCGCTGCGGACAAGCGGGCGCCAAGCCCAACCCCATGGTCGGTGCAGTGATCGTAGCTCCCGGTGGGCGCATCATTGGCGAGGGCTACCATAAGCGCTGTGGCGAGGGCCACGCCGAGGTCAACGCTTTTGCCTCGGTGAGGACCGAGGACGAAACGCTGCTGAGAGAGAGTACGATCTACGTCTCGCTGGAGCCGTGCAGCCACTATGGCAAGACACCACCCTGTGCCGACCTGATCGTCAGCAAGGGCGTGAGGCGTGTGGTCTGCGGCTGCGTCGATCCCTTCGCCAAGGTGCAGGGTCGCGGCATCGAGCGGATGCGAGCGGCTGGCATCGAGGTGGTGGTGGGCGTGATGGAGCGCGCGTGCAGGGAGATCAACAAGCGTTTCTTCACCTACAACACGCTTCAGCGGCCCTATATCACGTTGAAATGGGCCCAAACCGCCGATGGTCTCTTGGGGGCAGAGGGACGGCGGACACCGATCTCCTCGCCTTTCACCCTGATGCTGGTACACCAGTTGCGCAGCGAAAGTGATGCCATCCTCGTCGGTCATACGACCTGGGCGGTGGATGCGCCGAGCTTGACGGTGCGTGAGTGGGCAGGATCCGACCCCGAACGTATCGTCCTGGGCCACGGACTGGAGGGTACGCTCCCTGAGGGCTATCTTCCGTTTGACAGTATCGACGCCGTGCTACGCCATCTCTATGAGGAGAAGAAGCAGTCGCTGCTCGTGGAGGGTGGAGCAAGGACGCTGCAGTCCTTCCTCGACGCTGGTCTGTGGGACGAACTACGCGTCGAGACCGCGCCTTTCTGTCTCGGAGAGGGCGTGCGTGCGCCCCAGTTGCCTGGAGGGGTGCGCCTGGTGCGCCAGGAGGAGTACGACGGACGCACGATTCAATTCTACGAACGCAACGGCCAATAATCTTGTTTTATACTAAGGAACGCAACATTCAATGAACATGGAAGACAGATTGTCGGATACTGACGACTACCGTCGCGACCATTTTGTCCGCATTATTGAGCGGGCAGTGGAGAAAATGACGCTCAAGGAACTGGAGGCCGTGGCCTACGACCTTTTCACCAAGGGCTATCTAGAGGACTACTGATCCTTCAGGTAGCCCCGGCCATCCCTTGCTCCTGAACAGCCATTGTTTCTTTCTCACCCTTGTTTAAATGAGGGTGAGCCTTGCCAGCCTTGCTCTTTGTGCAGGTGTGGCTTTGCCATAGGGCTCATAGCACGTTGCGGCAGATTTTTCGCCCAATGGGTTGCTTATGGCGACAGATAAAAAGCCGAAGCGGATCAAAGTGTTCCAAATTCAAGAATTTGAACAAGAAAACTCTTTTTTGCCCCTTTTCCCCTTGTTTCTCCACTCTTTATTCTTTCGAGAGTTTAATCCGCTTAATTTCCTTTCCGTGTTTTAGTCATTTTCTTTCCATTTTCCGCATTTTAGTAATTTGTGGCATTTCTAGAAATATGTGCTGAAAGGAGAATTCTAAACAAACTGGCATATGGCGGATTTGCCTGTGTCGAGGGAAATGCCTACTTTTGTAGCCATTACAGACGATGAGCTTTTGTATGACAGGAGAAAGAATTGTAAATATTGAGTACATTCCGGCCATCAGTTATGTGCTGGCCCGCAATGGCAAGAAATGCATTCAGCGCGTGGAAGTGGTCAACGACAGCGAGGAGGATTGGCAGAAAGTGGTCCTCACACTGGCGGGAGACCATGTGGCGGGCTGCGAGCGCACGTTTGACGTGCTGCCTGCGGGCCAATCGGTAGAGATCACCGACCTCGACCTGCAGCCCCAGTTGGAGTCGCTGCGCCATCTTTCGGAGAGCGTGGAGACTACTTTCACCCTGACGCTGACGGTCGATGGCGAGGAAATGGAGGTCCAGGACCACGTCCTCCGCATCCTCACGGTCAATGAGTGGCCGGGTGTGGGTATCTCGCCAGAACTGATCGCCGCCTTCGTCACGCCCAATGCACCGCAACTCCAGCCCGTGCTGGTCAGTGCCGCCCGTAAACTGGAGGAACTCACGGGCGATGCTGCCCTTGACGAGTATCAGCAGCAGAAGCCCAACCGCGTTCGCGCCCAGTGTGCCGCCATCTTCCAGGCTATCCGCGACTTGGGCATCGTCTATGCAGCCCCACCCGCCAGTTTTGAGGAGAAGGGGCAGCGCGTGCGTCTTGCCCAGCAGGTGCTGAAAGAGAAGTTGGGCACCTGTCTGGACCTCACCGTACTGCTCGCCTCGGCCTTGGAGGCTGCCGGCCTTCACCCGCTTGTGGTTATCAAGAAGGGCCACGCCTTCGTGGGCTGCTGGCTCATCGACAACTATTATCAGCAGACCACGTCCGACGACGCCGCCTTCCTCTCCAAGGCGATGAGCGACGGCGTCAACGAGATGGTGCTCCTCGAAAGCATCGACCTGACGAGTTCGGCCGACGTGAGTTTCGAGGACGCCGTGGCCAATGCCGAACGCTATGTCACTGCTGAGGCCGATAGCATCGTCTGCTTCGTCGATGTCTATTGCTGCCGCGTCAACCACATCCTGCCACTCCCCACGGAGGGCGAGACGGTGGAAACGGAGGGCGTGGGGCATGGCGACACCACATCATGGGTGCGCCAGCAGCAGACCATCGAGGATGAAGTGCAGGCGCAGCCCAAAGTGCTCACGCGCACGCAGATCTGGGAGCGCAAGCTCCTCGACTTCTCCCTCCGCAACAACCTCCTCAACATGCGCATCGGACAAAAGGTGATTCCCTTTGTCTCTTATCATATCGACACGCTCGAAAACCAGCTGCAGGATGGTGCCGACATCGAACTCGTTGGCAAGCCCGCAGGGGTCAGTACGCAGCCCAACGGCTGGGGCATCTATGATAGCATCAGCTACAAGAAGGATCTGGGCGAACTGGCCGATGCCAGTCTGCGTCGCAAGCGACTGGTCTCCTACCTTGACGATGAAGCGTTGGAACTCTCGCAGCGACGCTTGTTCCGCGAGTCGCGCACGGCGCTGGAGGAGAATGGTGCCAACACGCTCTTTCTCGTTCTCGGACTGCTCAAATGGTACGAGACGGACCGGAGCGAGCGGCCCCGTTACGCCCCGCTGATGCTCCTGCCGGTGAAGTTGGTTCGCAAGGGGGCCAACCGCTATGTGATCCGGACGCGTGAGGAAGACCCCATCTTCAACACCACGCTGACGGAGATGCTGCGCCAGCAGTTTGAGGTGAACATGCCCGACTTCGACACGCTGCCTGCCGACGACCACGGCATTGACGTGAGACGTGTCCTCGCCATGGTGCGTGGAGCCATCAAAACGCAGAAACGCTGGGATGTGGTGGAGGAATGTATGCTCGGCCTCTTCTCGTTCTCGAAGTTTGTGATGTGGAACGACATTCACAACAACTGCGAGAAGATGGAGCGCAACCCCATCATCCAGTCGCTCATCGCCAAGCGCCTCAAGCTCCATCAGCCTAAGCGCCACCTTGTCAACGTGCGCCTCAGCGACCAGAAGGATCCGCCCAACTATTCCGCCGTACCGCTGCCCGCCGACTCGTCGCAGCTCGAGGCCATCCTCATGTCGGGCGTGGACCGCAGCTTCATCCTCTATGGTCCGCCGGGAACAGGCAAGAGCCAGACCATCACCAACATGATCGCCAATGCCCTCTACAAAGGCAAGCGCGTGCTCTTCGTGGCCGAGAAGATGGCGGCTCTGCAGGTAGTGGAGAATCGCCTGCGCAAGATGCAGCTCCACCCGTTCTGCCTCGAGATGCACTCCAACAAGATGACCAAGAGCCACTTGCTACGCCAGCTTCAGGAGGCCCTGGACGTGACCCGCATCAAGGAGCCTGAGGAGTATATGGAGGAGAGCCGACAGCTCTTCCGCCAGCGCCGTCGCCTCGCCCTCTACGTGGAGCGACTGTATCACCGCCCGCAGAGGTGGGGGGTGTCGCTCTATGAGTGTATCACCCGCATCACGGCAGTGGAAAGCGAACCTATTGCGCCGGGCGACTTCTACATAAAGCACTTCTCCATAGATCAGTTTATGCAGGACCTGGAGGAAATACGCACGCTCGACACCGTCTTCGCCGTCAGCGGCCACCCTGCCACCCATCCGCTGCGCGCACTGACCATCACCTCTGCGTCGATGGAACTGGAGAAGCAGCTACGCGGACCGATGGAGGTGATACGGGAGAAGATAGGCGTCGTGAGCGAGGCCGTAGGACGCTTCAACGATGCGACGGATCGTCCCGTGGAGGAATCGACGCGGGGTATGGACTGGATTCTGATAGCCGCAGAGGCGCAGGAAAAGATAGAAAAAGACTATACGAGAGATATCTTCGACCTCGACTACCACCAGGTGCGCGACGAATGGAGGAAGGCGTGCGCAAAATGGTGGCTGCCTCGCATGATGGGCAAACGGAGGGTGCTCTGTCAGCTCCGTGCCTACCGACCCGGGATGAGGGAGGAGGACGTCGAGGCTCTGTTTGACGCGCTCAGCAAATATCACGGACTGCTAAGTGAGCACACTACCGCCACCGCCCTGCCTTTTACAGACGAGGAGGTCGAGGCCATGCGCCTTGTGGCGACGCAGCTGAAGGAGATGGAGAAGATGGGGTGTACCCCCGACAACAACACGCTATCCTTCCTGGGAATGCATATCGACCAGTGGGCGGACCATCTCGACAGTGTGCGCAACTGGACCATCTGGTGCCAGCGCAAGCAGATGCTCCGCGACCATCATCTCGGCAACCTCGTCGAGGAGATTTGGGACAATCCCACTATGTCGATGGCAGAGATAGCCGACGCCTTTGCCAAGGGAGTCTATCAGCGGGTGGCCATGAATATCATCGACGAGAAGAAGCCGCTGAACCTCTTCGACGGTAGACTTTTCGAGGAAGAGATACGAAAATACCGCGAGATAGCGTCTCGCTACGAAGTGCTCACGCAGAAGGAACTCTACTACAAGCTGGCTTCCACTATCCCGTCGGCTCAGGTCGAGGCGTCGAAATCCTCGGAGCTGGGCATCCTCAAGCGCTATATAGCCAGTGGAGGACGCGGGGCGAGCATCCGCAAGATCATCGACCAAATACCCACGCTGCTGCCGCGCCTCTGCCCCTGTATGCTCATGAGCCCGATGAGCGTGGCACAGTTTCTCGACCTCGACCAGCCGCCCTTCGATCTCGTGATCTTCGACGAGGCCTCGCAGATGCCGACCTCCGAGGCTGTGGGAGCGATAGCGCGCGGAAAGTCGCTCGTGGTAGTGGGAGACCCGAAGCAGATGCCGCCGACGAGTTTCTTCCAGATGCAGCAGACGGACGAGAGCCAAGCTGAGAACGACGACATGGAGTCGATCCTCGACGATTGTATCACGCTTTCCATGGCCTCGCGCTACCTCAGCTGGCACTACCGAAGCCGTCACGAGTCGCTCATCGCCTTCAGCAACAACCAATACTATGACGGCAAACTCTACACCTTCCCTTCGGTGGACAACCGCACGTCGAAGGTGAGCTTCATCCCCGTGGATGGCGTCTATGACTACGGACGCACGCGCAGCAATCGCGCCGAGGCAGAGGCCATCAGTCGCAAGGTGGTGAGCATCCTCCAGGACTATATAAAACATCCATCCCATCCACGACGCTCCATCGGTATCGTCGCCTTCTCTAAGGTGCAGCAGGGACTCATAGAGGATATTCTCACCGAGATGCTGGCGAAAAATCCAGAGATGGAGCAGTTGGCCTATGACGCCGAGGAACCGATCTTCATCAAGAACTTGGAGAACGTGCAGGGTGACGAGCGCGACATCATTCTCTTCAGTGTGGGCTACGGTCCAGACAAGCGGGGGAAGGTGTCGATGAACTTCGGACCGCTCAACAACCAAGGAGGTGAGCGACGCCTCAATGTGGCCGTGAGCCGCGCGCGCTACGAGATGATTGTCTTCTCGACGCTGCAGCCCGAGATGATCGACCTGCGGAGAACGCAGGCCGCGGGCGTGGTGGGACTAAAACGCTTCCTGGAGTATGCGAAGACGGGACGCCTGCCCCTACAGGCCGAAGCGCTGGAGACGGGCAATGAGGAGACGGCCAATGACGCCGTCACCCAGAAAGTGGCCCGGATGCTGCAGGGTCGGGGCTACCAGGTCGATCTGTATGTGGGACGCTCGGCCTTCAAGGTCGATATCGCCGTGCGCAATCCGCACGACGAGGGAAGCTACCTCTGTGGCATTCTCTGCGACAACCCGAAATATTATGTCACGAAGACCGTGCGCGACCGCGAAATCTGTCGTCCCGAGGTGCTCCGCCATCTGGGCTGGAAGCTGCTTCGCCTTTGGAGCGTGGACTGGTTCCTCAACCCCGAGGCGACCTTCGAACGTCTGTGTCAGGCCCTGGAAGCGTTGTTGAAGGAGGCTGACGACGACGGCGACCTGTTCTCGCCCTATGAGACCAAGGAACAGCCGCAAGAGCAAAAGCATTCCGCCACGTTTAACATCTCGGCGGAGGAGATCATCTACCCCGAGGACGAATCGCTGCTGGAGACTTACGAGGTGGCTGAGATAAACCATCTCGTCGGCGTGGGTGGCCTCGAGGTCTTGCTTCTCAATGGCCGACGCGCCACTATGGGCGTGAAGGAGATCGTGAGGGTGGAGCAGCCCATCCGTCTCAGCTACCTCGCCAAGCGCATCGCAAAGGAGTGGAAAATACCACGTGTCACGATCCGTCTCACCGACTGGGTGCGGCATGCGGCCTTGGGATGCTATTTCGATAAGGGAGACTCTGAGACCAATCCCACGGTCTGGACCTCTGAGGACCGGCTGAGAGGATGGAATAAATACCGCAAGGCCAGCGGGCGCGAGATAGAAGAGATACCACCCTGCGAGATCGGCAATTGTATCGCCTATCTTGTCCAACAGCAGGGTACCATCCCAAGCAACGAACTGAAACGCGTGGTGGCCCACCAGTTTGGTTTCCCCCGCGTGGGACAGAAGGTGGACAAGTATTTGGAGGAGTGCATCCAACTGATGATCGCCAACGAGAAACTGCGAGAGGACAACGGCATGGTCAGCTGCTAAGCAGATGGCATTGCAGCTGTTCTGTGTTCCTCAAGATCATGTTCCACAAAAGTAAAAAATCAATAATAAATAATAAGATGAGAAGAAAGACAACCTTCCTGCTTAGCCTGTTGCTGACGATCGCCCTGAGCGTGTCGGCCCAGACTTCCGAGCCGCGCCACGAGATTCTCCTGGAGACCGACAGCGGCAATGTGCGCATCGCGCTCTACAACGAGACGCCGCAGCACCGTGACAATATCCTCAGACTGGTGGAGGCTCATGCCTACGACGGCGTGCTTTTCCACCGTGTCATCAGCAATTTCATGGTGCAGACGGGCGACCTCGGCAGCATCGGTGCGCCGCAGGGCAAGCTCCTCGGTGACACGCCGGAGAAATACTCCGTTCCGGCCGAGATCCGATTCCCGCAACTGTTTCATAAGCGCGGGGCCGTGGCAGCAGCCCGCGAGGGCGACGATGTCAATCCGGAGCGCCGCTCTTCGGCCACACAGTTTTATATTGTCTGGGGTCGCCAGTGGGACGATGCGTCGCTCGACAAACTGCAGCAGCGCATAGACCAGATGACGCAGGGGACAGTGAAACTCACACCGGAGATCCGCGAGGTCTATAAGACGCTTGGCGGCACACCCCACCTCGACGGCTCTTATACGGTCTTTGGCGAGGTCGTGGAGGGACTGGAGGTCGTGGGACGTATCGAGAATGCTGCCACCGATGACCACGACCGTCCGCTGAAGGATATCCGTGTAGTTCGTGCCACCGTAGTGAAATAGTCCGACGACCATCTCTCACCAAAGACGACATTCATGAAAACAAAGATCTTTTCTTTTCTGTTCCTCCTGATGGCGGCCACGCTGACGGTCCATGCGCAAAGCGACGTGGTGAGTCTGGCACAGGCCGTGCGTATCTTTCAGAATCCCAGGCAACAATCCGCCAACGACTTGCTCACGAAGCAGGGCTACCAGTACAAGGGCGTCTCGACGGCCTTTGGCAAGGAATACACCTGGGTGAAGAATATGGACCTGACCAAGGACGGCTTGCCCACGAAGTTTTCCAAAGGCAACTCCTCCCTCATCCTCCTCGACGCCAACGGCAAGTCCTTGTATCTCTGCATCTTCAACGCTGCTTGCTACAAGCAGTTTCAGCAGCAGGCCGTGCAGATGGGGTATAAGGCCGACAAGGCCGACGGCAAGAGCAGCACGCTCTTCTACATGAAGGACGATGCGCCGACTATCACCTTCATGCAGCTGGAAAAGCCCATGCCCTATTGCATCATCATCACGGAGTAGCTTCGGGATCTGCTGCCTCCGTTCCGCCCAAAGATCGTACGTAGTCGTAGAGTCGCTTGTAGAATGGGTGGCGGCAGAGCGTGGCAGGGTCGCCCAGAATCATGAGTTTCATCCGCGCACGGGTGATGGCGACGTTCATTCGGCGCAGGTCGCGGAGGAAGCCGATCTGGCCTTCGGCATTGCTACGCACCAAGGAGATGAGAATCACGTCGCGCTCCTGGCCCTGAAAACCGTCCACAGTATTGACTGAGAGGAGGTGGCGGAAAGGTTTGAAGAAGGCGTCCTTCTTGATCAGCGCGCGGAGGTACTGTACCTGTGCACGATAAGGAGAGATGACGCCCACGTCGATCTGCTCGTCGAGCACGCGTCGCTTGCCGATCTTCACAAAATAGCGGCGCAGCACGTCGAGGGTGAGTTCTGCCTCGCGCTTGTTCACCCGCCCGAAACTGTTGCCGACAAACTCCTCGCCACCTTCTCCCGCCTCGCCCTCTACGGCTATCCAGTCTATTGGGATGTCATAGTCGAGAATGCCACGGTGGCTCACTTGTGGTGCACCCACCACCTCGCCGTGGTAGAACCAGTCGGAGGAGAAGCGCATGATCTCCTCGTTCATCCGGTACTGCACCTTCAGCAGCGTCACCACTGCGGGCTTCCGCTCTACGATGCGCTCCATGAGAGTCTTGCCTAGTCCGCCCTTGAGTGCGGCCATACTTTTCACGGTGGGTGGCAACTGGCAGTGGTCACCAGCCAGTATCACCCGCGAGACTCGTCGGATGGCAATCCAGCATGCGGCCTCCAAGGCTTGCGCTGCCTCGTCGATGAAGAGCGTGTTGAACTTCTGACCTTGCATTAGCCGGTTGTTGGACCCCACCAGGGTCGAGGCGATGACACGTGCCTCGTTGAAGAGCTCACTATTGATGCGTAATTCCAGTTCTGTGGCGCGGCTCTTCAGCCTTTCGAGTTTCTGATGGTAGTTTTCCGAACCGCCTCGCCGACGCTGTGCCCGCAGTTCGCGTATAGCCTTGCGTATGGCCCAAAGCTGGGGATAGTCGGGGTGGGCCTCGAAGCGTCGCTCGTAGGTGAAACCCAGCATCTTGTCGTTGACGCGCGAGGGATTGCCAATGCGCAGTACGGGAATGCCCCTATCGACCAGTTTCTCCGAGATCCAGTCCACCGCCATGTTGCTCTGTGCGCACACCAGCACCTGACTCTCGCGCATCAGTGTCTCGTTGATGGCCTCGACGAGCGTCGTCGTCTTTCCTGTGCCCGGAGGGCCGTGGACGACCATCACGTCCTTGGCGCGCACCACCTCGCTGACGGCTTGCTCCTGGGCGCCGTTGAGCCACGGCAGGCGCACTGGACCGAAACCATAGGTCTGTGCTGGCTGGGGACCGTAGAAGAGGTCGCGTAGGTAGGCCAGGCGATTGCCCTTTGCCGAGATCACGCGGTCGAGGGCGTCGAGCATCTCGCGATAGCTCGTCTCGTCAAACGAGAGTTGGCAACCGATCTTCTGTCCGCCGTCGGACTGAAGATCGAGTAGCGGAGCGCTATCGGGGACGACCACTACCATCCGCTCGCCATCGGCGTAGGAGACGGTGCCCGTGAAGGAAAGGAAATGGAGTTTGCCCTCGGTGGTTTGGCGGAAGAAGACTACGGGTTTGCCAAACTCAAAATTGTGCTCTATGTCCAAGTCTTGCTCTCTGTACACCTCCACCACGCGCTGGTTGAGGCTATTATAGTAGTTTTTGCCCACACGCAGGGGAAACCATGCGTCGCCGCGCTTCACCTTGCGCTGCATTCCCACGACCTCCGTCTGTTTGCGGAAAGCCTCTTTCTCAGCGTAATATTCCATCTGCAGCAGCAGTTTCTGCCGCTGGAGGGCTTGTTGGGCGTTCTCGTTGATTGTCATTGCTCGTTCACTCTTATCCTTGGTCGTTAGTTCACTCTTATCCTGTGAGTATATGATTTTTCGGTTTGCAAATATCGTGAAAAATGGTGAGAGAACCAAATAAAATGCGTACTTTTGCGCCATGGATATCCGCTTGCACCATCTTTCCATCGGCTATCGCCGTGGTCCCGTCGTGGCCCGTGATATTAACATTACTATCCTCGGAGGTCGCCTGACTTGTCTCATCGGCGACAATGGCATTGGTAAATCAACACTCCTGCGCACCCTGTCGGGCTTTCAGCCGAAGGTGGGCGGAGAGATTTGGCTGGGTAGCCGCGAGGCCGATAGTCTCTCGCAGCGCGAGCGATCACGGATTATTTCCATCGTTCTCACCCAGCGGCCCGAAATGGGTGGACTCACTGTCCACGACCTCGTCGGCATGGGGCGCAGTCCTTATACGGGCTTTTGGGGCAACCTTGCTGCCCGCGACGAGCTGGCCGTGCGCCAAAGTCTTGTCGAGACGGGGGCTTGGCCGCTTCGTGACCGTAAGATCGACTCGCTGAGCGACGGTGAGTGTCAGAAGGTGATGATTGCTCGCGCCTTGGCTCAGGAGACCCCCATCATTCTTCTCGACGAGCCGACGGCCTTCCTCGACTTCCACAGTCGCATCGACACGCTCCGGCTGCTCTCGCGCTTGGCCCACACCATGGGCAAGACTATCCTCCTTTCCACCCACGACCTCCAGTTGGCTGCCGAGTTGGCTGACCTCCTTCTTCTTCTTTCTCCCGACGGACTTCGTCCTGTCGATCCCGCTACGATCAGCCAGGATATCCGTCAGCGGATCCAAGATTAGGTGGCGGGCATCATCTCCTTGGTGAGCACGCTCTCCAGCTGCTCTGCCGAGAGGCGCAGCTGGAATTCTCCCTTGATAGCCACGCTGATACGTCCCGTCTCCTCGGAGACGACGATGGCGATGGCGTCGGAGTCCTGCGAGATACCCATGGCGGCACGGTGGCGCAGTCCCAGTTCCTTGGGAATGTCCTGGTTGTGACTCACGGGAAGAATGCAACCAGCGGCCCGGATGCGCTTCTTCGTAATCACCATCGCACCGTCGTGGAGGGGTGAGTTCTTAAAGAAGATGTTCTCGATGAGGCGCTGGTTGATGCGCGCGTCGATATAGTCGCCTGTATCGCAGATGTCGCTGAGCGAGATGCCCCGCTCGATGACGATCAGCGCGCCCACCTTGCCACGGCTCATGCTCATACAGGCCATCACGATGGGCATGATGGCCTCCTTGTCCGCCTTTTCTTCATCCTTGTTACTGAAAAAGATGCGCAGCACGCTCTGCACCTGGCGGCGTGCGCCGAGATTGTAGAGGAAGTGGCGTATTTCCTCTTGGAAGAGGACGATGATGCCGATGACACCGACGGAGACGAGCTTGTCCATGATGCTGCCCAGAAGACGCATCTCCAGCACCTGGCTCACGAAGAGCCAGACGAGGACAAAGACCATGATGCCGATGAACACATTGAGCGATCGCGATTCCTTCATCACCCGGTAGAGATAGTAGAGCATCAGGGCGACAAGGAGAATGTCGATTACGTCTTTGATTCCAAATTCAAAAAACATGACTGTGTCTGGGTTGTTGGTGGGGGATTGGCGAGAATTCTCTCTATTGCAGCCTCGGTACTATTTCTTCGATCCAGCCTGGTAGCAGCCGAAGAGGCGTACCGCCTCCGCTGCCGCCTTGACGTCGTGGACGCGGAGGATGGAGGCGCCGTTCATCAGGGCCAGCGTATTGACAACGGTCGTGCCGTTGAGGCTGCCGTCGGGATTGGTGCCCAGCGGCTGGAATATCATCCGCTTGCGACTCATGCCAGCGAGGATGGGGAGGCCGAGAGTACTCAGACGGTTCATCTCGCGGAGCACGTCGTAGTTTTGCTCCTGCGTCTTGCCGAAACCGAACCCAGGATCGAGGATGATATCCTTTTGTCCTAGATCGCGGAGCTGCTGCACCTCGCGTGCCATAGCCAAGAGCATGTCGTGGATGGTGGGCTTCACCGACATGAGGATGTAGGGTACGCCCAAGTCTGCCACCGTGCGGAAAATGGCAGGATATTCGTCGGTCGTCTGCTCCAGCGGCGTATCGACCACGCCCGTGATGCCACCCTCGCTCACGTCGTTGATGATGTCGGCTCCCATCTCCTCTACTACCATTCGTGCCACGTTGGGACGGTAGGTATCGACCGAGAGAATAGCCTCGGGCTGCTCGCGGCGCACGATGGGCAGGGCGAAGCGCAAGCGGCGCATCTCCTCCTCCTCCGGTACCTCCACGCCGTCTGGGCGGGTGGAGAAGCCACCCACGTCGATCATGGTGCCGCCCTCCTCGATGATTTGGTTGGCACGGCGGGCGATGCTCTCCTCGGTCTGTACGCGCGACCCGGCGAAAAACGAGTCGGGCGTGCAGTTGAGGATTCCCATGACCTGCGGTTCACGAAGGCTGACGAGCCGCCCCTTCACTTGTATTGTATATTCCATGTGTCAGTACTTTTTTGCAACAGCGGACAAAAGTAGATAATTAATTTGAATTTGCAAAATAATCGGTGATAATTTGCGGGTTTGAGCTTTTAGCATTACTTTTGCAGTGGGGAAGGATACAGGAGGATGGTGAACCCGTCGGGCGCAGCTATTGCCTGTGCCACCGCGCCCCGTATCGTTTTTATCATCTGCAAGATTATGGACATCAAAGAACTTTACGCACTATATCGTCGCTGCTCCTGCGTGACGACCGATAGCCGCCATTGCCCAGAGAACAGTCTCTTCATCGCGCTCAAGGGCGCATCCTTCGATGGCAATCGTTTTGCCGCCCAGGCTTTGGAGAAGGGCTGTAGCTATGCCGTGGTTGATGAACCGCAATATGCCGTGGCTGGCGACGCACGCTATATCGTCGTGACTGATGCGCTGACTACCTATAAGGAACTGGCCCGTGAGCATCGCCGCCAGTTTGACATTCCTGTCATCGGCATCACGGGTACGAATGGTAAGACCACAACCAAGGAACTGGTTTCCGCGGTCTTGGCCAAAAAATACCGTGTGCTCCACACCGAGGCCAACTACAACAACGATGTAGGCGTGCCGCGTACGCTGCTTCAGATCACGCCTGAACATGAGATAGCGGTCGTGGAGATGGGAGCCTCCCATCCGGGCGACATACAGCAGCTTGTGGATTATGTTGAGCCGACCTGTGGCATGATCACCAATGTAGGGCGTGCCCACTTGGAGGGCTTCGGATCTTTCGAGGGTGTAAAACGGACGAAAGGTGAACTCTATGATTTCATGCGGGCCCATGGCGCCCTGCTCTTTCTCAACGAGAGCGATGCCGACCTGATGGAGATGGCTGCCGAACGTCAGTTTGACCGCGTCGTCACCTATGGCACGGACTCTACCGCCGACATCCGTGGCACACTGATCTCCTGTGCCCCCTTCCTCTGTTTCTCTTTCCAGGCCGCCGCGGCCCTCACACCGCAGCCATTGGAGGTGCGCTCTCAGCTCATCGGATCTTACAACATGAGCAATATGCTCGCCGCCATTGCCATTGGTCTCCATTTCGGCGTGTCGCCGCAGGATGCTGCCCAAGCCTTGGGAGACTACCAGCCGAGCAACAACCGATCGCAGCTGACCGTGACGGATCGCAACCGACTTATCGTTGATGCCTACAATGCCAATCCGTCGAGTATGGCGGCGGCTATAGAGAATTTCCGTCTCACCGAGGCTGACCACAAGATGGCAATCCTCGGTGATATGCGCGAGCTCGGCGAGGCCTCTTCCGAGGAACACCAGCGGGTTGTGGACCTTCTGGAGCGCGACGGTTTCCAAGAGGTGTGGCTCGTTGGCCCAGAGTTTGCAGCTACCAAGACTGCTTACCGCACCTTCCCCGATGTTGAGGCCGTGCGGCGTGCCATTGCCGAGGAGCAGCCATCGGGACGCACCATTCTCATCAAAGGCAGCAACGGTATCCGTCTCTTCGAGTTGCCTGCATTGCTGTAAAGGGTCAAGAGGCCGTGCCAACATCGTTAGCACAGCCTCTTGACTGTTTTTACTTTATGACAACCAACTCAAATCGATCAAACAGAGAAAATTTCCATTAACAATCCCGAGGCTTGTTTAAGGGTTGTTAATAAATGTCGGCGCAGTTATTTCTTGCTTTTGGTTATCCTATTATGAAGAAAGCAAAAGTGCTTTGATCCCAAATATGGATATAGAAGAGACTATCAAGCGAGTAAAGACTGGTGATACAACTGCTCTGAAAAAACTTATCGAAGCCTATTCTCCTATGTTGAGAAAGGTGTGTTTTAACATCACCCATGAGGATGCATTGAATGACCTTGTCCAAGTGGCGTTTATCCGTGCTTACTATTCTCTTCATCAACTTAGAGATGCTTCAAAGTTTGGCGAATGGGTCTCTGCTATAGCAAAAAATGAGGCCTTGAAATTTCGGAAGTGCAAGCAGAAAAGAAGTGTCGTTCCATTTTCGTCTTTCTCGGACGAAGAATTGGATGTAGAGGGGAGTATTACGCCTGAGAATTACTTGGGAGAAAAGGAAATCATGGACATTGTCCGCCAATTACCTACAGGTTATAGCAAGGTCTTTCAGATGGCCGTGATCGAAGGATATTCCCATAAGGAAATAGCAGAAAGGATGGGGATCGAACCCCACAGTTCATCGTCGCAACTGGCAAGAGCCAAAGCAATGCTGAGGAAAATGATCAGCAAACGTATGCTGGTAGTCGTTACAATCATCTTCATTAGCATACCGATCTGTCGTGTTTTATGGAGAAAGGACAAGGCGAAGGAGAAAAATAATCATACGGCACAGGTTAAGAACGAAGATAAAGGACAAACAAGTCTGGGTAACAGGCAAGTGGAGGAAAAGCAGGCCACAAAGGATCAGATCACAAAGGATCAAAGCCAAAAGGATAAGGAAGTGGATGTGGTAATAAGCAACATCTATCCTCGTGTAGTCCAAGCAATAGTTGACACAATACCTGCAACTGATACGCTTCAGTCTCCAAGTACTTTGGACAACATTCGTATTGCGGGAATAATAGACGACAGCATATTTAGTGATACGATGAGAATACGCTGGCACGAGTACGACAAACCGTTGATAACAGAGGAAACGGTACTTCCTAAAAAGCACCATTGGCAGTTGCTTGCTGCTGGTTCTTTGGGGTCTGCTTTAGCGCAAAACGCTTACAGAATGCTTACTGGCAATTCGGGAGGTGGTCTGCCAGACGTTGACGGGCCTGATGGTCCTGTGGCTCCCGACAAGTTCTCCACTTGGGACGAGTACTATCGTTATTTGCAGATCAAAGAGCACGAAGGCTTGTCGGAGGAGGAGAAAGCACTCATGGAAATAGCCTTCAACAATAAAAACAATATCAACAATAACATCAAGAACGATGGGAAAATCGTGGAGCATGAGCATCATGACAAACCGATTAGTTTTGGTATTTCGGTAACAAAGACATTGGGGAAAAAATGGAGTTTGATGTCTGGCCTGCAGTTTTCGCTCTTGAAGTCCAACTTCACGTTAGGAGAGGATGCTTATTATATCAAGCGAACCCAACATGTGCATTATTTGGGAATGCCTTTGCATGTGTCGTATAAGTGGCTTGATGTCAAGAATTGGACTATATATTCTTCGTTGGGCGGAAGTCTGCAAATACCGGTCTATGGTAAAACAGACGAAAAGTATGTTGTCGGGCCTATCACGTCCTGTACAAATCACTGGCATTTCATACCTTCGCTGCAATGGAGTGTGAGTACTGGCATAGGAGTACAATACAAGCTTGCTACCAAGTGGAGCGTTTACATAGAACCTTCGCTCCACTGATATGTGCCGAATGGTAGTTCCGTCCATACTATATGGACAGAACATCCGTTCACATTCACTGTTCCCTTCGGCCTAAGATTCACTTGGTAATGGTGTCCTCATGCAGTCTTTCTGTTTTTTGTTGTCTCTTACCTAATAGATGAACAAAAACTTTGGAAGACAATCATGTACAAAACAAGCGACTATTTACGCAATGGGGTGCTATACCTCAACAACATCATTCGCCCGCATCACAAGCGACTGAGCACTTTGATGATTTACTCTACCACCAAGTGTCAGTCGCGTTGCAAGCATTGCTCAATATGGCAGAAGCCAGAAGAGCATCTGTCCTTGAGAATGATAAAGATGATCATGGCGAGCCAGTGTGTCACAAAGAATACTGTTGTAGGTTTGGAGGGTGGAGAATTCTTGCTTCATCCTGAGGCTAATGCCATCATGGAGTGGTTCAAGGACAACCATCCCAACTATACGCTATTGTCGAATTGTCTCGCACCTCAAAAGGTAATAGAGGCAGTGAGACTGTATCATCCGAGCCATCTGTACGTCTCGCTCGATGGCAACAAGGAAACATACAAAGCCATGAGGGGTTGTAATGGCCATGACAAGGTGTTGGAAGTGATAGAGACTCTAAAGGACGAGGTTCCAGTCTCTCTGATGTTTTGCCTCTCGCCATGGAATACTTTTGAGGACATGGACTATGTGATAGGTCTCGCCAAGAGATACGATGTGGATGTGCGCATAGGCATCTATGGCACAATGGATTTTTTTGACACCACTGCCGACTTGCTTTCTGCCGATATGGCCCATTACATTCAGAATATCCCCAAGAGCATTCATGGCACAGAAGAAAATTTTGACTTTGTGGCATTGTATAAGGAATGGAGAAATGGTCGTCTGCGTTTACGTTGCCAAAGCATATTTAGCGAATTGGTCATTCATTCCAACGGTGATGTGCCGTTGTGCCAGAATCTGGGCGTAATGTTAGGTAACGTCTATGAGCATTCATTGGACGAAATTTTCAATTCGAGAGAAGCTACCAAGGTGCAGTGCCAGTATTCAAGAGAATGCAATGGTTGCTGGATCAACTTCCATCGCAAGTATGACATTATCCTGCTGCGTAATCTTGAAAAGGTTTTTCCTAAGAGCATCATCGAAGTTTTCTATGGTAAATACCAATGGACAGGCAATAGAGCAGAGACTTACAGAAAATATATCAAAAAGATTGGTTTTTAATGGAACACATCAAAAATGTCATAGAACGCTATAAGCATGTGCGGAACATGAAAATGTTGCAGCAAGCCTACCAAGGAAAGTACGCCTTTGTGGGTATAGGAAATCATA
>OHHT01000194.1_pt1 | contig 26158 bp, 18 predicted proteins | sample 1568061 | NCBI WGS metagenome assembly OHHT01 (sample SAMEA3879550, study PRJEB24766) | human gut metagenome | biome: human-associated habitat; feature: feces | place: USA | collected 1985/1987 | reverse complement strand
TGATACTTGATGGCGAGCTTGCGGTAGGCCTTCTTGATGTCGGCCTCCGTGGCGTCCTTGGTGAGGCCCAGTACCTCGTAGTAGTCTCTCTTTGCTGCCATATTGTCGCTATATTATTGTCCTACGGCCACCTTGGCGTGGCGGATCACTTTGTCGTTGAGCGTATAGCCCGTCTGCACGCAGTCGATGACCTTGCCCTTCTGGTCGTCGCCGGCAGGCACCATGGCGATGGCCTCGTGGAAATCGACGTCGAAGTCCTTGTCCTTGGTGTCGATGGGGCGCACGCCAAGACCCTCGAGGATCTTCTCCAGTTTCTTCATGATGAGCTGGAAGCCCTCGCGCACGGCCGTGGCGTCCTCGCCCTTGTCGGCCAGGGCGCGCTCGAAGTCGTCGAGCACGGGCAGCAGGGCCGTAATCGTCTTCTCGCCACCATTGAGGATCAGCTCGGCCTTCTCCTTCATGGTGCGCTTCTTGTAGTTGTCAAACTCGGCGAAGAGGCGGATGTACTTGTCCTTCCACTCCACGGCCTCGGCCTTCGCCTTCTCCTCGGGAGTGAGCTCGGGTTCGTTGGCCTTCTCAGCCGTTTCGGCCTCTTCGGCCTGTTCAGCCTGAGCGCCTTCCTGTGCGCCTTCGGCCACACGCACGTCTTCTGCCTCGTTGTGGCTGGTCTCGGGGGTCTCGCCCTCTACCTTTATGTTCTTCTCTTTACTCATTTTGTTCTTAGCTTTTTTAAAAAGACGCATAGCAAATATTGTGCCAAGGCAGGGGCGCCCGCCCTTTTGGCCGGACGGGTGTGTGCTTCGGGTTGCGAAGTCCACCCGTGCGCGCGGCGGGTCTCCTGTCCTTACTTATACATGTCGGCCTGATGCTCCTTTTTGCTTACACATCCCGGCCTGATGCTCCTTACTTATACATCTCGACGCGATGCTCGCGGATCTGCTCGTTGTGGATATACTCGTCGTAGGTCGTGAGCTTGTCGATGGTGCCACGGGGCGTGAGCTCGATGACGCGGCCTGCCACGGTACCGATAAACTCCAGGTCGTGGGAACTGAAAAGGATGTTGCCCTTGAACTGGACGAGGTTGTTGTTGAAGGCCTGGATGCTCTCGAGGTCGAGGTGGTTGGTCGGCGTGTCGAGGATCAGGCAGTTGGCGTTCTGCAGCTGCATGCGCGCGATCATACAACGCATCTTCTCGCCTCCGGAGAGGACGTTGACCTTCTTCTCCACCTCCTCCTGTCGGAAGAGCATGCGTCCGAGGTAGGCCTTCATCGCCACCTCGTTGCCCGGGCCGTACTGCGAGAGCCAGTCGACGAGGTTCTTGTCGCTCTCGAAGAACTTCGTGTTGTCCAGGGGCAGGTAGGCCGTGGTGATGGTGACGCCCCACTTGTAGGTGCCGCCATCCGGCTCGCGGTTGCCGTTGATGATCTCGAAGAGGGCCGTCATGGCCTTGGGGTTGTGGGAGATGAAGACCACCTTCTGTCCCTTCTCGATGTTGAAGCTGACGTGGTCGAAGAGGACCGTGCCGTCGGTATCGACCGCCTTCAGGTCCTCGACCATGAGGATCTGGTTGCCCGGCTCGCGCTCCATCTGGAAGATGATGCCCGGATACTTGCGGCTGGAGGGACGGATCTCCTCGACGTTGAGCTTCTCGAGCATTTTTTTGCGCGAGGTGGTCTGCTTGCTCTTGGCCACGTTGGCCGAGAATCGACGGATAAACTCCTCCAGCTGCTTGCGCTTCTCGTCGGCCTTCATGCGCTGGTTCTGCTGCTGGCGCAGGGCGAGCTGGCTCGACTCGTACCAGAAGGAGTAGTTGCCGGCGAAGACCGTCACCTTGCCAAAGTCGATGTCGATGGTCTGCGTGCTCACGGCGTCGAGGAAGTGGCGGTCGTGGCTGACGACGAGGACGGTCTGGTTCTCGTCGATCTCGCCCAGGTAGTCCTCCAGCCACTCCACGGTCTCGAGGTCGAGGTCGTTGGTGGGCTCGTCGAGCAGCAGGTTGTCGGGCTTGCCGAAGAGGGCCTTGGCGAGCATCACGCGCACCTTCTCGTTGTTGCTGAGCTCGCCCGTCAGCTTCTCGTGCAGGCCCTCGGCGATACCCAGGTGCTGCAGCAGCTGGGCAGCCTCGCTCTCGGCCTCCCAGCCGTTCATCTCGGCAAACTTCAGCTCCAGGTCGGCAGCACGGTTGCCGTCCTCCTCCGTCATCTCGGGCTTGGCATAGAGGGCCTCGCGCTCCTTCATGTTCTCCCAGAGCGGGGCGTGGCCCATGAGGACCGTGTCGAGCACGCGATAGGCGTCATACTTGAAGTGGTCCTGCTCCAGGACCGACAGGCGCTCGCCAGGACCCAGCTCCACGGTACCCTTGTTGGGCTCCAGGTCGCCGGAGATGGCGCGAAGAAGGGTGGACTTGCCGGCTCCGTTGGCGCCAATGACGCCATAGATGTTGCCGCGCGTGAACTTGATGTTTACGTCTTTGTAAAGTACTCGCTTGCCAAACTGGATGGCAAGATTGTTGAGCGTTATCATATTATGTTTTAAACCTTATTTTGTTCTTTCTCTGAATCTTCGTTTTGCTACAAGGGTGCAAAGTTACGCAATTTTCTTGATATGACCAAGTTGGCCCGCGCGAAAAGGCTTTCCTTGTGGCTGTTGTTATTTTTCCAATTCCCCAAATTTACTATGAATTTGGGGATTTGACTCGTTTAGAGGACCGAAAAACGTGGCTGAATGCTTGGGAAAAGTGAATGTGGACTCTACGAGGATATATGGGAAAAACAACGTGAACAACTTTTACAACAAGTAACAACGCTTCGCCAGGACATCGCCTCTTCGAGGCCTATGCAAATCAAGGCTTGCTTGTTGCGAAACAACAAAATACAACGCTTCGCCTTGAACACGCTTCTTGCTGATTTGTCCTGGTGATATGTCCTGGCGAAGCCTTGTATCATGTTGTTTACCTTGCAGCAAGATTGTAAACACGCGTAGCGTGTAGGTTGTACATTGTTGTAAAGGTTGTATTTGTTGTTTTCCCTCTTGCCCAGCCGATTTGTCCCAAAAAGTTGTGCACCCTCAAGCGTCAGGGAGTCTGTATTCTGTTGATGACCCAGGCGAAGCCTTTGGCCGTTCGCAGGCCGTTGTCCTGGAAGTGGTTGCCCTCGTTCCATTCGAGCGTGGAGGGAGTGGAGGAGGCGATCAGGAGGTCGTGCTGGCGACGGATGCATTGGCTGACGGTCGTCATGATGGGCGTGCGGGATCGGTCCTCGCGGTCGCCCAGACTGAGGTAGAAGGCTTCGGACAAGGGAGTGTGGAGGGCCGCATAGGCGAGCCATTGCGGATACCAGATAGAGGGGGAGGCCGCCACGATACCGTCAAAGGGATGCTGGTAGCCCGCCCAAAGCGCGAAGAGGCCCGCCAGGGAGTAGCCCCCGAGGATCGTGGGGCAGTCGGGAGAGGAGACGAGGCCCGAGGAGCGCAGATGGTCGATGATATCAAGGATAGACTGGAGCGTGGCCGGAGCCCCATGGCCGAAGGGCCGCTTGCCGAAGACGGGAGGAGCGTCCCAGGGCGGCAGCTCGTCGAACCAACGGGCGATATGGACGGCCACGAGGACGAAGCGCGCACCCGTAGCCTGGGCGATGGCCTCCACCTCCTGGTCCATCTCCCTGAGGTCGTTGGCGTCGGCAGGTTGGATCAGCAGAAAGGCGGGCTGCTCCTGGACGTAGATCGTGCAGGTGTGGCCAGCTATCTCTCGTGTCGTCTTCTGATGGAGCGGCAGGGAGGAAGCCCATTCGGAATCTTCGGCAGTTTGGTTCATGAAAAGAAAAGATGAGTCATGATCTAAAAAAGCTCGGGCCATGATGGGAAAGACAGGCACATGAGAAACCGGCTCGAGATCGGGACGCTTGCCACATGGCCTCGGGACGAGGACGGCTACTGGTAGTCGATATATTCCCCCTCGTTGTCCTTGATGACCTTCTTGGCGCGTTGCTCCTCGCTTCGGGAGTCGACGATCGTGTTGCCGTCGGCCTGGCGCGAGGTGCGGGCCGAGGACTGCTGGTCCTGGAAGCCCTGCTGGTCCTGGAAGTCGTTGTCCTCGGGCTGGAACCTGCGGACCACGCGATGCAGCTGCTTGTAGAACTTGTAGGCTATCAGGGCGATGGCCACCAAGGCGAGGACGAAGAGTAGGAATATGAATTTGATGAAAATCATAATGTGCGGATGGAGTTAATGATTCTGTGGCGTAGGCTTCTTGGCCACCATGGCCGAGAGCAGCACATACCAGGCGATGATGACGGCGATGCCCGAGATGCGCAGCAGGGCGAGGAGGGGGATGCAGGAGAGGACGAAGAGATACTTCACCTCGTTGCCCTTCCAGCCCCATTGCTTGAACTTGAGGGCAAACATCGGTATCTCGCTCACGAGCAGGTAGCTGCTCACCAGCACGCCCACGACCATGGCCACGGCCCAAAGGGGCGAGGACTCGAAATGGGGAGCCACACCCACCATCAACGAGCCCCAGAAGAGGGCATTGGCCGGGGTGGGCAGTCCGATGAAGCCCAGGGACTGGCGCTCGTCGAGATTGAACTTGGCCAGGCGAAGGGCCGAGAAGGCCGCCATGACGAAGGCCACGAAGGGCAGCACCTCGCGCAGGGGCTCCAGGGCCGAGGGATAGGCCACCACGCCCAGTTCGGCAAAGAGCATGGCCGAGGGAGCCAGTCCGAAGGTGATGTCGTCGGCCAGCGAGTCGAGCTCCTTGCCGATAGGCGAACTGACATGGAGCAGGCGGGCCGTCATGCCGTCGAAGAAATCGAAGACGGCTCCTATGACCATCCACGCCAGGGCCCATTCGAAGTCGTGGCGGAAGGCAAAATAGGTAGCGATGCAACCCGAGATGAGGTTGCAGCAGGTGATGCTGTTGGGGATATATTTCTTGATCATAAGCAGTAAAGCTTCATCATATCATTTAGCTCATATAGCAGAAAAAATCCTACTCCTATTCTTATTAGGAGAAAAGTTTTATCCTACTCCTATTTCTATGGCAGGAAAGTTTTTTCCAATCCTATAGCAGAAAAGCTTCGTCCTAAGCCAACGCCTCAGGCATCTGGAGGCCAGACGCCAAGGGAGGGCCGCCCCAGGGGTGGGGGAGAGAACTACGTTTTCTCTACAGATTACGTTTTCTCTACGGGATTACGTTTTCCCTACGGACTACGCTTTCTCCACGGGCTTGAGGCGCGCGATGACGGTCTGGTCGCCCGTAGTCGCCTGTCCCATCTTCACACAGACCTCGGAGTCGATAGGCAGATAGACGTCCACGCGGCTACCGAGCTTGATGAAGCCCAGGTGCTCGTCGATGTAGCAGTCCTCGCCATCCTTGGCATAGGTGACGATACGACGCGCCACGGCACCCGCGATCTGGCGGCAGAGCACGTCGCGGCCGTCGGGGATGGTGATCATCACGTCGGCATGCTCGTTCTCCTCGCTGGCCTTGGGGAGCCAAGCCTTGTGGAAGTTGCCATTGAAGTGCTTGACAAACTTCACCACGCCGTCCACGGGAAACCAGTTGGCGTGGACGTTGAAGAGGCTCATAAAGATGCTGATCATCAGGCGGCGGTCGTGGAAGTACTCATTCTCCTCCACCTCCTCGATGACGACGATCTTGCCGTCGGCAGGCGCCACCACGATATGCTCTGTGTCCTCGATGTTGAGGTAGCGGATCGGGCAGCGATAGAAGTTGAGCACGATACAATAGACGGGGACCATGATGACGAGGAACGCCCAGAAAGGAATCTTGGTCGTCAGGGCAAACCACAGAATGGCGGCCACCAGGGCAATGCCGATTCCACCATACAACAACTGGTCCGTGCCCTCACGATGAAGACGGATTTTCTTGAGTTTCTTTATTCTCTTTCCCATGTCGGAAGGTTTACATATTCATGAATAATGTGCAAAGTTATATACTTTTTGTCAGTTATGCAAATTAACACTTCAACTTTTCGGCCCAAGAGGCCGTGATTCCATTTTTTTTATCTACATTTGCACGTGAAATACGAAAACAGATGGAAGACTTCATACATTTGCACGTCCATACGCACTACTCCATCCTTGACGGCCAGTCGAAGGTAGCCAACCTCGTGAAGAAGGCCGTCGGGGACGGCATGAGGGGCATGGCCATCACGGACCATGGCGTGATGTATGGCGTGAAGGAGCTGGCCGACTGCTGCGCCAAGGTCAACAAGGAGCGCAAGGCGGAGGGCCTCGAACCCTTCAAGCCCATCTTCGGATGTGAGATGTATGTCGCACGACGCACCAAGGAGGACAAGGACAAGGCCATGGGAGACAATAGTGGCTACCACCTCGTCGTCCTGGCCAAAAACTACAAGGGATACAAAAACCTTATTAAATTGGTATCGCGCGCGTGGGTGGACGGCTACTACTACAAGCCGCGCACGGACCGGGCCGACCTGGAGCGCTACCACGAGGGACTGATCGTCTGCTCGGCCTGTATAGCGGGCGAGGTGCCACGCAAGATCCTCGACGGAGATCTGGAGGGCGCGAGAGGGGCCGCACAATGGTATCATGACCTCTTCGGCGACGACTACTATCTGGAGCTCCAGCGCCACGAGGTGAAGGACCCCTCGGTCGTGGCCAACCGCGAGACCTTCCCCCTGCAGCAACGCGCCAACCGCGAACTCATACGGCTGGCCAAAGAACTGGGCATCAAGCTCGTCTGCACCAACGACTGTCACTTCGAAAACCGCGAGACGGCCGAGGCCCACGACCACCTGCTCTGTCTCTCCACCCAGGAGGACCTCGACGACCCCAACCGCATGCGCTACTCGAAGCAGGAGTGGTTTAAGACGCGGGAGGAGATGAACGAGGTCTTTGCCGACGTGCCCGAGGCCCTCGCCAACACGATCGAGGTGCTCGACAAGGTGGAGATCTACGACATCGACCACGGACCCATCATGCCCTTCTTCCCCATCCCCGAGGAATTCGGAACGGAGGAGGAGTGGCGACAGAAATATTCCGAGCAGGACCTCTACAACGAGTTCACCTCCGACGAAAAGGGACAGAACCAGCTCTCGCCCGAGGAGGGACAGAAGGTCATCGACCGACTCGGAGGCTACGACAAGATCTACCGCATCAAGTTTGAGGCCGACTACCTGGCGAAGCTGGCCTACGAGGGCGCCCGCCGCCTCTATGGCGACCCCCTGGAGGAGCGCGTCTGCGAGCATATCAACTTCGAGCTCCACGTGATGAAGACGATGGGTTTCCCGGGCTACTTCCTCATCGTCCAGGACTTCATCAACGCGGCCCGTACCGAACTGGGCGTGATGGTGGGGCCGGGACGTGGATCGGCGGCAGGATCCGTGGTGGCCTACTGTCTGGGCATCACCCAGATAGACCCTCTGAAATACGACCTCCTGTTTGAGCGATTCCTCAACCCCGACCGCGTCAACCTGCCTGATATCGATACCGACTTCGACGACGATGGCCGCGGAAGGGTCCTGAGATGGGTGATGGACAAGTATGGCGAGGACAACTGCGCCCATATCATCACCTATGCCACCATGGCCACGAAAAACTCCCTCAAGGACGTGGCCCGCGTGGAGAAGTTGCCCCTGGAGCGCTCCAACGCCCTCTGCAAGGCCATCCCCGACCGACTGCCCGACGGGATGAAAATGAACCTCGCCAACGCAATCAAGTGTACGCCCGAGCTCCAGGATGCCGAGGTCAGCGAGGACCCGCGCGAGCGCAACACCATCAAGTATGCGAAGATGCTGGAGGGTACCGTCCGCGGCACGGGCCTCCACGCCTGCGGATTCATCATCTGCCGCGACAGGATCGACGACTGGGTGCCGGTATCGACGGCCACGGACCCCGACTTCCCCGAGATGAAGTGTAACGTCACGCAGTATGACGGCCACGTCATCGAGACCACGGGTCTGATCAAGATGGACTTCCTCGGCCTCAAGACGCTCTCGGAGCTCAAGGAGGCCTGCAAGGTCGTCAAGCAGACCACGGGCCACGTCATCGACCTGGAGAAAATACCTATCGACGACGAACTCACCTACCAGCTCTACCAGCAGGGACGCACCATCGGCACGTTCCAGTTTGAGTCGGCAGGCATGCAGAAATACTTGCGCGAGCTGAAGCCCACGGTCTTCGAGGACCTCATCGCCATGAACGCCCTCTACCGGCCGGGACCGATGGACTACATCCCCTCCTTCATCGCCCGCAAGAACGGACGCGAGAAGATCAGCTACGACATCCCCTGCATGGAGAAGTATCTCAAGGATACCTACGGCATCACGGTCTATCAGGAGCAGGTGATGCTCCTCTCCCGACAGTTGGCCAACTTCACCCGAGGCGAGAGCGACGCCCTCCGCAAGGCCATGGGAAAGAAGAAGAAGGCCATCGTCGACCAGATGAAGCCGAAGTTTATCAAGCAGGGCACGGAGAACGGCCACGACCCGAAGGTGCTGGAGAAGATCTGGGGCGACTGGGAGAAGTTTGCGAGCTACGCCTTCAACAAGTCCCACGCCACGTGCTACTCCTGGGTGGCCTATCAGACGGCCTACGTCAAGGCCCACTACCCGGCCGAGTTTATGGCGGCCCTGATGACGCGTCGATTCAGCCAGATCACGGAGATCACGAAACTCATGGAGGAGTGTAAGGCGCTCAAGATCTCCACCCTCGGCCCGGACGTCAACGAGAGCCAGATCGGCTTTGGTGTCAACAAGAAGGGCGAGATACGCTTCGGACTGAGCGCCATCAAGGGCATGGGCACGCCTGCTGCCGAGGCCATCGTCAGCGAGCGCGAGCAGAACGGTCCCTACAAGGACATCTTCGACTTTGCCGAGCGCGTCAACCTGGCCAATGTCAACCGAAAGGCTTTCGAGAGCCTGGCCTATAGTGGCGGCTTCGATGGTTTCGGGGTCATGCGCGAGCAGTTCTTCACCCCCAACGCCAAGGGAGAACTCTTCATCGACCTGCTCGTGCGCTACGGCCAGCGCTACCAGATGGACAAGGCCAATGCCGGTCTGAGCCTCTTCGGGAGCGACGACGTGACCGTGGTCCATCCGCCCCTGCCCAAGACGGAAAGATGGGCGGCCATCGAGAAGCTCAACAAGGAGCGCGAGCTTGTGGGCATCTATCTCTCGGCCCATCCGCTCGATGAGTATGCGGTCGTGCTGGAGAACATGTGCAACACTCATTGCTCGGAGATCCATAGGGACGCCGACCTCAAGGCGCTGGAGAAGCGGGGCGAGGTGACGTTTGGCGGCATGGTGACGGCCGTCAACGAGCGATTCTCCCAACGCACGGGACTGCCCTTCGGCATCGTGACGATCGAGGACTTTGCGGGCGTGGGCGAACTGACGCTCTTCGGCCAAGACTGGTTGAGATGGAAGGCGCAGCTGGGACAGGACTTTGCCGTCTTCGTCCAGGCGAAGTGTGTGCAGCGCTTCCGCAATAGCGACGCCCTGGCCTTCCGCGTGGAGAGCGTCTCCCAGCTCTATGACGTCAAGCGCGACCGCCTCAAGAAGATCACGGTCTCGCTACCCATCGACCGCGTGGACGACAAGATGGTAGCGGAGCTCCAGACCATCATCGAGGATCATCCCGGCGACACCACCCTCATGGTCCGCCTGGCCCTGCCCGACCGCACGGCCCTCTCGCTACAGAGCCGGACCAAGACCGTCGATGTGGACCGGAGACTACTGACGGAATTGCAGTCGATGGACTTGGAGTACCACATCAACTGACATTTTGTCATTGGCATGATATTTGTGTATTAACAAACATATTCACCAAATCTAAACGAAAAGAAACAATGGAAGTAGAAATCACAAAGGACAACTTTGAGACTCTGAGAAATGGCGACCTGCCATTGGTAGTAGATCTGTGGGCCACCTGGTGCGGCCCCTGCAAGGCAATCTCTCCGCTTGTGTCAAAACTCGCTGAGGAGTACGACGGCAAGTTGGTCGTCGGCAAGTGCGACGTCGAGCAGAACGAGGACATCACCATGGAGTATGCCGTGCGCAACATCCCGACGCTCCTCTTCTTCAAGGACGGCAAGCTCGTCAACAAGCACGTGGGTGCCCCCAACGAGTCTAAGATGAGAGCCCTCTTCGACAAGCTGCTGTAAGCTGCCAACGTCTATGTCCGGGGCTGTCCCAAGGCCTTCCCTAAAGGGAAAGACGGCAGGATGGCGCGGACCAAAATCATAGGTCTGGTTTTCCCCCTCGGGGAGAGGCCAGGCCTTTTTTCATGCCGATTTCTCCTTATATTCCATAATATAATAGGAAAAAAGTCAGAAAAACCATTAAACTTTCAAGTCAAAGGAAAATAGTCGGCTTTTTATTTTGCCCAATCCTTTTTTTTCACTATTTTTGCATCAAACAATTTTTACGACCAAACAATGAACGACAAGAAGTTAATGAATCGCGCAGCCGACAACATCCGCATCCTGGCTGCCTCGATGGTAGAGAAGGCGAAGTCCGGACACCCTGGAGGTGCGATGGGCGGTGCCGATTTTATCAATGTTTTGTTCTCCGAATTTTTGGTTTACGACCCTGATCAGCCCGCATGGTCCGGTCGAGACCGCTTCTTCCTTGACCCGGGTCACATGTCGCCGATGCTCTATTCGGCCCTGGCCCTTCAGGGAAAATTTACCATTGAAGACATCAAGCAGTTCCGCCAGTGGGGCAGCATCACTCCGGGACACCCCGAGCGCGACATCGAGCACGGAGTGGAGAACTCGTCCGGACCGCTGGGACAGGGACATGCCTTTGCGGCTGGTGCGGCCGTGGCAGAGAAGTTTCTTGAGGCTCGCCTCGGCCATACGCCCATGCAGCACAAGATATATGCCTACATCAGCGATGGTGGAGTGCAGGAGGAGATCAGCCAGGGCGTGGGCCGCATTGCCGGCACGCTGGGCCTGAACAACCTCATCATGTTCTACGACTCCAACGAGATCCAGCTCTCTACCGAGTGCAACGTCGTCGATACCGAGGACGTGGCCATGAAGTATAAGGCTTGGGGATGGAGCGTCATCGAGATCGACGGCAATGATGCCGACGAGATCCGCAAGGCCCTTACCGTGGCCCAGAAGGAAAAGGAGCGCCCGGTCCTCATCATTGGCCATACGGTCATGGCCAAAGGCGCGCTCCAGGCCGACGGATCCAGCTACGAGCACAACGTCAAGACCCATGGTGCACCCCTTGGTGGCGACGCTTTCGCCAATACGATCAAGCACCTGGGTGGCGATCCCGAGAATTCTTTCGTCATCTTCCCCGAGGTCGAGAAGCTCTATGGCGATCGTCGTGAGGAGTTGCGCAAGATCGTGGCCAAGCGCCATGAGGAGGAGCGTAAATGGACCGAGGAGCATGCCGACAAGGCTGCCCTGCTCAAGGAGTGGTTCTCAGGCAAGGCTCCCGAGGTTGATTGGAGCGGACTGGAGCAGAAGCGCGATTCCGCCACCCGTGCGGCTTCCTCAGCTTGCCTCTCAGTACTGGCCGAGCAGGTGCCCAACATGATCTGCGCCTCTGCCGACCTGAGCAACTCCGACAAGACGGACGGCTTCCTCAAGAAGACCCACAACATCGTGCGTGGCGACTTTAGCGGCGCCTTCTTCCAGGCTGGTGTCTCCGAGCTGACGATGGCCTGCATGTGTATCGGTATGATGCTTCATGGTGGCGTCATCACGGCCATGGGTACGTTCTTCGTCTTCTCAGACTATATGAAACCGGCTCTCCGCATGGCTGCCTTGATGCGTACGCCTGTGAAGTTCATCTATAGCCACGACGCCTTCCGCGTGGGAGAGGACGGACCGACCCACCAGCCCGTGGAGCACGAGGCTCAGCTGCGCCTCATGGAGAAGTTGCAGAACCACATGGGCGAGGATTCCGTGCGCGTCTTCCGTGCTGCCGATGCCGACGAGATGACGGTCTGCTGGCAGATGGCCATGGAGAACATGGACACGCCGACGGCCCTGATCCTCTCTCGCCAGAACATCAAGAGCCTCCCCGAGGGCAACGACTATCAGAAGGCCCGCAAGGGTGCCTATGTCGTGGCTGGATCCGACGAGCAGTACGACATCATCCTGCTGGCCAGCGGATCAGAGGTCTCCACGCTCGTCGAGGGTGCCGAGTTGCTCCGCAAGGATGGCGTTCGTTGCCGCATCGTGAGCGTCCCGTCTGAGGGTCTCTTCCGTCGCCAGCCGGTCGGCTATCAGCTGCTCGTCCTGCCGTCTGAGGCCAAGGTCTTCGGAATGACCGCAGGTCTGCCCGTCACCCTCCAGGGTCTCGTCGGCTGCCACGGTCGTGTCTTCGGCATGAACTCCTTCGGCTTCTCAGCTCCCTACAAGGTGCTTGACGAGAAGCTCGGTTTCACGCCCGAGAATGTTTACAAGCAAGTAAAAGAGTTTTTAGCATAATATTCTATCACCTAAGCAGGCTCCGCCAAAGGCCCAGACAGGGCATCAGGCGGGGTCTCTATTAAAACTGAAACGCTTATGGAAATCAAGACAGTAGGTGTTGCTTGCGACCACGCAGGCTATCCGTTGAAGCAGTATGTCATCCAGTATTTGGAGGAGCATAAGTACGCATATAAGGACTTTGGATGCAACAGCGACCTTAGTTGCGACTATCCTGACTATGCCCACCCCCTGGCAGAAGCCGTCGAGAGTGGCGAGGTCTATCCGGGCATCGCTATCTGTGGTAGCGGAGAGGGCATGGCCATCACGCTCAACAAGCACCAGGGTGTGCGCGCGGGATTGGCTTGGAACAAGGATGTGGCCGAGCTGATTCGCCAGCACAACGATGCCAACGTGCTCGTATTGCCGGGTCGATTCATCGACAACAATACGGCAGGCAAGATCATGGATGCTTTCTTCAAGGCCAACTTTGAGGGCGGTCGCCATGAGCGCAGGGTGAACAAGATTCCTGTAGAGGCAAAGTAAGAGGGCTCCCCTGCCTTCATAGCCAACAACACAACGGCACGAGTGTCGGCTGATTTCAGTCGGGCGCAAGTGCCGTTTTTTGTGTGGAAACAAGCAAATATCAAAAATAATGAGAAAAACACTTCTTTTCTTCTGCCTTCTCCTGGCGCTTGGCGCACAGGCGCAGGGGGGCGGACATTTCCTGCAGAACGACCAGTATCGGCAGAAGGTGATGCAGGCCTTCGACGCGCGTATGAAACTCATGGGCAAGGATTGCTTCAACGTCAAGGGCCTGGGAGCCAATGGCGTGGAGACCGAGGCTTTGCAGTTTCTCTATGCCTACATGCCGATGGCCGACGAGACGGATTATTCGACCGACTTCTTCCTTGCCAACGTGCGCAAGTCTCTTCAGGCGCGCCAGGAGATGGTATGGGGTAGCCAGGTGCCGGAGCGCGAGTTTCGCCATTTCGTCCTCCCCGTTCGTGTCAACAACGAGAATCTGGACAGCTTCCGTATCGTCTATTATGACGAACTGAAGAACCGCGTCAAGGGGCTGGGCATGAAGGAGGCCATCCTCGAGGTCAACCATTGGTGCCATGAGCATGTGACCTATCAGCCGGCCGACGCCCGTACGTCCGCTCCTATGGCTACCATGCGTACCACCACGGGCCGTTGTGGCGAGGAGAGCACCTTTGCCGTGGCTGCCTTGCGTGCCATCGGCATTCCTGCCCGCCAGGTCTATACGCCTCGTTGGGCCCATACCGACGACAACCATGCGTGGGTGGAGGCTTGGGCCGACGGACAATGGTACTTCCTGGGAGCTTGCGAGCCCGAGGCCGTGCTCAACCTGGGATGGTTCAACGCGCCTGCCTCACGGGCCCTGCTGATGCACACCCGTGCCTTTGGCGACTATGACGGACCGGAGGAGACCGTGCTGCGCACGTCCAACTATACGGAGATCAACCTCATCAGCAATTATGCCAAGGTGAGCCGGGCCGACTTCAAGGTGGTGGACACTCAGGGCAATCCTGTGGCCGACGCCCGTGTGGATTTCAAGATCTACAACTATGCCGAGTTCTTCACGGCCGTGACGAAATATACGGATGTGAAGGGCGCCACCTTCCTGACGGCTGGTCTGGGCGACATGATTGTCTGGGCTTCCAAGAACGGAAAGTATGGCTACAAGAAGGTGACCTTTGGCAAGGATCGCGAGGTGACGATCGCCCTCGACCGCGACAATGATGCGGTCTCGAGTGTGGATATGGCGATTGTGCCGCCCAAGGAGTCGCCCAACGTGCCCGAGGTGTCGGCCGAGCAGACTGCGACCAACAAGGCGCGCTTTGCTGCCGAGGACGAGATACGCCATGAAACCATCCGTCGCACGCATTACCCGAAGGACGGTACGTCGAAGTATGCTCCCTATTTCCTTCGTGCGAAGGGCAACTGGCGTACCATTGAGGCTTTCCTCAACCGACATAGCGACAACGAGGCGCGTGCCCTGAATATCCTCAATACCCTGAGCGACAAGGACCTTCGCGATATCCTGCCGCAGATCCTGGAGGACTGCTTCGCCAACAAGAGCGACCAGGTCAGTCCGCGCGTGGAGGACGAGATGTTGATCACGCCCTTCAAGTGCTTCTTCGAGAACTATTTTGACCGCAAGACGGTCGAGAAGTTCCGTGCCAATCCGATGGAGATCGCCAACTGGATCAAGAAGAACATCCGTCTCAACCCCGATACGAAGGCGTTGCAGATAGCCCAGACGCCAGTAGGTGCCGTGAAGTTCAAGATCACGGACGAGCGCTCGCGCAAGGTGCTCTTCGTCGATATCGCCCGCAGCCTCAATATCGAGGCCAAGCGCGATACGGTCACGGGTGCCTTGATGTATCGCAAGGATGGCAACTGGACGACAGTCGATTTCGAGGCCAAGGGCACGGTCACGCCCCATCAGGGCACGCTCGTGCTGACCTATCAGCCTGCTGCCCATCTGGACAACCCGCTCTACTACAACCACTTCTCCCTGAGTCGACTGGAGAATGGCACGGCCACGCTCCTCAACTACGACGAGGGTGGTGATGGCGGACAGACCAGCTGGATGAACACCTTCAAGGACGGATGTCCCCTGGAGGCGGGTACTTATCTGCTGACCACGGGCACGCGCCTGGCCAACGGTAGCGTCTTGTCTCATAGCGAGTTCTTCGTCATCAAGGAGGGACAGACCACGACCGTACCTCTCATCATGCGCGAGAGCAAGGACGAGGTGCAGGTGATCGGTTCGTTCAACTCCGAGAGCAAGTTTGATATGGATGGCAACCAGGTGAGCCTGCTCTCGCAGACGGGTCGTGGCTACTATATCATCGGTCTCATTGGCGTCGGCCAGGAGCCTACCAACCATGCGCTCGTGGACATTGCCAAGGAGGCTGACGCCTTCGACCGTTGGGGCCGTCCGATGGTCCTGCTCTTCGAGAATGCCGAGGAGGCCAAGAAGTTTGATGCTTCGCTCTACGGTCGTCTGCCGAAGAACATCATCTATGGTATCGATACCGATGGTGCCATCCGTCAGCAGATGGTGGAGAACCTGAAATTGTCGAGCAAGACGCAGTTGCCGATCTTCTTCATTGCCGATACGTTCAATCGTGTCGTCTTCTCCTCCCAGGGATATACGATCGGACTGGGTGAGCAGTTGAAGAACACCTTCAACCGTCTTTGATTCTCCCGAGGGACCACACGCCTGTGGTCCCGAAAGATAAATAAAAACAAGGGATGGCAGTCTGTCTGTCATCCCTTGTTAGTTATAGGTGCGCTTGTTGCTATGGCCTATGGGCGCAAGTGGTTGCGGAACCAATCGACGACATAGTCTATGACGGGCTGCTGGAACCAATGGTCGTCGCCATGGTCTGCCTTGTCGAGCACGACATACTCCACCTCCGTCCCATTCTCGCAGAGGGCCTCGTAGAGATGGTCGCTCTGTCGTTGCGACACCATGTGGTCGTTGTTACCGTGCATGATGAGGAATGGGGGAAGTCCGGAATGGATGTGGCCCAACGGACTGGCGGCACGCGCCTTGTCGGGTATCTCCTCCAAAAGGTGGCCCGGATCGCGGCCATAGACCACGCCATTGACGAGCAGGGCCTCGCTGGCAGCCCGCGAGTCGTGGTAGGCTTGCACCTCGGTAGGGAAGCCCTCGTCGATGGTCTCCAGGTCGGACGGACCGAAGATGGTGCAGCAGGCCTGCACGTCGGAGCTCTCGTCCAGATACTGTCCTTGGTCGAAGCGCGGCTCGTTCATCGTCGTCGCAATCATCGACGACAGGTAGCCGCCAGCGCTATTGCCCATCACGCCAAAGCGCGTCTTGTCAATACCAAACTTCTCGGCATTGGCCTTGAGGAAGCGGATGGCTTGCTTGCCGTCTTCCAGGAGGGCTGGGAAGGCGTTGGGGATCGTACGATATTGCACGGCAGCCACGACAAAGCCTGCACGTGCCAGTCCCATGCGACATTCGATAAACTTGCTGTAGTCGCTCGTCGTGAAACCGCCACCAGGGAAATAGACCACACAGGGCTTCGGCTCATTGGTTCGTGGAATGATGAGCGTCATGTGGAGGGAGATCGTTCCCTTCTCATAGTGTTGCGAGTAGATGATGTTATCGATCACTCGCAGGGACGTCCGCGTCACGGGGACATCCATCAGGATCTTCTTGCTTTTACTATTTTGATTGTCCATGTCTTCTCTCGTTATGGGTGTCTTGCTTGAAATGCTGGTGCAAAAGTAGAAAGAAAAATGCTAAAAATCACTATAAGCGACCAGGAAATAGCTAAAATCTATGTCAAGTGCTTGTCGGTTTCGCCCTAAAGGTGTATATTTGCAGACAGAAAGGTCTTTTGCCAGGAGTGACAGACTGTCAAGGATGGTCGCCATGGCATGGCTTTTGTACGATAGAAAACATACATATTAAATACGAAAATCGAAATGGATTTCAACAATTATTCTAACATTGTGGATGATCGCGCGCGGGAGCTGGAGCGGTCACGTGTCATGCCTTTCCTCATGCGAAAGGTCTATACCTGGATGGCTTTGGCCTTGACCATCACGGCTATCGTCGCCTATGGTATCGGCAACAGTCCGGGCCTCCTGATGAGTCTCTTCGGTTCCAAGATGCCCATGCTCGTGTTGTTTGCAGCCGAGATCGGATTGGTCATCTGGCTGTCGGCCCGCCTCAGCCGTATCTCGATCACTACGGCTACCGTGGGCTTCATCGCCTTCTCCATCCTCAATGGTATGACGATGAGCGTCTTCTTCGCCGTCTATACTACGGCTTCCATAGCCCTGACCTTCTTTGTCTCGGCAGGTATGTTTGGCGCCATGGCCTTGATTGGCTATACGACCAAGAAGGACTTGTCCTCGATAGGTGGTTTCCTGATCATGGCGCTTATCGGCCTGATCATTGCCGGACTGGTCAATATGTTCCTTCGCAGCACGATGTTCGACCTTATCATTAGTGGCCTGGGCGTGATCCTCTTCTGTGGACTGACGGCTTGGGATATGCAATGGATCAAGCGGGCTCTCCAGGATGCTCCCGATATGGGCGAGGCTTCCCAGAAGATAGCGCTCTTGGGTGCGCTCAACCTCTACCTCGACTTCATCAACCTCTTCCTCTATCTGCTCCGCTTCTTGGGCGACAGACGCAATTGATGTGGTTTTGACGAAGTGAATATTCTTAGATAATTATAGGAGTAAAATACGTATATCGGGGGAATATCTGAAAAGATATTTCCCCTTTTTCGTGCGTTTTCGTCTTCATGTAGCCATTTTCTCCTTGCATAGCGATAGCTTTCTTTCCAAGGTAGCTTGCATATTGTTTTTCGCAGGTTGTGCTATGAAAGGGTATGTGTGACAAAAGGAAATCTAAAAATATTCTAATAAAATGCTTTTTGAGGGCATAAAACTTGCTTGGCGTGAATAAATATTGTAATTTTGCAAATGAAATAGAATAATGAAGGATTATGAAAGCGAAAACGGTACGAATGAAAACCCTCAAGATGCTTATCTCCAGCAAGGAGCTTAGCAGTCAGGAGGAGGTGCTGAAGGCGTTGGCCAAGGAGGGCTTTACGATTACGCAGGCTACGTTGAGCCGCGACTTGAAGCAGTTGAAGGTGGCCAAGGCTGCCTCTATGAATGGAAAATACGTCTATGTGTTGCCCAACGAGACGATGTACAAGCGTGTCTCTTCGCCTCAGCGTGCTACCGACATGGCGAATAGCAATGGATTTCTTTCGCTCACCTTTAGTGGTCAGCTGGCCGTGATGAAGACGCGTCCGGGCTATGCGAGTGCCGTTGCGTATGACATCGACCAGAAGGAGATCCAGGGTGTCTTGGGATCTATTGCAGGTGACGATACGCTCTTCATCGCCATTGAGGAGGGCTTCGATCGCGAGAAGATCGTCGAGGGACTCTCACAGATCATCCCCGGCATAGGCCGCGTCTCCGTAGTGATACCGGGATACGAAGACGAACTGGGGGAGTAATAAGTCTAGCCCACCACTCTGGTTAAGACCCGCAACGCTGGTCACGCCCCGCCACTCTAGGAGTAAACAGTTAACACCCACGCCTGTGGGTAGAAGTGCAAAGCCGTACCTATTGCCTGGGCAGTAGGTATGGCTTTGTTTTTGTATGCCTACAAACCCTGCCCGTGCTGGTACACATAAATAGCTGCTTCGGTTTGTTTAATAATTTCTACATAAACCATGCGATAATCCGACATTTGCCTAAAAATAGTTATCAAATTTGTTTGGTCGTGGCTTTTTTGCTAACTTTGCAGAAAGACAGTTATTGAAAGGATTGAATCGCATGATAAATTTGAAAAAGTCAACATTTCTATATATCTTCTTTGCCATGATGGCTTGCTCCGTGCCCGTCAAGGCGCAGAATCCTGCCACGCAGACCATCACGCTCTCTGATGGTGGTCGCTATACAGGACAAGTGTTGCACGGCAAGCCCAACGGCAAGGGCAAGGCCGTCTATAAGAATGGCGACGTCTATGAGGGAGAGTTTCTCAAGGGCAAGCGCCACGGGCAGGGCACCTACACCTTCACGGATGGAGAGAAATATACCGGCGAATGGTTTCAGGACCACCAGCACGGCATGGGCGACTACTACTTCATGAATGGCAACCGCTATAGCGGACTCTGGTATAAGGACTACCAGTCGGGACAGGGTACGATGTTCTATTACAATGGCGACAAGTACGAGGGCGAATGGGCCGAGGACAAGCGCGCGGGTAAAGGACGCTACACTTTCAAGAACGGGGCCTTCTATGATGGCTACTGGGTCGATGACCGAAAGAACGGCAAGGGTGTCTTCGACTGGGGCGACGGGTCGTCCTATACGGGCGACTGGGTGAACAATCTCAAGGAGGGAAAGGGCACCTACGTCTATGGCGACGGCGAGGAGTATAGCGGACAATGGAAGAACGACCTGCCGGACGGGCGTGGTATCTATAAGTTTAAGGATGGCGATATCTACGAGGGCTACTATGTCGAGGGCGAGCGCCACGGCGAGGGCATCATGAGATATAAGAATGGTGATGTCTATACGGGACGCTTCCTGCGTGGTGAGCGTTCGGGCCAGGGTACGATGGCATGGCACAATGGCGATGTCTATGTGGGCCTCTGGGAACAGGGCCACGAGAATGGAGTGGGCAAACTGACCAAGAAGAACAATGATGTCTTCGACGGGGTTTTTGTCAACGGCAAGCTCGATGGCGAGGTGGTCATCCATTATGCCGACGGCACGCGATTCCGTGGTACGTTCCGCAACGGACTGCGCGAGGGAAAAGCCATCGAGGAGGATGCCAAGGGCGTACGCTTTGAGGGCAGCTACCACGAGGACGAGCGTGATGGATCTTTTGTGGAGCGCGACAAGACTGGTGCTATTACGGCGCAGGGCCGCTATGAGGACGGCAAGAGAATAGAGATGTAAAAAGATTGTATTGACAGAATATGGTGAACAAGAAGAATGTAAATAAAAAAGCGAACCGCAAAAAGGTTCCTGCTGCTGCCGCAAAGGTAGAGCCCCAGGTAGTGGAGCACATCGGCATTGTGCGCAACGACCCCTATTTGGAGCCGTATGAGCAGGCGATACGGGGTCGTCACGACCACGCCTTGTGGAAGATAGACCAACTGACGCGCCATGGCAAGCAGACGCTCTCCGACTTTGCGAATGGTTATGAGTATTTCGGTCTGCATAGGACGGATAAGGGGTGGGCGTTCAGAGAGTGGGCTCCCCATGCCACGGACATTTATCTCGTCGGCGACTTCAGTTCGTGGAAAGAGCAGGAGACCTACCGATGCCGTCGTATCGAGGGCACGGACAACTGGCAGCTTATGCTTCCTGCCGACGCTTTGACCCACGGACAACTTTATAAGATGCACGTCAAGTGGGATGGTGGAGAAGGCGAGCGCATACCGGCCTGGGCCAACCGCGTGGTGCAGGACGAAAAGACGCATATCTTCTCGGCACAGGTGTGGGCGCCCAAGACGCCTTACCGTTGGGTGTCGAAGCCGTTGACGCCGCAGACGAAGCCGCTCCTGATCTATGAGTGCCATATCGGAATGGCGCAGGACGAGGAGAAGGTGGAATCCTATAGCGAGTTTCGCCAGCAGGTGCTCCCGCGTATCGTCCGAGATGGCTATAATGCCATACAGATCATGGCCATCCAGGAACATCCCTACTATGGATCCTTTGGCTATCATGTCAGTTCCTTCTTTGCGCCGAGCAGCCGTTTTGGTACGCCCGAGGAATTGAAGGAACTGATAGACGAGGCGCATAGCCACGGCGTGGCCGTCATCATGGATATTGTCCATTCCCATGCCGTCAAGAACGAGGTGGAGGGACTGGGCAACCTGGCGGGAGATCCCAACCAATATTTCTACCCTGGCGACCGCCACGAGCATCCGGCCTGGGATAGTCTTTGCTTTGACTATGGCAAGGATAATGTCGTCCATTTCCTCCTCTCCAACTGCAAGTACTGGTTGGAGGAGTTCCATTTTGATGGTTTCCGTTTCGATGGCGTCACGTCGATGCTCTATTATAGTCATGGACTGGGAGAGGCTTTCACCAACTATGCTGATTATTTCAACGGCCATCAGGATGACAATGCCATCTGCTATCTGACCTTGGCCAATCGCCTGATCCATGAGGTCAATCCTCATGCCATCACCATTGCCGAAGAAGTGTCGGGCATGCCAGGACTGGCGGCTCGCTTCGAGGATGGCGGATATGGTTTCGACTATCGTATGGCGATGAACATACCCGACTATTGGATCAAGACCATCAAGGAGCGTCGGGATGAGGACTGGAAACCAAGTAGCATCTTCTGGGAGGTTAAAAATCGTCGGTCTGACGAGCGGACGATCTCTTATTGTGAAAGCCATGACCAGGCGTTGGTGGGCGACAAGACAATCATCTTCCGGCTGGTGGATGCCGATATGTACTGGCATTTCCGTATCGGAGATGAGAACGAGGCGGCCCATCGGGGGATTGCCCTGCACAAGATGATCCGACTCGTCACCTTGGGAGCTATCAACGGAGGCTACCTTAACTTTATGGGCAACGAGTTTGGTCATCCCGAGTGGATCGATTTCCCGCGCGAGGGCAACGGATGGAGCCATAAGTATGCGCGCAGGCAATGGAATCTGGTCGATGACAAGACCCTTTGCTATCACTATCTTGGCGATTTCGACCGTCGGATGCTGGAGGTGGTGAAGAGTGAGCCTGCCTTCAACGATACGCCTGTGGAGGAAATTTGGCATAATGACGGCGACCAGGTGCTCGCCTACGAGCGCGGTTCGTTGCTTTTCGTGTTCAATTTCTCTCCCTCACGGTCCTATTCCGACTACGGGCTGTTGGTGCGCGAGGGCTCTTGGCAGGTAGTGCTCAATACGGATGCCAAGGAGTTTGGCGGCAACGGATTGGCCGACGACTCGGTGGAGCATCTGACAAATAGCGACACGCTCTATGCCAAGGATCACAAGGGCTGGCTGAAGCTCTATATCCCTGCGCGTTCGGCCGTGGTCTTGCGTAAAAAGAATGATGCTCATGCGTAGAAGTTTCGAACAGGTGGTGTGCGCGGTAGTGTTCTGCGTGCTCACCTTTTGCTTTCTATACAACTATCAGGCGGACGTCCTCGTCGTCACGCAGTTTCTCGCCTCGGGCGGGCAGACCCACTATGCGCCCTTCCTTGGGGCAGTCATTATCACGTCCGTATTGCTGCTCCTGCAGGTCGTGGTCCAGTTCTTTGCCCGCCTTCGCCGTAGAAGCTATGCCCTCACCTATGCGCCTTCGCTCTTGTTGCTGGCCTGGCTGACGGGCATCCGTTCCGACGTCACGACGCAAGTAGATTTTGGCTCTTGGTGGTTGGCTATTCCTTTCTTGCTTCTCGTCATCGTACCTGCCATCATACAGGCCATGCGCTACCAGCCCTATGAGCCCGACGAGCGTAGGCAGGGCTTTCTCTCACAGCTGCTCTGGATCAACCTGGGCACCCTTGCCCTCATGTTTCTCTTCGTAGGATTCCTGAGCAATAATGACCGGGAGTTTCATAAGCGGGCGCGGATGGAATATCTGGTTGACCAACGTCGTTATCGTGAGGCGCTCGTGATGGCGCAACGGTTGGAGCGTCCTGATTCCGTATCGTCGATGCTGACAATCTATTCTGTCGCGCGCACGGGCCACCTGACCGATAGCCTCTTTCATTATCGCTTGGTAGGAGAGGGCAAGGTGATGCGTCCGTCGCCACAGGTACACAGTCTGCTCACCCCCGACTCCATACTCAACCGCGTCACCAGCAAGAGCGCCAACTATCAGTTGATGGGCTTTTTGCTCGACCGCGACCTGCCGACTTTCTGCGCCTATCTGCCGCTGTACTACAAGACCAATGCGCCAATGCCGCGTTATTATGCCGAGGCATGGCAGCTCTACCATCAGTTGCGTGCAGGAATGCGTCCCAAGCGCTATGAGAAGGGTTCTTATACCTATTATTATATGCGCGGATGAGTTTGATAGATGGTCGTATGCAGGATGCTTTCCTGCATACGGCTATCAGTCGATAGAGGAGGATGGAAACCCTCCTTTTGGTGGTTTTATGGCGTCTGTCTCTCTATGTTCCGAGTGGCAGGTTAACATCGCCTTTTGATGAAGTTAACTTCGTAGGCCGATGAAGTTATATTCGTAGGCTGATGAAGTTATATTCGTAGGCCGATGAAGTTAATATCCTTTTTTGGCCCTGTTTTCACCCCTTTTCGCGTGATTCCTTTTTCCTGCCTTCGTCATAGCGTATCTCAAAATTCTTCATCGAAAAGATTAGCTTTTTTCTGATCTCTTGCCATCAAATATGAGCAGTACTTATTGAGCATATTGGACAGAGGTAGTTCTCCCTTTTGATACCGTTCTGCGTCAAGTGCCAACATTCTTTCACAAACTGTTCTATGCCCTTTGAATAGGGCAGTGAGATATGGTATGCCATTCTCTTGGGTAATACACACATCGGTAAAGAATTGTGTGATGTCCTCTGAGTCAAAGACAATGGAATAAGTTGGTCGCTTGGCTCCTGGAATGTCTTCTACCAAAATGTTCTTGCTGACAAGATCCTGTATGTCGCGTATGGCAGTATCCTTGGAACACTTAGCCAATGAAGCCCAGGTCTTAGACGTTATCTTTGCCTCATAGCCATCAAGGAAGAGATTTAACATTTGTGTTTGTCGCTCTGTCATAGGAACGGATGCAGCCTTCTGCCAGAAGAAACTCTTGTTTAAGATGGTAGTGACAATGGTTTCTGCTTCGTCGAGCGCATCAATCATTTTTTTCATATACCATACCAGCCACTCCGTGATCTCACCGTCGCCACGTTGCATGCGTTCCAGAATGTCGTAATAGTGTTTTTTGTCTTTGTTGATTTGAGACGAAATATTATAGAAACGCAACTCGCTCTTCTCACCACGTGCCAGAAGCATGTCGGAGAGAATGCGAGCCAATCGACCATTACCATCTTCGAAAGGATGAATGCTTACAAACCAGAAATGAGCTATGGCAGAACGTATAACGCTGCCCACGGTGTCTTCGCCATCAAACCAAGCTATAAACCTTTGCATCTCACTCTCTAAAATGTCGGGAGAAGGGGCTATATAATGTATCTTCTCTCTACCAAATATACCGCTGACTATATGTTCCTCATTTGTTCGGTATTGTCCTATTTCTATTTCACAAGCTTCGCTGAAACCGGTTGGAAAGAATGCTGTTTGCCAAGCGCATAGTTTCTCTTTACTGAGCGGTTGGTCATAGTTCTGTACGGCTTCGAGCATTACGCCCACCACGGAGTCAACATAATGAGAAGGAGCTGTGTATTTCACGTTTTCAATTCCCAGTTTTCGGGCGATAGAAGAACGCACCTGTTCCTCATTAAGATATATGCCCTCTATTTCTGAAGAATACACTACGTCATGTGTCAGGTTCTCCGCCATAGCTCTGAGTGTGCGCATATGCGCCATGCCCTCTTCCCTGTCGGAAGGGCCACCGGCATGCCCGTACTCATTCTCGATCTGAATACCGATGACGGGACCGCCATCCTTATGCATATACCCATCCGCCTGCTCGGCAATCTTGGTAAAAAAGAGGTCCACATACTTGAGATACTGCGGATCATCCGTTCTAAGAGACAGTTTGCCCCGCTTTTCTTTCTCCACCAGCCAGTCTGGGAAACCGCCGTTCCTGCACTCTCCGTGCGCCCACGGACCGATACGCAGCCATACTTTCATCCCGACTTCCTGACAGCAGTTCAAAAACGCCTTCAGATTCCTTCTGCCGGAGAAATCCCACTCACCTTCCGCTTCCTCATGGTGGATCCAAAACACGTACGTAGCAACGATGTCTACACCGCCCTGTTGCATCTTCTTAAGTGCTGTTTTCCATTCCCCTTCCGGATAGCGGGAGAAATGGAATTCTCCCATGATGGGCAGGATCGGTCTGTCGTTGCAGGTTAAGCATTCGCTGTTATAGCTATATACCTCTTTTCCCATGTTTTCCATTTTGTAATCCTTTCCTCAAAAACCTTCCTATTCAAGTCTTTCTTTTCAAGCTTTTTTACAGATCATGTACCCGGATTTCCTGGTGTGCATTGTCCATGGAAAGCAGTTCTTCCGCGCAGGCTTTTGCTTCGTCCGTCTGTTCCAGCCCCCGCAGTCCCAGGCTCATCATAAACAGGCAATGCTTCCGATTCCGCTCATTCAGGTTTTCCTCAAAGATCAGCAGATCCGGCAGAGATACCGCAAAATAATCTATCTTTATCTCATCGCCTATATGCTCTTTGCCATAGTCTACCAGTTTGCAGAATCTCTGTACTGCCTGTTCTTCGTCACCAAGCTTTCGGTACGCCAGCCCCTGATAATAGATCATTTCGGGCGGCTGATCGTTGTAATACATCATGCCCACCGGCTCCGACTCTCCGTGACAGGCTTTCGTAAGACTTGCGAAAGCTTCCTCTGTCTCTCCCAGCTTTTCCCGCACCAGTCCAAGCAGATAATGCAGATTATTCTCCTGGGCAGACTCCAATTTCCCTTCTCCCAGATTTTGGGGATATTCATCCACTGCCTGCAGGAGAATTGTTTTGGCTTCTACATATTCTCCTTCTGCCGCAGCCGCTTTTGCCAGCTGATACAAGGCGGTCAGGTACTGGGCTGCCACTTTGCCTTCGCCGCCTTCCCACTGATGGAACTTCCTTGCTTTGATCAGGCCGAGAGCCTTCTCAGGTTCTCCCAGAGTGTTTAAAAGTGTCACATACTCCAGATACAGATCATCCCTGCTTTCCACCAGGTCAAAATGTTTTTCCATATCACTCCATCGTTCTTTCACGGGAACATTCAGACGCTTTTTCAGCTGATCCAGTTCCAGATACACTCTGGCATCCGTCTCATCCAGTGCAAAAGCTTTCTCCATTTCCTCGTACGCTCTCTGCGGCTGCTTTTTCACATTGTAATATGCCAGTGCCAGATTCCTGTGTACCGTCGGGAAATCCGGACTCCGGAGAATCGATTCCTCATAATCTTCTATGGATTCGTCGTACACTCTCCTGTCATAGAGCAGGCATCCCAGATAATAGTAAGCCATGGCCAGATGATATTCTTCTGCCAGACTCTTTAACACGATATAATCTTCCGTTCTGTGAGG
>OHHT01000175.1_pt1 | contig 27514 bp, 19 predicted proteins | sample 1568061 | NCBI WGS metagenome assembly OHHT01 (sample SAMEA3879550, study PRJEB24766) | human gut metagenome | biome: human-associated habitat; feature: feces | place: USA | collected 1985/1987 | reverse complement strand
TCTCATCCCCAGAGGCTCTACCCGGTCTGCCTATATGTTCCCGTACCGGCTCCATACGCTGTATTATATTTTTTTGGTGGTGCTGTGTGTTGCTGCGCTGCTGTATTTGGAACAGCTGTGGAAGAGGAGCAGGGTACGGGCCTTGTCTGGGCTGCTTGCCCTGGGCGTGCTCCCCATGGCGCTGAATTTTGCCCATGTTATGGTGGACGCGGAGATCGTCCATTCTCTGATGGGCTACAGTCTGGTATTTTTCTGGCTGCTGCCCTATTGCCTGCTCCGCTGGGTCCGGCCCGTGGAAAACCGCGCCGTGCTGAAGCGTACGCTGAGCCGTGTGCTCTGCGTGCTCCTGGCTGTGGTGTGTCTGCTGTACGTGCGCCTGGATAATACGGCGTATCTGAAGGCGGAAATCTACCAGACCAGAACCATCCAGTATTTTACAACGCTGACGGCACAGATCAAGAGCCTGGATGGCTACAGTGGGGAAATGAAGGTCACCTTTGTCAACAAGGACTTTAACCGGGATCCAACCTTCCAGGAAATCCAGGAGCTGTCAGGTTTTGTGATTGAACCGATTCGCAATTGGGAATCTGAGCTGACAGCCCATTCTTTCCGGGAATTTTTGAATATGTGGTGCGGCTTCAATCCGGAAATCGTAGATGAAGAGGCCTATGCCGATCTGCCGGAGGTGCAGGCAATGCCGCACTATCCGGAAGCGGGATCGATTCAAATTGTCGGAGATACGGTCGTGGTCAAGTTCTGAAAATGCAGGCAGCGCCGCTGCCCAAATGGATCTCCGCAGGGTGGGGCACCACCCTGCGGAAAAATGCTTGACAAATGCCTGGCAATGCTGTAAAATATTTCTGAAATTTTATAGGACAGTTCGTAACCATCCTGTCGGTAAACAAAACTAGGATCAAAAATGGACGTATTTGCGTGCATTTTTTCTTTGGATGGGCGCATTTTGCGTCCATTTTGTTTTTTGCGTGGGTGGAATTGTCCGCCCATTTTTTATTATTAAAGGAGAAAAACATGAACAAAACCCGTTACCTGACCCAGGCGGCCATTATTGCCGCGCTGTATGCCGTGCTGACCCATATGCAGAATCTGCTGCTGCCCGGAACGACCACCTGGGCCGTCCAGATGCGCATTTCCGAGGCCATGACCGTTCTGGCCTTCTTCACTCCCGCGGCCATCCCCGGCCTGAGCCTTGGCTGCCTGGTGTTCAACCTGACCTATGCGGGCACGCTGCCTCTGGACTTCCTGGTGGGCACCCTGGCAACCTTTTTGGCGGCTCTGGCTATGTGGAAGACCCGAAATATGAAAATCGGGAAGCTGCCCCTGCTGGGACTGGTGATGCCCGCCGTTACCAATGCCTTCCTGGTGGGCTGGGAGCTGACGGTCTATATTGGCGGCGGCTTCGGCATCAATGCTCTGTATGTGGCCCTGGGGGAGCTGGCTGTGGTGCTGGTGCTGGGCACGGCGCTGTACTTTGCCATTACTGCCAGGAGCCTGGACAAGAGCGTCCTGGCCCTGGGCTGAGGCAGTGCTGCACACATATTTCTCATAAAACGGTAAAAAAATATCGACTTGGCAAGATTCACATGGTTTTTCCTCATTTTTTGGAAATTCTGTGGTATCTGCTTTCTTGACGGATTCGGTCAAATCGTGGTATAATCAACCTATCCAATAAGAACCCTTATGACTGACGGATAAAGTGGAGCACCACGTGGAGTAAGGGAAAAATTTTTGCCGACCGTCTGGGCTTGCTTGCGTTCCTATATCAGGAGGGTAAGTGGGCCCTTTTTGCTTTTTAAGGAGGTAAAACAATGAAAAAAGTTGGAATTATCATGGGAAGTGACAGTGATTTGCCGATTTTGCGCAAGTCCATGGATACCTTGAAGGAGCTGGACATTCCCTTTGAATGCCATATCTTCTCGGCCCACCGCACCCCGGCAGAGGCAAGGGACTTTGCTCTGAATGCCCGGGCCAATGGGTTTGGCGCGCTGATCGCCGCTGCCGGTATGGCGGCCCATCTGGCCGGGGCCATTGCCGCCAATACCACCCTGCCCGTTATCGGCATCCCCTGTAAGGGACCGGTTCTGGACGGCATGGATGCCCTGCTTGCCACGGTGCAGATGCCCACGGGCATTCCCGTTGCCACGGTTGCCATCAACGGCGGCGCCAATGCAGCCCTGCTGGCTGCCCAGATTTTGGCGGTTTCCGATGAGGACCTTGCCCGGAAGCTGGACGAAAAGCGGGCAAAGGACGCAAAGAAGGTCCTTGAAAAAGATGCAGCTCTGCAGCAAGAGCTGAACGTATAAAAGGAGGAATACCATGGGCGGTTTCTTTGGCGCGGTCTCCAAGCGGGACTGCATTCTGGACGTATTCTTCGGCACGGACTACCATTCCCACCTGGGTACCCGCCGGGGCGGCATGGCAGCCTACGATTCCCAGCTGGGTCTCCAGCGGGAAATTCACAATATTGAAAATTCTCCCTTCCGTACCAAATTCGACGGCATTCTGAACGAGATGAAGGGCACCAGCGCCATCGGCTGCATTTCCGATACGGACCCCCAGCCTCTGCTGATCCGGTCCAACCTGGGCACCTACGCCATCTGCACCATCGGCATCATTAACAACGCAGAGGCCCTGCTGCAGCAGTACCTGTCCTTCAGCGGCGGCCATTTCGATGCCATGAGCGGGGGAAAGGTCAACTCCAATGAGCTGATCTCCGCTCTGATCGATCAGAAGAGCTCCTTTGCGGAAGGGATTCGTTTTGCCCAGGACCTGATCGAGGGGACGGCCTCCATTTTGATTTTAAAAGATGACGGCCATTTGATCGCCGCACGGGACAAGCTGGGCCGCCTGCCCATCATCCTGGAAAAGAATGAGGACGGCTTCTGCGTTACCTTTGAGGACTACGCCGGCGAAAAGTTGGGCTATACCTATTGCCGGGAGCTGGGTCCCGGCGAGGCGGTGGAGCTGACGCCGGAGGGGGAGACCGTGCTGCTGGCGCCCCGGAAGAAGAAAAAGATCTGCGCCTTCCTCTGGTCCTACTATGGCTATCCCACCTCCTGCTATGAGGGCAAGAATGTGGAGATCATGCGCTACCGCAACGGCCGGATCATGGCTAAGGCCGACAAGGAAAACGGCATTGCCCAGGATATCGACTATGTAGGCGGCGTGCCGGATTCCGGAACGCCCCACGCCATTGGCTATGCCAATGAAAGCGGCGTGCCCTTTGCCCGGCCCTTTATCAAATACACTCCCACCTGGCCCCGTTCCTTTATGCCAACCATCCAGAGCCAGCGTAACCTGATTGCAAAAATGAAAATGCTCGCCGTACAGGATTTAATTAAGGACAAGAGTCTGCTTTTAATTGACGACTCCATCGTCCGCGGTACACAGCTTAGGGAAACAACGGAATTTCTTTATCAGAGCGGTGCAAAAGAAGTGCATATCCGTCCGGCGTGCCCGCCTCTTCTTTATGGATGCAAGTACCTGAACTTCTCCCGTTCTTCTTCGGAGATGGATTTGATTACCAGACGTGTTATTGACAGATTGGAGCACGGCAATGTAACGGACGAAGTGCTGCAGGAATACGCAGACCCCGAGTCCGAAAAATATGAACGCATGGTGGAAGAAATCCGCAAGGAGCTGAATTTTACTTCCCTCCGCTTCAACAGACTGGATGATATGCTGGATGCTGTCGGCATCGACAAATGCAAACTCTGCACCTACTGCTGGGACGGCAGAGAATAAATCTCATGCGGGTACTGATGCCCTGCCGTCGGTAGGCATTACTATTGACAGTACCATTGTAATAAAAGACCCACTACACGGCTGTAGGCGACCATTCCGTCGTCTACGCCGTTTAATTTTAAAGAAGTTTCCACAAACCCGGTGGACACAGCATCCACTACTTCCGTATCCACGACCGCTTCTTTTTCAATCCTGTCCCAATCCTCTTTACGCACAAACACTGCGTCTTCATACACCTGCCGGTCAATCTGCACCTCTGCCATGTATCTTTCGTAATCTTCTCCGACAGCTTCATAAAAATCATTATTCACATAGTTGAGCACACTTAAATACCCGCTATATTGAAACAGCAGATCATCCGAAGAAATGCATGCTAAAAATCCGATAAAATTGGCTTCATCCTCCTGGATATATCCTTTCAGGTGTGCCAGCTCATGGCACATGGTCACCGGCAGATTGGTAACATATGCCACTTTGTTGTAATTTGCTTCCATGGAAAACGGAAAATAATACCCCAGCATGTACTGCTGGCTCACAAAATCCGAAAAATAAAGCGGTTTGGGCATGGGATAAAAACCTTGTAAAACATCGTAGGTTTCGCCCAATGCCTGCATATTCGAAATTGCCTTTTTCCCCATGTTTCCTTCATAAATGATTTCGCCGTCTTCCGTCCGCAGCATCTTCCCGGACAATTCATTGCATTTTTCCACCAGCATATTCCGAAGGGCGGTCAAATCCTGTAACGTGTAGGTGCCTTTTTCAGTGGCAAAATACTTTTCACTGAATGGTGTGGCATGGTACAAAATGGTGCAGTTCAAGGTCATAAGCACCAAAACTGCCAGCAGCACCCATGCAAAGAAAGTGTAAAAACCGCTGCAGAGTTTATCCACATGGTGCACCCTGCATTGCCTTATTATCCACCTGAAAACAGACGCAATCATCAGTATAACGGCTGCTATTACCAGAAATACTCCCGCCACAATCAGCCATTCACCTACCGAAAACGGAAACAACCCTGTTAATCTTCCGTAGGTATTGACCCACACCGGGAAAACATAGCGGATGTACCAGTCACAAAAAGTCTCCGAACTCCATGCGATTATATTCAGGAGCATCACCATTCCTGCTATAATAAAGTATGTTTTTGTCCGTGTTTTCCAATTTTTTATCTTCTGCATACGTTATCTCCGAAAAAGTGAATAAAAATATTTAAAAGAGTGGTTGAAATCTCAACCACTCTTCTGTATAATCTACTTAAAGGTAATCGGATGCAGTTCCGATTTGCCCACAGTTTAATGTACTAAATAAGCACTCAAACTTTCAAGGGGTATGGGTGCTTATTTCTTTTCGTTATGGTTGTCTATGTACGAAAATGTCCGGATGGATTTCATATTTTCTGTGCGTTCGCCGATGAATTTATCCATCAATACCGTATCATACCAGCGATTGAATTTGTAGCCGCTGCTTTCCAGACGGCCGGCAAGGTGATATCCCATTTTTTCATGAAAGAACATGCTTCCGTAAATACTTTTTTCTTCTTCGGTGGGCGGTACTGTAATCAGCGCAATGGTCTTTACGACACCCTGCTTTTGTAAAATACTCTCCAGCTTCGTATAGAGCAATCTCCCCAATCCGTGACCTTTGTAATCATGCCGCAGATAAACCGTCATTTCAACCATCCAGCCGTAAGCCACCCTGGGATGGTAGGCTCCCGCATAGGCATAGCCGACTATCTTTCCGTCTTCTTCGGCTACCAGATAGGGATATTTTTCCAGAGTATGGACAATTCTACCCTGAAACTCTTCCACGGAAGGTACATCATACTCAAAGGTGATAGCTGTATTTTCCACATAATATCCATAAATTTTCAGAAGCTCCACGGCGTCTTCCGCCCTGGCAACACGTATTGTAACTGATGAACTCATGAGTTCGCTTCCTCGCCTTTCAGTAATATTTTTTGTGCCATTTCATTGATTGAGAAATCTTTTCGTTTGGGTATATATCTAACTTTTCGTTCTATATACCCATTTGCTTTTGCTTTATTGGGTATGGCGCTGGTTTTTTGCTCTCCATACCCATTTTCATTTTTTGCTTTGGGTATCATGGACATTTTAAGAAATTTATACCCAATGGCACCTAAACAGCATGAAAACTTGACATGAATGTTTGAAATATAGCTTCAGAATAACTTGTTTTTAAGGGCAGATATTTGTTACTTTATTTGAATATTTCTATCCAGTATGCGGTGTAAACGTACTGACCGGTTTCTACCCCATCCTTGTAAACAGGGCATTTTTTATAGAATACACTGATTCCGGTTAAACCATAAATATCTCTATTGGAATCCAGATTTGCCTTATGTCCTTCGGAAGCTAACCAGGCATTGAAGATTTGTTCCACGCTGGGTGTGTCTCCCTTTATATCAGGATTACCCTGGGCAATATTTTCCGCATAGCTTGTTGTTCCGCCGCTTGGTCTTGTATGGTCCCATAAATAGGATGTTTCCGCTGCTCTCATGTCAACATAATCATTCATGGTTTCACTTGTCATTTTCAAGGTGGACTGGTTAATGGAAGCACGGTATTCATTCACAAATTTCAGCATTTCCTGTGCTTCTTCTCTGTTGTAATGACCCACTACCATTTCTTTGCGCAAGGTGCCGTCATCATCTTTCACATCAATATAGTACACACTGTCCACGCCGTCCGTGGTCAGCATCTCTATTTCTTCGGTGGCAAGCACATAGCCGCACTTGGTACAACGCAGTTCCTTAAGACCTGCCACACCGACATCCGGCTGTTTAGCAACAACCCATTCACCGTCATCATGTGCGCCGGTAGGGTCTACATAGGAGTCCACATAAGTATCCTGGCAACGCTTGCAGGTGTGCGTGGTGTAACCCTGCTCACCGCAGGTAGGCTTTGTTACGACATCTTCGTAATCGTGGCCAAGGGCAGCGGTTTCACTGTCGGTACAGGTATAACCGCAACGCTTACAGGTATGAGTGGTGCTGCCTTTTTCCGTACAGGTAGGTGCTGTTACTTCATCCTCGTAATCATGGCCGAGAGCATCGGTGTAAGTATCCACGTAGCTGTCACCGCATTTACAGGTATGAGTGGTATAGCCTTTTTCCGTACAGGTGGGCGCCGTTACCGTGTCGGTATACTGATGCACATGGTCTAACGCCGGAATCATCTTGGTTTGCGTTTCCTCACAACGGATGCACTGTCTCTTCATCAGACCCATGCTGTCTTCCGTAGGTTCTGTAACGGTCTCCCATTCCCCGAATTCGTGGCCGAGGGCATCGGTATAATTATCTTTAATCTGGTGACCGCAGTTAATGCAGGTACGGGTAGTGTAGCCTTTTTTCTCACAGGTAGGCGGTGTTACTACCTCTTCTCCGAAAACATGGTCCAGCGGATCCAGCTGCTCTGTATAACTGTCACCGCAGCGGCTGCAGGTATAAAGAACTTCTCCCAAGTCATCACAGGTTGCTTCTTTTATCACCTTTGCCACATAGTCGTGACCAAGGGCAGCAGGTACGTAATCGATATATTTATGTCCGCAGGAGGTACAGGTATAAGTGGTGATTCCGGGCTGTTTGCAGGTAGGCTCCGTGGTTACCGCAGATGTATACTGATGCACATGGATTTTTACGGGAATTTCTTCCGTCTGCTCTTTATTGCAGCGCTTGCAGGTTCTTACCTGTTCACCGGTTTCGGTTTCCGTTGCTTCTTTTGTTACCTTCCATTCTCCCCAATCGTGTCCCAGGGCATCCACATAATTGTCTTTGTATTCCGTTCCACAGACACTGCAGGTGTAAAGAGTGTAACCCTGGTCCTCACAGGTCGGCTCCACCGTTGAAGCTACATAGCTATGGTCCACCGGTTCCGTGATATTATCCATATAACCATATCCGCAGCGCTTGCAGATATGGGACGTGTAACCGTCATTTTGGCAGGTAGGGGGATATACTCTTTCCTGATAATCATGACCCAGAGCGTCGGTTTCTGTATCAACATAACTGTCACCGCAGGCACAGGTATGGGTCGTATAGCCCTTTTCCGTACAGGTAGGCGCTGTTACCACATCGGTATACTTATGCACATGGTCCGTGGTCGGAATGTCCTTGGTTTCTTCTTCCTTACAACGCTTACAGCTTCTCTTGGCAAGACCTGTTTCCGTTTCCGTTGCTTCCTTCACCGTTTCCCATTCGCCGAATTCATGGCCGAGGGCATCGGTATAATTGCCAACGTAGCTGTCACCACACTTCTTACAGGTATAGGTCGTATAGCCTTTTTCCGTACAGGTGGGGTCTGTGACAACCTTGTCATATTCATGGTTGCAGACAGCTACCTTTACGTGGCAGAGGGAAGTCACACCGTTTGCGGTTACCTTAATGTCTGCTTCGCCATAATTCTTCGCCGTCAGCACACCGTTTCTTACGGTTACTACCTTGGTATTGGTAGAAGCATAGCTTAAGCTCTGGCTGTAGCCTACAACATCTGCCCCAAGCTGAGCGGTTTCACCCTTGTCCATGGTAATGTTTTCTGTTTCAAGAATGACTTTGCTTTCTTTTACGGTAATGCGGCACTCTGCCACAACGTCATTTGCCGTTGCCGTAATAATGGTTTCCCCTTCGCCGACTGCGGTTACTTTTCCGTTTACAACCGTTGCCACTTCCGGATGGGAGCTTTCCCATACGGCTTTCTTCACAGGGCCGTCAATGGTTGCCCGAAGGGTATAGGTATTGCCTTTTTTCGTATATAATGTGTACTCGTTCTGGCTGAGTGTAATGGTCGGTTCATAGGCGCTGACCGTTACTTCCACGGTATCGGAAACACCGTTTGCCGTTGCCGTAACGGTTGCGGTTCCCACACTCTTGGCAGTCAGCTTGCCGCCGCTTACGCTTACCACTTTGCTGTTGGAGGTCGTCCACTTTATGGTATTCTTTCTGCCTGTTACCTGATAAGAAAGAGTACAGGTTTTGTCTGTTCCTTTGGTTTTCAGAGAAACTTCCTCATTATAAATTTCCATGCGGCTGTCTTTTACCGTTACTTCACAGGTATCCGTGGTATCACGGGAAACCGTTCCTGCTGCCGCATTGCTTAAGGAAATCCGGATGGTTGCCGTACCTTCGCCTACGGCGGTCAGCTTGCCTTTTTCATCCACGGTAACCACGTTGTCGTTGGAACTTTCCCATACGACAACTTCCTTGCCCGTGGCATTGGAACGAATCTGCTTGGTTTCACCGGTATACAAAAGAACTTTTTCTTCGCTGATGGAAAGAGAGTCCTTGATAACTGTTACTTCACAGGTTGCGGACACACCGTTTGCCGTTGCCGTAATGATGGCCGTACCTGTATTTTTACCGGTTACCCTGCCGCCGCTTACGGTTGCCACCGTCTTATCGGAGGTGGTCCATTTTACGGATTTGCCGGTACCCACAATGGTGGGCGTGAGCTTGATGGCGCTGCCGTTTCCCTTGGTGCCGAGCTGCATGGTATCCATATCCAGGGAAATGCTGTTTTTTAACACCTTTACCACGCAGGTATCGGTTTTGCCGTTTGCCGTTGCCATAATCACTGCCTGACCGTCGGAAACAGAGGTTACTTTACCTTTTTCGTCCACCGTGGCAACTGCCGGATTTAAGCTTGTCCATGTCACTGTTTTGGACGCACCCTTTACGGTCGCCCGAAGCTGCACCGTCTGTGTGGAGGTGCCGCCGGTGTAAATAACTGCTGTCGGTTTGTTCACCTTGATGCTGCTGTCCACGACCGTTACCGTACATTTCTTATAGGTAAGGCCTATTCTGGCGCTGATGGTGGTGCTGCCCTTCCGGACCGCGGTCACCTTACCGCTCTGGTCGACGGTTGCGATATTCACATTGTAAGAAGCCCATTTTGCAAGTTCTTCACTTCCCACAACGCTGAGTTCCGCAGAGTCGCCGATGTTTAATGTTACTCTTGTCTGACTTAAGGAAAATGTGGCAGCACTGACTGTCATACTTCCCACAAACAAAAGACAGATAAGGATACATAGTAACCAAATCTTCTTTTTCATCTTTTGTCCTCCTTTGCCTTGTATCTTAAAATGATTCATTTATCTTAGAAAGACCACCACAAAAACTTCTTTGCGTTAATCTTAAAGGTAACTTTTTTCGTACCGCCGTAGTTATCTTTTCCGCGGATAATGACGGTGGCGGTTCCTTTGGCTACGTTGTTCCGGTAGCTTACAATTTCAAACTGGTCAGGGTCCACAACCTTGCCCTTTACCTTTACCGTAATCTGTTTCGGGTCGGTTTTGTCAAGCGTAATGGGCTTGCCGGTGTAAATTTGTGCCGGTATGGTAACTGCCGCTCCCGAAATATCATAGGTTTTGATGGCATATTCTCCGGTCAAAGGCTCGCCCGTATAGTTGCCCTTGGGCGTAACGGTCACACAGATAACGGTTCCCGCAGGAATAATGTCCTTTTTGTCGATAACCGTTCCCGCCGTGCGCACGGTGCCGTCGTCGAGAGTCGTGTCTTCTTTATATGTATAAAGCAGGGTCTTCTCGTAATCCGTTCCCGCATTCAGTACCTTGCCATCCAAATCGGTTACGGTAACCTTGGTTGCATAGACATTTCCTTTGTTCCGGTACACCTTGTCCGCTGCCGTCAGGGTCAGCCTGCCGATGTCCTGCGCCACGATGGTGAACGGCAGAACCTCTTTATAAGTGCCGGTGAAATTGCCCTTTCCTTTAATGGTTACGGAAGGAAGCTTCTTTTCGTTGCTGCCGTCATTTAAGGCTTTGTTGTTCTTGTAGGTTACGGTGTAGTCAACGTCTTCTTTCAACTGCAGGACATCGCCGCTTTCTGTCTTAAAGGTAACGGACAGCTCCGGCTTTGCGCCGCCCTTGGCATAAGGCACTTCCGTAGATACAAGCTTCGCTTCCAGCCTGCCGTCCGCATTGGTCGCCATATTAAATGCCTGGATACGGAAGGTCTTTTTCATGGTTCCGGTGTAGCCGTTTATGCCGGTAAACACAACGGTTGCGGTTCCGGCATTCTGGTTTTTCTGCCACTGTACCGTGTAATCTTTGTTTTCCGTCAGGGGCTTTTCTTCCCCGTTTAACTTCATGGTAAGTGTAAGCTCCGGCGTATGGAATTCGCCGTTGTATACAAAGGTCTGTCCGGTAAGTCCCGTTACCTTGGCTTTGCTGATAGCCGTGCCGGTAATCTGGAATGCCACGCGCCTTGAGCCGCTGTAGCCCGCCTCTTCGATGCCTTCGATAATGGCAAATGCGGTGCCTACCCGGTTGTTATTGCTGTAGCTTACCGTGTAGTGAACGCCCTCTTCCAGTACGGTTTTTCCGTCTTTTACGGTGATTTCCGGTGTCACAACGCCGTTTTTATTTGCCGTCACGTATACCTGCGACGGTATTCTTGCCACGGTAACCTTGCTGATGAGCTTGACCGCCGGGTTGTCTTTCGCAGACGGCAGCACTGTCAGTTTTACGGTTCTGCTTCCGGTAAAGTTGCCGTTACCGGTAAGTTCCACATAGTAGGTGCCGGTATCTTTTACGGAGTCAAGTTTTTCCGCGCCTTCCGCATTGAATGCAGGCGCTGCATTGTCTGTGCCTGCGGCGGCATTGAGTGCAGACACTGCATTGTCTGTGCCTGCGGCATTGAGTGCCGGCGCTGCGCTGTCTGTGCCTGCCGCATTGAGTGCCGGCGCTGCGCTGTCTGTGCCTGCCGCAGCGGTGGTTTCATCTGTCTTGTAGTAGCTATATGTAAACTCGGTCTTGTTCTTTAACTGTCTGCTGCCAAAATACAGGGTGGGCACGGGTTTCTGTGCCTTTCCTGTGGAGGCAATGGAAATATTCTCTGCCTCAAACAGCGGTGAACTGATGTCCAGGGGCAGTATCTTAAAGGTCTTGGTATCTTTTCCCGTGTAGTTGCCCTTGCCGGTTACAGTCAGAGTAGGCGCCTTGGCAGCCACCGATGCGTCGTTAGCATTGATGTTATTCTTATAGGAAACAGTGTAATCCACCTGCTCCTTCAAAAGGACATTCTTGTCATAAACACGCATTTCGGGCTTTATCGCCGTGCCGGTGTAGTCATAACCGCCCTCCCGGATGCCTGCCACCCAGAGTCCTTCCGGTATGATGCCGTCCTCCGGAGTATCCTCCATGAGAATGTCTCCGCGGTCTGCCACGAAATAGGAAATCGCCTTTTCTCCTTCGTATACGCCGATACCTTTTACGGTAAGCTCGTAATTGCCGACTTCCGTAACCTGTTCCTCATAATACACAACATAATCCTTATCCGGAACAAGGGTTTTCCCTTCGCAGATAACGGTTACCTGCGGTATATGCGGCATGCCGTCGTAAATAATACCCTCTACCTGCACTTCTGCATCCGACAAGTCGGTGCGGCTGTATGCCACGCAGAAAATCTCAGGGGCTTCGCAGCTTTCTTTCAGGGCAAGTTTTGCCTGCAGGGTGCCTTCCGCCGTGGAAGTTTCCTGTCCGATGTAAAGCAGGTTGTCAGAGCCCAGCACGTTTTCCGCCTCTCTGGACTTCACCGCATAAATATTATAAATCTCATTGGGAAGCAGACCGTCAAAATTCTTTTCCCAATTTGAGAAATCGCCTGCCGGTGCAGCCTCTCCGTTGTCGCTGTCATCTGCAGCATCATTCGCATTTTCCATGCTTCCGGCTGCATCTGCCACATCGGTCACGTTTTCCGGGCTTTCGGCACCCACTGCGGCATCGGCCATGCTCTCGGTATCAACTGTTGCATTAGTCATGCCCTCGATGTTCTCGACTGTAATCGCCGCCTGGCTCGCGGTACTGCTTTTAAGCTCCTTGGTGACTACCTTGTCGCCGAAGAGATACTGTTCGGTTACCCCGGTCTTTTCTCCAAAATAGGGATTGCCGTAAGTATACAGCCCACCCTTATTGTCAACGGCGATGTTCTGCCGGTATACCGAACCATTCACTACATAAGTGGCGCAGACTGCCGTTCCGGCTGTTTCCGTAAAATCTTCTCTCTGTTTTCCTTCTTTGGTGCCCAGCCACTCCCAGAGGGTTCCGTCCTTTTTCACAACCGCAAACTGGGTAAATAAAGTACTGATGGTTGACAAATAAGTATATTCCACATCGGGATATGTAAGAAAGCTCTTTATATTTTCCGCCTGAAGCGTGGGCTCTAAATCTGTCTCATCCGCATAGAATGAACCACCGGAAGAACCGCCCTTATAGCTTCCCCATGTATACAGGTCCTTGCTCACTCCGGAAGCTGTGCCCTGCACAATAGCAACACAAAGCTTTCCACCAAATAAGAGCTGAAATTCCGTCACTTTTTTATCCGCCAGAACAGCCGTAGGCAGGTAACTGTAGCCGCCGGTGCTGCCATTGCCAAGCTGACCTGCCTGATTGCGTCCCCACAGATACAGTTTTCCTTCCTTAGTCAGTGCCGCACAGGTTCCGTTCTGCACCGTAAACTCTTTTATTCCACTGATGCTTATCTTTGCCGGTGTATTATTTTTTGTCGAGGTTCCCGCGTTTGTGCTTATACCCAGCTGGCCGTATGCATTGGAACCCCAGGCATACAGCTCACCGTCTGCGTTCAGTGCATACTTGGAACCGCAATCTTTATCTTCATAAAATCCGGTAATTTCTTCCTCCGGCAAAATCTGCTGCTGGGGAATCCACTGTTCGTTGTCCCCTTCTCCTGCCATCTGTCCGTAGCCATAACCCCATATCCAGAGCGTGCCGTTTTTCCGGACAGCCACGCCGTTTTCATAACTGAGGTGTACCTCTTTCACGCCGTCCAGGATATGCACCGCCTCTTCCGGTGAAACAACGGACTGAGTGCTGATTTTTCCGGCAATACCGTAGGTATTGTTTCCCCACAGCCAGAGTGCGCCGGATTTCTCTATCGCCGCACAAGTGCCCCGGTAAACGGTAAAGCTTTCCACATTGGTAAGGAGCCTGGTGGGAACTGTCACATACATGGAATTGCTGCTGTTTATTTCATTGTAGCTGTTGGTTCCCCACAGGTACAATTCGCCGTCGGTGGTGATTGCCACACCGTTTTTGCTGACGCCGTCTGACGGGAAATACACGTTTGCCACCTTGGTATCTTTCCTGTCAAACTCCACCTTGTAGGGGGTAAGCTGCTTGCTTCCGAGCTGCCCGTTCGCCAGTCTGCCATAGGAGTCCGAACCCCACATATACAGGCTGCCATCCTTGGTAACAGCAGCGCACAAAGGATTCTGTCGTCCGGGAACCGGAATTCCTTTACATTCTCCAGCACCTTGACCGGTTTGTCCTGATTGTCCGTACTTCCGATGCCAACCTGACCGTAGTCATTTCCGCCCCACATATACAGACTGCCGTCCGCCGTCAGCGCCGCATAGGTTACATTTTTATCGTAGGAGCCTCTGTTGTAAACCATTGCGTACACTTGCTCTACGTATGCCGAATCTGAAAGCTTCTTTGCGGCATTCGGGTTAATCGTTAAGGTAACGGTTCCCGTTATTTTGTCCACGCCGTCCGGCAGCTTGACTTCTGCCGAATAAAGTGCGCCATCCTTTTTTACATAAATATTCTGTTTTCCGACATTTAAGTTTAACCGGGTTTCGCCCTTAGAATTTGTCACATTGTTGCCGGTTGCCGCAATAACAGCGGCTCCCGCTACCGGATTGCCTGCTTTGTCCAAAACCCGAACATTGCCCTGATACTGCACATGGGGGCAGTCCCCCCAGCCGAAGTGGGGCGCATAATCCAGGGAAAAATATGCCGAACCCCAAGAAACGTTTTTCTCTATTAACGGCCATTTTTTCGTGAAAATTTTCAAAGTTTCCACTTTTACATCGGCTTCAAAATAAGGTCCTATGTTCACAGTGAAGCAGGTATTGCAAAGGTGTCTGTTGGAAGAACTGTCCAGTACCTTCGCTTTAGCCTTTATTTTCAGCTTTAAGCCGCCCTCCGCTTCTACCGCCAGGCTTGCAATTTTATCATCAATAAGTTCCAAACCTATCGACATTTTAAGTCCTACCTTAAAGGTTACTTCCACCGTTTTGGTAAGTGTAAGCTCCGGCGTTTTGGAAATATTTTCCACCCCGGTGTTTTTGTTACAACGAAAACCAACGGAACCTGTCAGCGTACCTTCCGCACTGACATTTCCCTCTACGGATAATACAAACTGCACTTTAGCGGAAAATACCAGTCCGGTAAGTCCCAGCGGCTCTTTTATTTCGCCCAGCGAAATATCCTTAGTCCATTCTTTCTCGTCAATCTTTACTTCTGCTTTTATGGTGACACCATAACTGACACCGGCTTCAATGGTATTGATGTCATTTGCTGTATCCACGTAAATCTTAACAGAAACCGCTCCGCCGATATCACTGAGTTCAATTTTTACGTTGCTCTCAGGCGGCTTAACCTCAAGGTTTGCCATCTTCCAGGGAAAATTCACACCGCCGTAAGTAGTACCGGCTCTGTCGACCTGCGTTGCAATGCTGTCCGCTTCTGCCGCATAAGTTGCAGCATTATCTGCTTCTGTTGCGTTTTCGGCTGCCCCTGCCGCATAGGTTGCGGTGTTGTCTGCTCCTGCTGCTTCTGTTGTGCTTACGGCTGTCTCCGCTGCGTAGGTTGCTACGGCGCCGCTGTCGTCATCGGCGGGATTGGCCGCTCCGTATTTAATAAAGGAAATAACATCCTCGTATTCCGGGTCCGCGCCCTGAATGGTAAGAACGGTATTTTCCGCCTCGCCCTCTGTGCTCAGGGATATAACACGGGTAATGATAATATCTTCATCCGTGTAATAATAGGTAAAAATGTCGCCCTCTTTCAGCGCCAGAAAATCCTCACCGGGATTTTTAATTTTCCAGACAAGATTTTCTTCGTCCGCTTCCGCAACCACATTTACCGAAGCATCCGTGCTCTTAGGAATGACCGTTACGGAGTCCGCAAAAACAAGGAAGTTGTTGGTTTCATCCGCATCTAAATTGAGCACCTGGCTCTCCGTGAAATCACTCGTTGTCTTGGCGAAAAATTCCTGCATTTTCCGGGTATAATCATCGGTTTCATATACCTTGCTGCAGGGACGCAGACTTACATTATCCACCAGAAAGGCTTTTACATGATAATAAGCAGGCAGTGTATCCGCTTCTATGCTGACTGTGACATCCGTGTCACCTGCGGTGACGTCCGCCGTTCCCGTTGCAATCAGGCGGATGCCGTCTTCTTCATAAATGCCCACTACCAGTGTACAGTCCTCCAGTGCCTGTATGGAAGCCGTTGCCTTGGTACCGTCCATCACTACCGAATAAACACCGCAGCCGGTCTGCTCTGTGTCCACTTCCGTTTCGGACATAATATCCTTAAAAAGACGTCCCAGGGAATTCTGCGCTTCCAGGGAAGCATCGCCCATATCCAATTTGGCATCGCCATCGGAAACAGAAGCATTATCTCCACTGACATCTGCGTCATTTTCGGGCTTATCCTTATCTCCGTTTCCTGCATCGCTGTCGCCGGGCTTGTCTGCATTTCCGCTGCTGGCATCACCGGATCCTTCGATATCACTCCTGTCTGCCTGACCGGCTTCCGTGACCACCGCACCGTTCTGCGCCGCAGCCGCATATGCCGTCAAATCTACGCTTGAAAAAGAAAGAAGTGCAGCAAGAAACATACTTAATACTCTCGCACCACTTCTCTTTGTAAATACCTTATGCATATTGCCCTCCTCATGTACGTTCCGGTTGCCCGGAACCCTTGATTTTATCCTGATTTTCATATGTATACATTTATAGTACATGGTACTCCGAATACTATATCTCGTCAAGAAACGAAGAGCAATTCTACCTGTTTTTATGAAACAAAAAGCAATTCTTCCTGCTTTATAAGGAAGAATTTTAATCACACCGAAAGGCTGATTGCATTTATTGTGTCTTCGCCAGTCCGGCACAGCAATGATTTTATCCGCGATGACTTGAAGTTCCGCTTCTTCTCTGGTTTCCTTCACGGTATTGGATGCCACGGACTGGTTCACATCGAACCAGCCGCCCGGAAGCGACCAAGTTCCGTTTTTCTCATGCACCAACAGAATTTTTCCATCCTCAAGCATCGCAAATTCTGTCCATTTATTCATATTATGTAGTTCTCTCTGTTGGGTGTTTTTTCCTGTAGGCATCTTGCTTCAGTTTTCCTTCTTGCGTGCCTACTGCTTTTTCCGGCTGTAGGCACTCTGCTTCAGTTTTCCTTCTTGCGTGCCTACTTTTCTTTTTCCCGTAGGCACTTTGCTTCGGATTTCCCTCATTCGTGCCTATTCTCCTTTTTTCCATAGGCACTCTACTTCGACTTTTCCTGCTGCGTGCCTATTCTCCCTTTTCCTATAGGCACTTTGCTTCAGTTTTTCCTCCCGCGTGCCTACTTTCCTTATCTTCCTCATTATACACAGATAAGCTTCCTCATGAAAAGTTCAAATTGGAAATTTTAAAAGATGTTGACAGTTCAACTTCTTTTCTGTATGATGTGAGATGTTGAGAGTTCAACATCTGAAAGTTTAACGTAAAGAAAAACATGTAGGAACCTCGCTTTCGGAAAGGATATGTATGGTAGACCGTTTTGAAAAATTTTCCCTTGCCATTTCGGAAATATACCGCTATTGGCACAAAATTGCCGCAGATGAGCTGAGTGAGTATCACCTGAAAAGCTCCCATGCCGTATATCTTACAACCCTGTATCGTTATCCCGACGGGCTGACGGCGCCCCGGCTTGCCGAACTGTGCGGTAAAGATAAAGCCGATGTTTCCCGCATGATTTCCATTATGGAAGCGAAGGGACTTGTCACCAAGGAAGGCAGCAACCAGAACCGTTACCGCGGAACTTTGAAGCTGACGGAGGAAGGTCTGCATGTGGCCGAACAAATCAGCAAGCGTGCCGCCCTCGCCGTAGAAAAAGCAAACGAAGGCATCACCGAAGAAAAAAGAGTCATTTTTACGGAGTGCCTGGACATTATAACCAGAAATTTACAGAGGGTTTCCGAAGAAGGACTGTAACCAACATCGGACAACGAATTTCACAAGAAAATTGTAACCAATATCACGCATGAATTTCGGAAGAAAATATAACTGATATTCAATGTCAATTTCCCTTGAGGGAAATCTGAGAAAGGAATAGATATGAATATTTTGAAGAAGGCTTACTGCCGTATATATCAGGCGGCATTTCGGGTGGCGATTCCCCTGCTTCCCTATCGGGAGCCGCAAATTCTGCATTCCTGCAGGGAACTGCCGGAAGCACTTTCAGGGAACAGCATCAACAACCTTATGATTGTGACGGACAATGGCATTGTAAAGTTCGGACTTGCCGCAAAGGTTACGACTGTGTTGGACGAAGCCGGTATTTCTTACTGCGTCTATGACAAAACCTGCCCCAATCCGACCGTGAAAAATGTGGAAGCCGCCTTAAAACTTTACAAAGAACACGGCTGTCAGGCACTGATTGCCATCGGCGGCGGTTCTGCCATGGACTGTGCCAAAGCAGTCGGCGCAAGAGTGGCATATCCCGGCAAAACCCTGAACCAGTTGAAGGGCACGCTGCATGTACTGCGGAAAATCCCCCTGTTAATTGCTATTCCCACAACCGCCGGTACCGGCAGCGAAAATACACTTGCCGCCGTTATCACCGACCCCGACCAGAAGTATAAATATGTGCTGAATGATTTCGTTTTAATTCCGAGGTATGCCGTTCTGGATGCTTCCATGACCTACTCCCTGCCGCCTTCCCTCACCGCGACCACCGGAATGGATGCGCTGACCCACGCGGTGGAAGCCTACATCGGCCGCTCCACGACAAAGGAAACCCGCCAAATGGCGCTTTCCGCAACGAAACTTATTTTTGCCAATATTGAAAGAGCTTACGAAAACGGCTCCGATGAAGAAGCCCGTTCCAATATGCTGCTTGCCTCTTACCAGGCAGGATTTGCTTTTTCCCGGTCCTATGTGGGATACATCCATGCCGTAGCGCACTCTCTCGGCGGACAATACAATGTGCCCCACGGACTTGCAAACGCGGTCATCATGCCTTATGTGCTGGATGCTTACGGCTCCGGCGTGTATAAAAAATTGCAGCAGATGGGCTGCGCCGCAGGTGTATGCACACAGGATGACTCTCCCGAAGAAGGCGCTAAGAAGTTTATCGCCGCTATCCGTTCCCTGAATGAGCGGATGCAGATACCCACTTATATAGAAGGGATTCAGGAAAGTGACATTCCTGTCATGGCGGCTCATGCCGAGAAGGAAGCCAATCCTCTCTATCCCGTTCCGAAGTTAATGACCGAAAAAGAGTTGGAAAACTTTTACCGGGTTTTACAACCGGCAAAAAATATCTGAATTTAAGGAGTTATCATGGACAGCACACAAATCGACAACATCTTACAGTTACAACGTGATTTTTACGACAGTGGTGCCACCATTCCCGTCAGTTTTCGTAAGAGGCAATTAAAGAAACTGTATCAGGCGGTTCAAAAATACCGGCTGCAGATAGAAGAAGCCCTGAAAAAGGACCTTGGGAAAAGCAGTTATGAGAGCTTTATGTGCGAAATCGGGCTGGTATTGTCCGAAATCAGCTACATGATACGCCATGTAAAGAAATTTTCCAAAAGAAAAACCGTCTACACCCCGCTTGCACAATTTGCTTCCCATAGTTATGTGCAGCCGGTGCCTTACGGCAACACCCTCATCATGAGTCCATGGAACTATCCTTTTCTGCTCTCCATAGACCCTTTAGTTGATGCCATTGCGGCGGGAAACACCGCTATTATAAAACCCAGTGCTTACTCTCCCGCCACTTCAAAGGTTATTGAGATGCTGGTAAAAGAATGTTTTTCTCCCGCCCATGTGTCGGTGGTAACCGGCGGCAGAGCCGAAAATGCGGCTCTTTTAGAAAAGAAATTTGATTTCATCTTTTTTACCGGCTCCCAGAACGTCGGCAGGGAAGTCATGCGCCACGCAGCTGTTAATCTGACACCGGTTGTGTTAGAGCTTGGCGGCAAGAGCCCCTGCATTGTGGAGGAAAGCGCCGATATCCGTCTGGCTGCCAGACGCATTGTTTTCGGCAAATACTTAAACTGCGGGCAGACCTGCGTAGCTCCCGACTTTATCCTCTGTCACAAAAGCATTCAGGACAAGCTGCTGCAGGAACTGAAATTACAGGTAGAAAAACAGTTTGGCAGTGACCCACTGGCAGATAGCAATTACGGAAAAATTATCAATCAGAAGCACTTTGACAGACTGTGCCGCCTATTACAATCCGGGGAACTATACCTTGGCGGGGAAACCGATGCGGAAACTCTCCGCATTGCGCCTGCTATTATGACACATGTGACTTTTGATGACCCCGTCATGCAGGAAGAAATTTTCGGTCCTGTTTTACCGGTCCTTACCTATGAGAATTTTGATGAGCTGATGCTTCTTCTGAAAAAACGTCCCAAACCGCTGGCGCAGTATCTTTTCAGTAGCAATAAGGCGCACATCCGCCGGGTAAACGAGGAACTTTCCTATGGCGGCGGCTGCATCAACGACACCATCATCCACCTTGCCACTTCCGAAATGGGCTTCGGTGGCGTGGACGAAAGCGGTATGGGCGCTTATCACGGAAAAGCCGGTTTTGATGCTTTTTCCCATCAGAAAAGTATTGTGGACAAAAAGACCTGGCTGGATTTACCCATGCGTTACCAGCCGTATACCAGTAAGCTTTACCGTAAACTTTTGCAGATTTTCCTACGGTAAACCTGACATAAAAATTGCGAAAAACTATTTACATACCAACATTATCCCCGCGGATTTTCGCCCGGAGCCAGAGAAAGGAAACCTTATGAGCATTAAAATTATTGTAGACTCAACAACCGATTTAACCAGCAGCACCAGAAACCGTGTAACGGTAGTACCTCTTACCGTCTGCTTCGGTGCGGACGAATACATAGACGGTGTCAATCTGACACACAAGGAATTTTATGAGAAGCTGATTGAAAGTGACACTCTTCCCACCACCAGTCAGGCAACTCCCTCTGCCTTTATGAGGGCACTGGACGATGTCCTGGAACCGGATGACAGTGCTGTCATTATTACACTTTCTTCCAAGCTTTCCGGCACTTATCAGAGTGCAGTGATTGCTGCATCCGACTATGAAAATGTCTATGTGGTAGACAGCAGCTCTGCGGCTATCGGTACCTCTATTTTAACCGAATTTGCACTTCAGTGTCTGGATGAGGGCATGTCTGCCGCAGAAATTGCCGATGCTTTGGAAAAGAAAAAAGAAGATATCTGCCTGATTGCCATGCTTGACACCCTCGAATACCTGAAAAAAGGCGGCCGGATTTCTCCGACCGTAGCATTTGCCGGCGGACTGTTAAACATCAAGCCGGTTGTGAATATTGAAAACGGAGTCATTAATATTTTAGGAAAAGCCCGCGGCTCCAAGCAGGGCAACAATCTCCTGGTTCAGGAAATCCAGAAAGCCGGCGGCATCGATTTTTCCCTGCCCATTCTTTTAGGCTACACCGGTCTTACGGATGTGCTGCTCAAAAAATACATTGAAGACAGCAAGGCTCTTTGGGAAAACGGCACGGAAAATCTGCGTTACACCTCCATTGGCAGTGTAATCGGAACCCATACCGGTCCGGGTGTCATCGCCGCAGCATTTTTCCGGAAGTAAGTTTTACAAATTGCATTTAATTATCACAGTATTTATATTTCTTAAGCCTGCTGCCGGTTATCAGGCACAACAGGGTGCCGATTACCCCAAGAAGAAACATCATAAGCGCCGCACCGGAGCCTTTCCCGCTTCCGAACAGTGCCGTCAGCACCGGTGACGCAGCATGCCTTGCCATGAAAGGCTCGCATACATTGTCCACCATAAAGCCGCCCCAGAAGAGTCCTATGGGAATGGTAAAAAACTGAAGTGTATTTCTGCAGGCATACACTCTTCCCTGAAGTTCGACAGGAATGGTGTTCCGCATGATAACATCCAGATTGGCACTCATAACAGGCACAAGCAGCCAGCCTATCAACTGTCCCACGCACCAGAGTATGGGCGACCTTGCCAGCCCCATCAGATAATTTTCCGTACCGAGGGAAAAAAGCATGGTAAGATACACCACTTTTACCCGATTTTTGGGCTTTGGCATGAAAGTAACCATCACGCTTCCGATTGCCATGGCAATTCCGGCAAAAGAGGTAACAATCCCAAGAACCGCTGTCCCGCCTCTCGGGTTGGGAATGACAAGCCCCGGTAAAGCCGCATCAAAAGCGGAAGAAACCAGATTGACTCCCGACATAAAAAGAATCAGGGTCAAAATCATAGGCGTTTTCCGCAGAAAAACAATGCCCTCTTTTGCCAGTGTCAGAAAACTTTCTCTTTTATTTTTACCGGTATCAGGCAGTCTGATAAAAGCTGCCAGTGCAACAAACGCTATGAGAAAGCTGCACAAGTCCACACCGATTACCACATCCAGCCCCGCCAGACCGTAAAGCGCCGTCGCAATAAGCGGGTTTAAAATAGATATCAGTGACCGGGAAAATGACTGAAAGCCGCTGGTCTTCTGGTAATCATCCTTATTGACAATAAGAGTCATTGCCACTTCCGAAGCCGGCTGCTGAACCGTATTCATCAGCCCGGAAAAAGCGTTTATCGCATAAAGATGCCAGACCGCCAGACTGTCTGTTTTATAAAGAAGAAACACCGCAACCGTACAGGCGGCAGCCAGTGTATCGCAGACAAGCATGGTTTTCTTTTTGTCAAAATGGTCCGTCAGTGCTCCGGCGAAAATACTCATCAGCACATACGGTGCGTACGAACATAAAGTAAGCGCCGCCGTACTTAAGGATGAGCCTGTTTTCTCATACAGCCACAGGGTCAGGGCAAATGCCGTGATGCTGCTTCCCAACTGGGATAGGCTCTGCATGCTCCATAAAATATAAAAATCTTTTAATCTGTTTTTCTTATTCATTTCTTTGCTCCTTCATCAAAATTTCACTGTGTAAGAAGCAAAGTCTGAGGATATACTACCTCAGTAATCTCCATGCAGTCTCCTCAGACTCTGCATGGAGCTAATGCAATACAAAGACGCATTGAAATCCTCCCCTTTTATCACATATCCCTCACATGGTATGTGGCTGCGGACCTAATTAGCCCTTTAATCCTCTTGCCTGTCTGTCCATATCTTCTACAACGATGTCGTAGATTTCGCCGAGAGACGCGCAGTATTCCAGCACCTTCCAGGGCTCGTTGGTATGGAAATGAATTTTAATCAGTTCGTCGTCGCCAACGGCTAAAAGGCAGTCGCCCTTGAAATTCTCTGTGAAGTAATCACTGATGACATCCTCGTCCAAGTCATGTCCCTCAATCAATAACTGTGTATCATATCTGAATTCTATCATGGAAAATCCTCCTGAAAATTTATTTTACCTCTGTATTATAAAGGCTGGTGATGCTGTTTGCAAGCGCTAACCTGTGCAATACCGTGGTGGTTTACATGGTGCCTGACAGCGCTCTGTAACCGGCGGTTTACATGGCGTCCAAGGGTTCGCAATACCCGGCGGCTTTCATGTCCCGCCCGGTCTGTATGTAATGCTGCGCACTTTCTTTAAGTCCCGCTATTTCCTCCGGTGTAAGCGCCCGGGTAACTTTGGCGGGTCTGCCCATGACCATAGAGCCGTCCGGAATATTCTGGCGCTCCAGAACGAGGCTCCCCGCCGCCACCAGACAATTTTTCCCGATGACGCTGCCGTTCATGACGGTAGCTCCCATGCCAATCAGGGTATTGTCCCCTATTTTACAGCCGTGAACAATGGCATTGTGTCCCACTGTGACGTGGTCCCCGATAATCGCCGGGTCCACTGGAGAAGTGTGGATGGTGCAGTTATCCTGGATGTTGGTGCCGTTTCCGATTACAATTTTATTGTCATTTCCCCTGAGTACCGCATAGAATAAAACAGTACTGTCCTCGCCAATCGTCACATCCCCGATAACCACCGAGTCTTTGACAATGTTGGCGGATTTTGCTATGGTGCCGGTTACATTTATCATAAGATATCCCTCCGTAATGTATGTCCTTTCCTTTTCGCTCCGATATCGAATTCCGTTCAGCCGTTTAACAGCTTCTTCCGCTCCTTATAGTCCGGCATGATTTCCGCCACCAGCGCCCAGAACGCCTTTGAATGGTCGGGATGGGCAAAATGGGCAAATTCATGCACCACTACATATTCAATGGCTTCTTTCGGATAAAAAACCAATTTGCTGTTCAGCGTGATTTTGCCGGTCTGCGGCTGGCAGGAACCCCATCTGGATGTCATGGAGCGGACGGTCCAGACCGGATACGGCGCTCCGTAAGGAACAAACTGCGGGTACGCCCAGTCGATGATTTCCGAAAAAATCTTCCGGGTGAAGAAACGCATCCATTTTTCCATCATATTCTTCTTATGGGGATAATGGTCGGGTCATTTTGTCCGCAGCACAAGGCTGTCACCCAGGAAGAAAATTTCTTCCAGTCCGGCTTCCTCCACCACCAGGGTATAATCGCGCCCCAGCAGGCGGAAGATTTCCCCGGTTTCATAATTGTGGGGCCGGTCACCTGTTTCCTCCCGGCGTTTTTCCACACGTTCAAGCGCTTCTAAGATAAACGGCGCTTTGCTTTCCACAAACTTGTCCACGTAGGTTGCCGGAACCCGCCGGTGTGCAGACACCGCTACCTCCCCGTTGCTCTTGATTCGCAGATTGATGTATTTTACCTGTTTTCGGGTGAGCACATAAGAAATGGTATGGGCTGCATCTTCTGTTTTGTAATAAATATGTCTGATTTCCATGTATGTTATTATACTCCTTTTTCTCCGGATTGACATTCCCAAAATGCAGTTCTATAATGCCAGCAGAAAGGGTTTTTAATAATGAAAGAGTTAAACGAAAACGAAGCACAGTACCGGAAAATGACGGAGACGCCGGTGGTAAAGCTGATTTTGGAGCTGAGTCTTCCCACCACCGTCAGCATGCTGGTTACGAATTTATATAATATGGTAGATACTTATTTTGTCAGCGGTATCAGCTTAAGCGCCTCCGGCGCGGTGGGCATCGTTTTCGGACTGATGGCAATTATTCAGGCGTTTGGTTTTATGTTCGGACACGGTTCCGGCAGCATTATCAGCCGTCTGCTGGGTGCCAGAGATACCGAACGGGCAAGACATTTTTCCGCAAATGGCTTTTATCTTTCTCTTGCCAGCGGTCTGTTTATTATGATAATGGGGCTGGTGCTTTTAACGCCGCTCTGTCGGCTGCTCGGCAGCACCGACACCATTCTGCCCTATGCACGCACCTATGCCTTTTACATCCTGCTGTCCGCTCCCGCCATGACCACAAGCTGCGTGATGAACAATATTCTGCGCTACGAGGGGCACGCCTCCTTTGCCATGGTGGGACTGATTTCCGGCAGCATCATTAACATGGGCGGCGATGCTCTTTTTGTGTCAGGTCTTTCCATGGGAATTGCGGGTGCGGGACTCTCCACCATGATTTCCCAGTACATTTCCTTCTTCATCCTGCTCTGGTTCTTCTTACGGGGAAAAGTGCAGAGCAGCTTTGCACCGCGCTACATCAATCTGAATGCAAAGGATATCTGGAACATCGTTTCCACCGGTTTTCCCAGTATGCTGCGGCAGGGCATGAGCAGTGTTTCCACCATGGCTCTTAACTGGCTCGCCGCACCTTACGGGGATGCCGCCATTGCTGCTTTGAGCGTGGTTGCCCGCATTTTCAACTTCCTCTACAGCGTGGCGCTTGGCATTGCTCAAGGCTTCCAGCCTGTTTCTTCCTTTAATTACGGGGCAAAAAAATATCCCCGGGTACGGAAAGCATTTCTGTTTACCCTGGGACTTGGTACCTGTATTATGTTATGCTTCGGCGTGTTGGGATTTATTTTCGATAAAGAACTGATTGCCATGTTTTTACAAGACGCGCAGGCTGCGGACATCGCTGTCTACACCCTGCGTCTGCAGTGCGTCACCCTTACCTTCGTGCCGGTGTGCATCTGCGGAAATATGCTCTTCCAGTCCATCGGTTTTGCCGGAAGAGCCTCCTTTTTATCCTCACTGCGGAGCGGACTGATTTTCATTCCCGTCCTGTTCCTTTTAACGCCGTTCTTTCACCTGAAGGGCATCGAATGGTCGCAGCCTGTTGCGGATGTGCTTTCCGCGGCCATTTCCCTTCCTTTTATTTGGAAGATTTTGCAGCAGCTAAACGTTTCGACGGACGATAAATCATCAGTGCAATAAAAATCAACAACGCCGTTATGGAAAGGCTTAAAGGATATGCCAGCATAATGGTCGTAAAAGTACGATGGCTGGGGAACACCACATAAATCCAGAAAATTCTCACGGCGCACACACCGATTACCGTCAGAATGGCGGGCACTAAGGAAATGCCGAAGCCGCGCAGATAACCGGACATGTTTTCATATAGCATACTGAATGTGTAAGCTGCAAAAATAATCACCAGCCGGATGTAGCCCGTTTCCACAACCTGCGGGTCATTGTTGAACAGCGACAGCAGGAATTTGCCGGACAAAAGTACTATGAGGATAGTGGTTGCAGAAGCAATGGCATCCTCTAAAATGCAGAGAAGCAGGGTCTTTTTGCAGCGCTTCAGATTGCCCGCCCCGTAGTTTTGTCCCACAAAGGTTGTGCACGCCTGACTGAAGGAGTTCATCACATCATAAGCAAAAATCTCTATGTTGAATGCTGCACTGGAGGCAGCCATAACAACGGTTCCCAAACTGTTGATTGCGGATTGGATAATAATGTTTGCCACCGCAAAGACCGCACTCTGAATACCCGCGGGCAGACCAATCTTCATAATTCTTCCCAGAGTTTCCCCATCCACGCGCAAATCCGGTATATTCACATGAATAACCTTGTCCGAATGCATCAGCTTGATAAATAGAAACACCGAGCTTATCACATTGGACAGCACCGTGGCAATTGCCACACCGTTTACCGTCATTTTCAGCACAATAACAAAGAATAAGTTGAGCAGCACGTTCAGAACACCGGACACAGCCAGTGCCGCCAGCGGCATCCTGGTATCACCCACACTTCTGAAAATCGCCGCCTCAAAGTTATACAAAAGGATGGCGGGCATACCTAAAAGGTAAATGCGTATGTAAAGCAGTGCGTAGGGGTAAACCTCATCCGGCACGTTTATCAGCCGCAGAAGGTTTCCGATAAACAGTTGCCCCACCAGTGCCACCAGTACACCGCCGATGAGCGCCATTAAAATAGAAGTATGTACTGCCTTGTGGATGGTCTTTTCATCGTTTTTTCCCACTGCATTGGCAATGACCACGTTGGCACCCAGTGCAATGCCGATAAACAAATTTAAGATAAGACCGATAATGGGGCTGTTGGCGCCGACCGCCGCTACCGCCACCGTCTTGATATCCCCGGTAAAGTTTCCGACAATCGCAATATCCGAGGCATTAAAAAGCTGCTCCAGGATGCCTGTTGCAGCGACGGGTAGTGCATACATGGGAAGTTTGTTCCAGATAGACCCGTGCAGCATGTCAATTTTTTGTTTTTGTACTTCTGTTTCCAATTTTCTCACCTGATTTTTATTGATTTTACTATTTTATACTTTTCGTATTACCGTTTACAAGGATAATATGGTATAGTAGAATATTAGATAAAGAAGTTTTTCTTGTCAAGAGATTTAT
>OHHT01000174.1_pt1 | contig 27846 bp, 23 predicted proteins | sample 1568061 | NCBI WGS metagenome assembly OHHT01 (sample SAMEA3879550, study PRJEB24766) | human gut metagenome | biome: human-associated habitat; feature: feces | place: USA | collected 1985/1987 | reverse complement strand
GTAACACTTTAGAGATTGGCTAAAATGCACAAAAACTCCCCTTATTCATTTGTGAAAATGTGAGAATTGTATAAGGTGTGTTGACATTGCATTGGCAAAAGAGTATAGTGAACTTATCAAATGAATGAAATGTTTGACAGGTTGTTACTTTAAGTAGGCAAAACTGTATTGTGCTTGTAGATGAATTGGATTTATGGGTATGATGCAGTTATTTTTTTACAGAGGTTTATGTTTTATGAAAGTGCTTAACGTAATTAACAATAACGTTGTCAGTTCATTAGATGAGAAAAACCGCGAAATAGTTGTTATGGGAAAGGGGATCGGCTTTCATAAAAAGCCCGGTGAAGAAATAGCGGATGCCCAGGTGGAAAAGGTGTTCCGGCTGCCCGATGAAACGCATGACCGGTTTATGAAGCTTGTACAGGATATTTCCTACACCCATATGAAGCTGGCCAGTGACATCATTGATTATGCCTGTGAACATGTAGGCAGGAAGCTTCGCAAGAGCATCTACGTGACACTGACCGACCATCTGGATTTTGCTATCCAGAGAGAAAAACAGGGAATGGTATTCCAGAACGCACTTCTTTGGGAAGTGAAGGAATATTATGTAAAGGAATACGAAGTCGGAAAGATGGCGCAGAAGCTTGTAAAAGAGCGGGAGGAAGTTACACTTTCCGATGATGAAGCCGCTTTTATTGCCCTGCATATCATCAATGCGGAAGAAGATACCGACGAGAAAAAGGATATGAAGTTCTTAAGTTTAACCCGGGATATCCTTACCATAGTACAGGATGACCTGGATCTGGATTTCAAGGACGAAAGTATTGATTACAGACGTTTTATGACGCACCTGAAATTTTTTATCCAAAGAGCAGTGAAAAAGGATTACAGCTATGGAGACGACACAGCGGATGTTTACAGTGAGCTGGTAAAAAAATGTCCCGGGGAATATGCCTGTGCGGCGGATATTAAAAAATACGTCAAAGACAAATTAGATTATGAAGCATCGGAAGAAGAACTTATTTATCTGACCGTACACCTGCACCGGTTGACAAAATGCAGCAAAAAACAGTCGGAGCAGGAAAATTAAATATTCAATCTTTAAGGGATTGTTACGTTGATTCGGCAAAACCCGGACAGAGGAAACCTTGTGCAAGAAAAGGAATGACTTTGTCCGGGCTTTTTTATAAAAATAACAAGAACAAATAAATGGGGATGAGCCAGTATCCCCGTCACAACAAAGGAGGATAACCTATGTACTACAAAGAAAACCCTAAGTTTCCCGAAGGCTTTATGTGGGGCGCTTCCAGCGCAGCCTGGCAGGTAGAAGGCGGTGTTGCCGACGGCGGCAGAACTCCGGCCATGATTGACTTAAACAGCAAAAAGAAAAAACCGTATGCGGATGACTCCATCTGTGCAGACCATTATCACAGATACAAGGAAGACGTGGCACTGATGGCGGAATGTGGATTTTCTTCTTACCGCTTCTCCATTTCCTGGTCCCGTATCATTCCCCATTCCGACGGAAAGGTAAATCCGGAAGGTATTGCTTTCTACAATGATTTAATTAACGAACTCGTTAAGAACGGCATTACCCCCATCATTACCCTGTATCATTACGATTTGCCGGTATGGGTATTTGAAGAACTGGGCGGCTGGAAGAGCAGAAAGACCATTGATGCCTTTGACCACTATGTAAGAACCTGTTTTGAAAATTTCGGCGACAGAGTAAAATACTGGCTTTCCATCAATGAACAGAATATGCAGATTGTTTACGGACACTGGCTCGGCACCGATGCCGGATGCACCGACTGGGAAAAGGAACAGTGGGATATCAACCACATCATGAACCTTTGCCATGCAAAAGCTGTTATTGCCTGCCACGAAATGGTGGAAGGAGGAAAAATCGGTCCCGTTCCCGGATATGTTCCCATTTATCCCAAGACCTGCAACCCGGCAGACCAGATTGCAGCCATGAATGCGGAGGAGCTGACCGAGAAAATCTGGAACGATACCTATGTTTACGGCGAGTACAGCAACTTCGTAAAGAGATACTGGAAGGAAAAAGACATTCATCCCGATATCCGTCCCGAAGACTTAGAGCTTATGAAGAAAGCAAAGATTGACTTCATTGCCGTGAACTGCTACAGAAGCAACACCGCCCATGATGCAAAACCTGGCACCGAGAGACTGGAATACGAATTGAACAAATTCGGCAACAAGGGTGACATCCAGTTCCCGAACTACCCCGGAGAATTTGCTCTCTGCGCAAACCCTTATGTAGAATATACCGACTGGGACTGGGAAATCGACCCTTCCGCAATGCGTTACTCCTTAAGATACTTATGGGATCATTACAGACTTCCCATGATGATTACCGAAAACGGCTTCGGAGCAAACGAAACCAAGGGAGAGGACGGACAGGTGCATGACGAAGCACGTATCAACTTCTTAAGAGACCAGATTTACAATGTGGGACTGGCAATCGAAGACGGATGCGAAGTCATTGCTTACAATCCCTGGTCCTTCACCGACCTGCTTTCCACCGGCAACGGTATCAAGAAACGCTACGGTCTGGTTTATATTGACACCACAGATGAAGAGTTAGTGAACTGTACCGATGTATCCAAGCTCAGCATGAAGCGTATCAGAAAGGATTCCTTCTACTGGTATTCCAAGCTCATTAAGAGTAACGGTACCGACTGGGGCAAGGATATGAAACAGGAATAAGGAGGGAGAACATGGGACTTTTTACTAAAAAGAAACTTCCTGCATGGAACCCGGGAACCTTAGGCTCCATTACCCAGGGAAAAGTAATGCCGGTAACAGAAGTAAAGGATGAGGTGTTTTCCCAGAAAATGCTGGGAGACGGTGTGGCATTTCTTTCGGAGGACGGCGTTGTGGTTTCCCCCTGTGACGGAACCGTAACCGCATTTTTCCATACCAATCATGCGATTGGACTGACAACCCAGGACGGTGCGGAGGTATTGATTCACATCGGTCTGGATACCGTTAAGGAAGGCGGCAGGGGATTTAAGGGCCATGTCAAGGAAGGAGATGCCGTAAAGAGAGGCCAGAAGCTGATTACCTTTGATAAAGAGGTGCTGGAAGAAAAAGGCTACGACCTGTCCATTCCCATGATTATTTCCAATATAGATGCCGTGGAAAACATCAAGGCACTGATGGACGGAACGGTTACGACCGAAGATGATGTGCTGGCCTACAGTCCGGTGCAGGAGTAAAAAATGGCAGATGAAAAAGTTCTTTTCTTTGATATCGACGGAACGCTGGTGAATTTTGACACCACGATTCCGGCCTCCACAATTACAGCCCTACGTCTGGCAAGGGAGAATGGGCATAAGCTCATTCTCTGCACCGGGCGAAGCTTAGGGCAGCTGCAGGGAGCTATAAAGGAGCTTTCCTTTGACGGCGGGGTGCTGGCGGCGGGAGCGTACGTCCGGTATCAGGATCAGGTAATAGATGCAACTACAATTCCCGGAGAAAAGCTTCGGAACATCTGGTCTTTTATAGACGAAGAGAAGCTGCCGTACATCGTACAGTGCGTGGACCATACGGCTACGGAAAGAAGTGTAAAAGCACATCTTTTCGATGTGATGGAGCATAAGTACGAGGTGGATGAAAAACAGTTTAGTACGGTATTCGCCAATATGGAGTTTGTGGAAAGCAAGGACGATTTTTCCCATGTGGAAAAGGTTCTTTACTACGATACCTCCTATACGGTGGAGGAAATTCGTGAAAAATTAGGAAGTCAGTTCGATGTAGTGCCCATGAGCTTTATGAAGGACGGCACCTCCAGCGGGGAAATTACCCAGGCAGGCATCAACAAGGCCTATGGTATGGAAAAGCTTCTGACATATCTCGGCAAAACAAGGGAAGATGCCATCGCCTTCGGGGACGGTCCCAATGATCTGGAAATGCTTTCCTACGCAGGTATCGGCGTGGCAATGGGAAATGCCGATGATAGCGTTAAGGAAAAAGCGGACATGGTAACGGCAAGGATTGACGAAGACGGAATCTTTTTGGCTTTACGAAAGCTTAAAATTATAGATTAACAAAGGAGGACAAAGCTATGGCAAAAAAAGATTATGCAGCAATGGCTGACGGCGTGATTAAGGCAGTCGGCGGAGAAGGCAACATTGCAAACGTAACACACTGTATGACACGTCTGCGTCTGCAGCTTGTGGACAACAGCAAATTAAATGAGGAGGAGGCAAAGAAGGTTCCCGGAGTGATGAACCTGATTGTGCAGAACGGAGAGTACCAGTTCGTCATCGGACAGGATGTTCCCAGTCTGTATGAAGAGATGATAAAACACGACGGCATCAAGGCCGGCGGCAGTGTGGATGATATTGAAGCCGCAAAGTCCGACAACAAGAAAAAAGGCAAGATTATGGATGCCATTTTCTCCTTTATCGGCGGTACATTTTCACCCTGTATTCCGGTACTGGTTGCCGGAGGTCTTATCGGTGCCGTGCTGACACTGCTTACCAATTTCTGCGGTGTAACAGCAGATTCCGGTACCTATCAGGTTTTCTATGCCATTAACCAGGCAGCATTCTATTTCCTGCCGATTTTCGTAGGTTTTGCGGCAGCAAGCAGATTGAAATGTAACGGTTACTTAGGTGCATTCCTGGCAGCCATTCTTCTTTACAGCGGTATCAACGGCGTAGAGGGACTGGATTTCTTCGGCTTAAAGATTCAGGCAATTTCTTATAATGCCAATATCTTCCCGATTATCTTAGGCGTGCTGTTTATGTCTGTGATTTATAAGTTTTTACAGAAGCATATGCCGGTTTACTTAAAAACCATCGTGGTACCTTTGCTTACCATGCTGATTACCGTTCCCGTAACACTTCTGCTTTTAGGACCTATCGGCAATACCGTAGGTACCTGGTTATGTGATGGCTTACTGGCTCTGTACCGTACCGTTCCCGCTCTTTCCGTAGCAATCGTCGGCGCAGGTACCTGCTGGTTAGTATTCTTCGGTATGAACAATGCAACTTATGTTCCTCTGTTCTTACTTCTGGCTGAACTTGGAAGCGACCCTCTGATCTGTACCGGTATGGCTCCCGCAAACGTGGCAGTCGGCGGTGCATGTCTGGCAGCAGCCATAATTGCCAAGAATGCAGAAGAAAAATCCGTTGCAGCCGGTGCCGGAATCACCGCTATGTGCGGTATCACAGAACCCGGTGTATACGGTGTCCTGTTTGTTAAGAAGTACCCCTTAATCGGCGCTATGATCGGCGGCGGTATCGGTGGCTTCATTGCCGGTTTACTCGGTATGACCCAGTATGTGGTTTCCACTCCCGGTTTCATTTCCTTCGCAGCATACATTACTCCTGCGGAACAGGGCGGTGGTTCCAGAAACTTCATTATCGCAATGGCAGTTATGGTAATCGCAGTGATTATTTCCTTCGTTTCCACTTATCTGCTCGGTAAAAGACAGCTGGCAAAAGAAGCTAAGGCTGCAAAATAATTAAGTCCGGCGCTTCCTTTTGGAGGCGCCGTATTTTATAAAAAAAGTTACAGAAGAGCAATTTTAGCAGGAAGAGAGGAAAAGGTATGAACGGATTTCCGGAAGGTTTTTTGTGGGGAGCAAGCACCAGTGCTTATCAGGTAGAGGGTGCGGCATATGAGGACGGCAAGAAAGCCAGCCAGCAGGATATTATCAATAAAGACAGTTATGAAAAATTCGGTTTTGCCACGGCGGAAATCGCCAGCGACCAGTACCATCATTTCAAAGAGGATGTTGCTCTTATGAAAGAGATGGGATTTACCACCTATCGTTTTTCCATTGCCTGGAGCCGTGTATTCCCGGACGGCGTGGGAGAAGTAAATGAAAAAGGAATACAGTATTACAGGGATTTAATAGACGAGCTTTTGAAAAATGACATAGAACCTATCGTTACTTTATATCATTATGACCTGCCCTGGGCGCTTGTGGAAAAATACGGCGGCTGGCTGGACAGACGGATTGTAGAGGACTTTGCGTATTATGCGCGATATATCATCAATGAATTTAAGGACAAGGTAAAATATTGGACAACCATCAACGAACAGAGTATCATTGTACAATATTGGACACAGAAATGTTATATCCCGGACGAGGTACTGCCGGATAACCAGAAGCGCTATCAGATTAACCATCACATGAACTTAGCCCAGGCGATTGCCAACAAATTAGTGCATGAACTGGTACCGGGCGGCATGGTGGGCGCCCCCTTAGGCTACAGCCCCATTTATCCGTTGAGCTGTGCACCGGAGGATGTTATGGCTATGCAGAATGCACAGGCACTTAGGAACGACTACTACACAGATGTGTATTTTAAGGGGCATTACAACAAGGCGGCGCAGATTTATCTGGAGGAGCATGGCCTGGCTCCGGTAATGGAAGAAGGGGATCTGGAACTTTTGGCGGACCCGGCAGCCATTTCCGATTTCCTGGCGCTGAATAATTACGCCAGTGAATGTGCAAAATGGTGTCCGGAGGGCAGTAGGGAAATTTCCTGGAGCGGCGTAAACCGTTCCGGTAAAAAGGGAGAAATTTCCGGCTTTGAAACCCATCCCGGCTTTTATGAAATGTGCGCCAATCCGAAGCTGGACACCACGGACTGGGACTGGGCGATCGACCCTGTCGGCATGGAATACATGCTGCGGGATTTGTACAACCGCTACAACAAACCGCTTATGATTACCGAAAACGGATTTGGCGCCTTTGATACACTGACGGCGGATAAAAAGGTGCACGACGATTACCGTATTCACTTTTTGCGGGAAAACATCAGGGCCGTAAAACGGGCGATTGACAAGGGTGTGGAAGTGATTGCCTATTGTCCATGGAGTGCGGTGGATTTGCTTTCCACGTCAAACGGTGTGGAAAAGAGATACGGTCTTATCTATGTGGACAGAACGGATGATGACCCGAAGCAGTGCGAGAGAATCCGTAAGGACAGTTTCTACTGGTACAAAAAAGTCATTGCTTCAAATGGGGCGGATTTAGATTAAGCAGTGTCGTGAGGACGGAGAAAGGAATGGAGAGGGATATGAAGAAATTGTTGGGAAAACCGGTTTATGACGGTGTGGCTATCGGTAAAATTGTTGTATTAAATAAGAAGGAAATGACCGTAAGACGTCAGAAAACAGCGGATATCGAGGCAGAAAAGAAAAGAGTGGAGGACGCTTTAACAAAGGCCAAGGAACAGCTGGCGGCTTTGTATGAAAAAGCCCTGAAAGAAGTAGGAGAAGCCAGTGCCGCTATTTTTGAAGTGCATCAGATGATGTTGGAGGATGAAGACTACGTCCAGTCCATGCTGCATATTGTTGAAAACGAAGGTGTCAATGCGGAATATGCGGTAGCCACCACCGGTGATAATTTCGCCCAGATGTTTGCCGCCATGGACGATGAATACATGCAGGCGAGATCTGCCGATATCCGGGATATTTCCGGAAGGGTGCTTCGGATTCTGTGTGGTCAGGAAAGTGTGGATTTCGCCGGTATGGAACCCTCCGTTATAGTAGCGGACGATCTGACTCCCAGTGAAACCGTACAGATGGATAAAAGTAAAATATTAGCATTTGTAACGGTGCACGGTTCCACCAATTCCCATACTGCTATTTTAGCGCGTATGATGAATATCCCGGCGCTTATAGGAGTGCCGGTGAATTTAGAGGAAATCAAAACCGGAGAAACTGCCATTGTGGACGGCGGAAGCGGAGAAGTTATTTTTTCACCCACGGAAGCGGAACTGGCGAAGGCAGAAGATAAAATTAAAAAAGAACAGGAAAAGAAGAATATTCTGGAAACCTTAAAGGGCAAGGAAACGGTTACCAGAGAAGGAAAGAAAATCAACCTGTATGCCAATATCGGCAGTGTAAGCGATGTGGGATATGTAATGGAGAATGATGCGGCGGGCATCGGTCTTTTCCGGAGTGAATTCTTATATTTAGGAAGAGATACTTTCCCGACGGAAGAAGAACAGCTTCAGGCATACCGTCAGGTACTGCAGATGATGGGCGGCAAAAAGGTGATTATCCGTACGCTTGATATCGGTGCCGATAAAAAGGCGGATTATTTTGAATTGGGAGAAGAGGAAAATCCGGCATTGGGCTACCGTGCTATCCGCATCTGCTTAACGAGACCGGAGATTTTCAAAACCCAGCTCAGGGCGCTGTTCCGCGCAGCGGTTTACGGCAATCTTTCCGTGATGTATCCCATGATTACGTCCGTATGGGAAGTGAAAAAAATCTATGAAATTGCAGAGGAAGTAAAGAAGGAACTGGAAGAGCAGCAGATACCCTTCCAAATTCCGGAGCAGGGTATCATGATTGAAACACCTGCTGCCGTGATGATTAGTGACGAACTGGCAGAGCTGGTGGATTTCTTCAGTATCGGCACCAATGACCTGACCCAGTATACCTTAGCTGTTGACAGGCAGAATGCCAAGCTGGATCTGTTCTACAATCCTCATCACAAGGCTATCTTAAAAATGATTGAATATGTGACAAAGCAGGCGCATGCCAAAGGCAAGTGGGTCGGCATCTGCGGCGAATTAGGCGCAGACTTAGAGCTGACGGAAACCTTCCTCAATATGGGTATTGATGAACTTTCCGTTTCTCCTTCCATGGTGTTAAAGGTGAGGGAGCGTATCCGGTCCCTGTAGCTTTACCACCCGGCGGTCATAAGTGACAAGCCCGTTTACCTCTTCTTCCACATCGGAAAGCTGGGTGTAGACGGCGCCGCTTAAGCCCTTTGCCACAAGGGGGAAAAGCTGATGGTCAAATAAATCGTTTACGGCTTCTTCTAAATCCTTCAGATTGGCGTATTTCCGGTAACCGTAAATACGGTCCACACTGGAATGGTCTTCGATATGGCAGGCGTAGCCACCGTATTCGGAGATGACGAAGGCACGCTTTCCGTCGGATTTTACCTTTAAGGGTCTGAAATAATTATGAATACTGCGGAAGTCCCCGGCTTTCTGGTCGAACCATCCACTGGCATGGTCTAACGGACGGCTGGGGTCTTTTTTTGCCACCATTTTGGCAATGCGGGCGGCATCGAACTGTCCCCAGCCTTCGTTAAAGGGTACCCATACGGCGATGGAGGGGACATTGTAAAGGTGATCGATGGTGTCCAGGCACTCTTTCTCCCAGGAGTCCCGCCCCTCTTTGGAGGCTCTGGAAAACAGCTTGTAATGGTGGTCCTTCGTGTGGGCGGACATATGCGGAAACAGGGTGGGCAGATAGCATACCCACGGCATATGGTAGGTGGTTCCGCCGCTTACCATGTCCTGCCAGACAATCATGCCGAGGCGGTCGCAGTGGTAGTACCAACGCTCGTTTTCGATTTTGATATGCTTGCGCAGCATGTTAAAGCCTAAATCTTTGGCAAGGGTAATATCGTAAATAAGCGCTTCGTCGCAAGGAGCGGTCATGAGGCCGTCCGACCAGTAGCCCTGGTCCAAAAGACCGTGCAGAAAATAGGGTTTATGGTTCAGGCAGAAGCGGAGCATGCCGTCTTCGTCCGGTTCCACGGTAAAGCAGCGCATGGCAAAATACCCTTCCACACAGTCCTCATCCGCCTGCAGCCGGAAGGTATACAGGTGGGGCGTTTCCGGCGTCCAGGGAAGGAAAGGTTCTGAAAAAACCAGAGTGAGGACCGTCCGGCACAGACCGTCCCTTTCCACTACCTCCGTCCGGCGTTCCGTCACCGTGCAGTCAGCCTCCGCTACCTTGCATGTGACGTCGGAAAAAGGAGCGTGGGAAAATAACACAATCTTCACGCAGGCGTTGTCGTAATCCGGCGTGATTTCATAACGCACTATATAATTAGAAGGAACCCATTCGTACCACACACTCTGCCAGATGCCGCTCTGGGGTGTGTAAAACATGCCGCCGCGCTGCAAAGTCTGCTTTCCGCGGGTGGCATAGCTGGTGTCCGTCAGGTCCCGGACACGTACATAGAGCGGAACCGGAGCAGCGTTCACAAAGTCGGTAATATCAGCCGAAAAAGGCAGATAACCGCCGCTGTGGGAGGCAACAAGCGTATCGTTAAGATATACGCTCGCCTCCTGGTCCACGGCTTCAAAATGGAGAAGGCAGCGGCAGCCCGCCTGTTTTTTCACAAGTTCTTCTTCGGAAAAGGTAAGGTCCCGGTGATACCAGAGATATTCCTCGGGCATGAGAGTTTTCCCTACACCCGACAGCAGGCACTCCGGCGAAAACGGAACCCGGATGGTGCCCTGAAAAGCAGGATAGGAAGGAGCAGAAGAACCGGACACAGGCTCCTTTCCGACGGTATCCGTGGATACTGTTTCAATCGGCACGATGGCGTAGTCCCAGGCACCGTTTAACATGCGGTAATTTTCTCTTTTTAACTGGGGACGGGGATATTCCGGCCAGATATCTTCGTACTGGTTTTCCTGTGCGATTTTTTCACCCCAGGGCGTATACAGGGGATGCAGGGTATCTTCGGGATGTGCCTGTTTTAAATTGGCGGCGGCATCTTTCCATTTCATGGGCAGGAACCTTCTTTCTTTTTGGGATTACCTATAGTATACTACAGGAGAAACTATTTCCCAAGGAGGATTTCAAAATGGAAACGTGGTTTTATGAAGTGGTGTCCATTGACGGAGATTATGCGCATTTAAGAAGAACCGACATCGAAAGCGACGACTTGAAGCTGGTGGCGCGCGCCCTGCTTCCCATGGAAATTACGGAAGGCAGCCGCCTAAAATACGAAATGATGCAGTATAAAATGGAAGTGTAAAGTAAGATAAAATACATCAAATAGTTTGCATTGTCCATTGAAAAAGCATATGATAAAATATATATGAGCAACTGGCTTTTGGGGGAGACGAGCCGGAAAATAAAGGGGAACAAAAGAAGAGGAAAGAGTATGAAAAATATACAGTATGAGCTGATTATCAATGAAGCTCTGCGGTCTGCACTGGAATATGATATACCGGATGAACAGATAAACGAATTTATTGAGTTCTTCGGCAAGCATATAGGTTCGGACAGAATTTATATTTTTGAAGACAATGTAAAGAAAAAGGTAACGAACAACACCTATGAATGGTGTAACGAAGGTATCCTGCCGCAGAAGGATATGCTGCAGAATGTGGATTTCGATATTATAGGCTGGTGGTACGAAAGTTTTGAAAAGGGAGAAAGCGTGATAATCCCCAGTGTGAAGGACTTAAAAGACACCCATCCTTCCACCTATGACATTCTGAATGTACAGAACGTGGAAAGCTTAGTGGTCATTCCGTTGCGTTATCGTGACGAAATCCGTGGATTTGTAGGCGTGGACAATCCACCCATCGGAAATATGGAGAGTATTTCCGGTTTCCTTGATATGATTGCCACCCTGCTTATCTCTCTGTTAAAACTGCGCAATTCCTTCCGTAAGTCCAACGAGGCGGCGAAACTGAGCAGTTATGCGGCGCTGGCGGAAATTTATATGAGCATGCATATCGTCAATGTAAAGACCGGCATTTTCCGGGTAGTAAAAAGTGTTCCGGAAATCGATGCCTGTATGCAGACTAAGGATGCGGATAATTTTTCAAAACAGATTGCCCATGTGGTGGAGTCACTCTGTTCTGATAAATATAAGGAAAGCGTGCTGGCATTTACGGATCTTTCCACGCTGGAAGAACGCATGGCGGGGACCAATACTCTGGCACATGAATTTGTAAGCAGTATATCCGGCTGGTGCAGAGAAAGATTTATCAAGGCGGATACCGATAAGGATGGAAAACTTCTGCGCGTTATGTATTGTATGGAGGTCATCGACGAGGAAAAACGCCGGGAGAACAGGCTTCTTTATCTGTCGGAAACGGACTCCATGACAGGACTTTACAACAGAGGCAGCGGTGAGCAGAGGGTAACGGCATTTCTGCAGAAAAAAACGGAAGGTCTGTTCTGTCTGATTGACTGTGATAAATTCAAATCCATCAACGATACTTACGGTCATATTGTGGGGGATGAGGTCATTGTTGCCGTGGCGGAGACCTTACAGAAGACATGCCGTAAGGATGATATTGTAATGAGACTCGGCGGGGACGAGTTTGCCCTGTACATACCGGGCATGAAGAAGGAGCAGGCACCGTCTTTTATCGAAAGGCTTTTCGGCGAATTCGCCAAAATTATAATACCCGAAATGAAGGGACGGAAAATTTATATCAGCCTCGGAGCCGCATTCAGCCATGAGGATGAGCAGATTTCCTTTGACCAGATTTACAGGGATGCCGACGGGGCTATGTACGAGAGTAAAAAAACAGAGGGCTATTGCTACCATATTTTCAGGGAATAGGACCCGGCGATATATAAAATAAGGAGAAACACATGAAGATTTCAGATATATTACGCGAGGATAAAACCACCATATCCTTTGAGGTGTTTCCACCGAAGACCACCGCTAATTTTGAGTCCGTGAAAAAAGCAGCTCTGGGTGTGGCGGCGCTGCATCCCGATTACATGAGCGTGACCTATGGGGCAGGCGGCAGCAGCCGCGGCAATACACTGCATATCGCGGAGGAAATCCAGAAAGCGGAGAACGTAACCACCATTGCCCACCTGACCTGCGTGGGAGCGGGAAAAGAGGACATCAGAACGGCTCTTTCCGAAATGAAGGAGGCAGGCATTGAAAATATTCTGGCGCTCCGCGGGGACAGACCGAAGGATTTTGACGGCGACCCTTTTAAGGAATACCATTATGCCTCCGAACTGGTGGCAACCATTAAGGAATACGGCGATTTCTGCGTGGGCGGAGCCTGCTATCCGGAGGGACATCCCGATTCCGTCAACAAAAAAGAGGATATTAAAAACCTCAAAAAGAAGGTGGACGCAGGCTGTGAGTTCCTGACCACCCAGATGTTTTTCGACAACAATATATTCTATAGCTTTTTATATAAGGCGAGAGAGGCGGGCATTTTAGTGCCGGTTATTCCCGGTATCATGCCTATTACCAGAGCCAATCAGGTGGAAAATGCGGTACGTCTGTCGGGCTGTAACGTACCGGAACGCTTCCGCAGCATTGTGGACTGCTTCGGTGAAAATCCGGCAGCCATGCAGCAGGCGGGTATTGCCTATGCCACGGACCAGATTATTGACCTGATTGCCAACGGTATCAGGCACATCCACGTTTATTCCATGAATAAGCCGGAGGTGGCAAAGGGCATCCTTGACAATCTCTCCGACATTGTAAGACAGATATGATGGGAAAAGAACTAATCGGACAGCCGTTCTTGGAAACGGAATATTTTAAGAAAGAAGTTCGCCGGTATTTAGGCTACGGAAAACAGCTGCCGGATGAAACGGTGCAGGGACTCATCGGCGGATGTGCAAAGGAGCTTTGGGACAGCATACAGCCCAGACACCTGACGGCGAGATATCCGCTTGTCTTAAAGCCGGAAGGAGAAATCCGGACGGCGGGACTTACCATGCACAGCAGGGCATTGTCCAAAAACCTGCATGGCTGCAAAGAGGTGATTTTCTTTGCGGCAACGCTTGGAAACGGTGCGGATATGCTGATTGCCCGTTACAGTAAAATAGCGGTCAGTAAAGCGGCGGTGATGCAGGCGGTGGCGGCGACGGTGATGGAAGAATACTGCGACAGATGCCAGGAACGGATAAAAGAGGAATTGCAGACGGAGGGACTGACGCTGCGTCCCCGGTTCAGTCCGGGCTTCGGTGATTTATCCCTGCAGATACAGCGGGATTTTTTAAATGTACTGAATGCCGGAAAATATGCCGGTATTTTTTTATCGGAAGGAAATATCATGCTGCCGGAAAAATCCGTGACGGCATTTATGGGCGTCTGCCGCATGGGCGACAGCGCCGTATAAACAGAGAACAGACAGGAAAAGTACGGATTGGACGGAGCAGCTTGAGCCGTCTGACAGAAAAAGGATGGAAAGTATGAATATAAGAGATGAATTTGGGAAAAGAATGCTTTTCTTTGATGGGGGCATGGGTTCTCTTTTGCAGGAAAGAGGACTTAAGCAGGGTGAGCTGCCGGAAAACTGGAACTTAAAAAAACCGGAGGAGCTTATCCGTATTCACCGGGAATACTTAGAGTCGGGAGCGGACATTGTTCTGGCGAATACTTTCGGAGCCAACAGTTTCAAGTACGACAATCTGGACGAGATTATTGCAGCCGGAATTGCCAATGCGAAAACAGCGGTCCAGGAAAGCGGGAAAAATGCCTATGTGGCGCTGGATATGGGTCCCACCGGAAAATTGTTAAAGCCCATGGGAACGCTTGATTTTGAAGAGGCGGTTTCCGTATATGCAGAAGTGGTGAGGGCAGGAGAGAAAGCCGGAGCAGACCTTATTTTAATCGAAACCATGAGCGATACCTATGAATTAAAGGCAGCAGCGCTGGCGGCAAAGGAAAACAGCAGCCTGCCGGTAATGGCAACCGTGGTATTTGACGAAGGACACAAGCTTCTGACCGGCGCTTCCCCGGAAAATGTGGTGGCGCTTCTCGAGGGTCTCCGGGTGGATGCCCTCGGTATCAACTGCGGTCTCGGTCCAAAGCAGATGAAGCCCATTTTTGAAAGACTGGCGCGGTTTGCGTCCGTTCCACTCATTATTATGCCCAATGCGGGACTTCCGAGAATAGAAAACGGAAGAACCGTTTACGATGTGGACCCGGCGGAATTTGCGGAGGATATGGCTGAGATTATTGCCATGGGCGCCTGGTTTGCCGGTGGCTGCTGCGGTACCACTCCCGCCCATATCCGGGCACTGACGGAAAAATGCAGGGATTTTGCACCGAAGGCTCTCACAAAGAAAGACGATACTATTGTGACTTCTTATTCCAAGGCAGTCCTTCTTGGCGGGAAACCGGCGATTATCGGGGAAAGAATTAATCCTACCGGTAAATCTAAATTCAAGCAGGCACTCCGTGACAACAATATGGAATATATTCTCGAAGAGGGCGTAAAGCAGGCGGATGCCGGAGCGGATATTCTGGACGTCAATGTAGGACTGCCGGAAATTGACGAAGTGGCGATGATGAAGCAGACGGTTTACGAGCTGCAGGGCATCCTGCCCCTTCCGCTGCAGATTGACACCACCAATGCAGAGGCGATGGAAGCGGCAATGCGTATTTACAACGGAAAGCCCATGATTAACTCCGTAAACGGCAAGGAAGAGGTTATGAAGGAAATCTTTCCGCTGGTACGGAAATACGGCGGAGTGGTGGTGGGACTGACTCTGGACGAAGCCGGTATTCCCACGACAGCCGAGGGACGTCTTGCCATTGCGGAGAAAATCTACCGTACTGCGGAAAGCTACGGCATTGAGCGGAAAAATATTGTAATAGATGCCCTGACCATGACCATGAGCACGGATGATACCTCCGCCGGAACTACACTGGAGGTCGTAAAGAAAATCAAGGAGCAGGGCGGCAGAACCGTACTGGGTGTGTCCAATATTTCCTTCGGGCTGCCCCACAGGGAAATCTTAAATGCGGCATTTTTCTCCATGGCTATGAGCGCCGGACTTTCTGCCGGTATCATCAATCCCAATGTGGCATCCATGCGGCAGGCTTACGATACCTATTGCGTGCTGGGCGGCTTTGACTCCCAGTGCATGAATTACATAGAAAAATACGCGGCGCTGCAGACCGTTACAACCCTGGCTCCGGCAGGAACTGCCGGAACGGCAAACGGCACGGCAGGCAGCAGCACAGGCGAAAACGGCACGGCTGGCAGTATGCCCGCCCTGCAGAATGCCATTGTGAAGGGTTTGAAGGAGCAGGCATACCGCGGCACGAAGGAAGCATTGGCGTCCGGCAGGGACACCATGGACGTGATAAACGGGGAACTGATACCGGCACTTGATATTGTGGGACAGGCATTTGAAAAAGGAACCATGTTCCTGCCCCAGCTTTTAATGAGCGCGGAGGCAGCCAAGGCTGGCTTCGCCGCCATCAAGGAGTATGTGGAAAGCACGGGAACCAGACAGGAAAAGAAAGGCACGGTGGTGATTGCCACGGTAAAGGGAGACATCCACGATATCGGCAAGAACATCGTGAAGGTGCTTTTGGAAAATTACGGATTCGATGTAATAGATTTAGGAAAGGATGTACCGCCGGAAGCGGTTGTGGAAGCGGTGCAGCAATCCGGAGCGCGTCTGGTGGGCTTAAGCGCCCTGATGACAACTACGGTGGCAAGCATGGAAGAAACCATAAAGCAGCTACGGGAAAAGGTACCCGGCTGTAAGGTTATGGTGGGAGGCGCCGTTCTGACCCCGGAATACGCGGATATGATCGGAGCGGATTATTATGCCAAGGATGCCATGCAGTCCGTTCATTATGCGGAGAAAATTTCCGGTGACAATGATGTGCCGGCTCTGACATAGATTGAGAACGGAAAAGGCGGAATAAGTTATAGCTTCATCCTATAACTGAATATCTACTTAGCATATTGGACAGATAGGTTTTCTTCATGCATAATGTGTACATAAGTTGAAACGACAATTCGGACACATTACAGGAGGAAAACATATGAAACTGAAAAAAATTATCGCACTTGCACTGACACTCACATCCCTTGCCACCGTATTCACCGGATGCGGAAGCAAGGAAGCAGCAGACAACAATAACAACAGCAACGCAGGCACTACAGCAGCAAATGATGCCGCTAATGATGCAGCAGGCAGCCAGGACAACACATCCGCAGACCCCGTAACCGTAAAAATCGGTGTAGTAGGCGCCATTTACGAAGACCTCTGGAAACCGGCGCAGGACGCCTTAAAGGATGAGGGCATCAACCTGGAAATTGTACAGTTTTCCGATTATGTAACTCCTAACAACGCCTTAAACAGCGGCGATATCGACCTGAATGCCTTCCAGCATCACATTTATCTGGACACTGAATTGGAGCAGCACGGCTATGCAATCGAGCCGGCAGGCTATACCTTCATCATTCCCTTGAACCTGTATTCCCACAAGGTTTCTTCCGTAGACGAAATCAAGGACGGCGACACCATTGCCATTCCCGATGATGTAACAAACGGCGGACGTGCCATCAAGGTTTTGGCGGCAGCAGGTCTCATTACCTTAAAGGAAGATGCCGGATTTAACCCCACTTTGGATGACATTGCGGAATACAAAGTAAACTTCACCATCAAGGAACTGAAGGCAAACACCATTCCTTCCGTACTGGACGATGTGACCGCAGCTATCGTAAACGGCAACTATGCGCTGGACTTCGGCTTAAAGACAGAAGAAGCTATCTATAAGGATACCGTTCTGGACGAAGAAGCATACTGGAACCTGATTACTGTAAGAAGCGCTGACTTAGAGGACCCTGAAAAGGCAGAAGTTTACCGCAAGGTAGTAGCTGCCTTCCAGTCCCAGGCAACCGAAGACGTATTCAACAATACCTTTGGCGGCTACTTCATCAAGGTAGGCTGGGATCAGGACCTTTTAGCAGATAAATAAAATTTCCAAAACTCCCTAAACTTTCAAAAAAATCGCCGTAGGCATAGTGCTTACGGCGATTTTTTGCTATAATAAACATAATTACGGTCTTGTGACGGAAACGGGACCACATACATAAGGAGGACTTTATGCCTGTTTTTGATTTCAGCAACACTCCGGGAGAAAAAACGGAGGTTATCTGCACGTATACAACCTTTTTATCCAGTGCCAAGGAAAAGACACCGGAAGAGCCGATTTTGGTGCTTGCCAACAAGGAAAAAAAGCATCCCCATCACGCAACGGGACTTTTTACCAACCAGACCAGGCAGACGGCTTTTGAATTCAAGGAAAACGGAGAAACCTACGTGGCGGACATCTTAAAGGTGGATGCCCGGTTTGTAAACCTCATTAAATGGCTGGGCGAAAACCACATTCATGTAAGGCTTTCCGGTCAGAACACAGAAGACGGCTATGCCGTATACAAAATCCGCGAAACTACCTTCGGGGGCGGTACCAAGCTTTCCGCAGAGGACGGTTTTTTACAGTTTATGATTGAAAGACTTTTGGCAAGCAGCGCCGCAGAAGAAGTGGAAGAGGACGAAGAGGCGGATGAAGTGGGCGATGAAATGAAGCTTACCAGCCTGCAGAGCATTTCCGATTTCATGACCTGCGCCGGCAGAACGCTGCCCGACAATATCAGACTCTGGGCAAGAAGAAACTTAGCGGTAGCCCGTTCCAACGAGGTTTCCCCCGAGGAGCGCCGTCATGCCCAGCGTGCTCTTTCCATTATGATGAATGTACAGTGGAAGAGCAATTATTTTGAAGCCATTGACCCTGTGGAAGCAAGACGCATTCTGGATGAAGAGCTCTACGGTATGGAGAGAGTAAAGCAGCGTATTATGGAAACCATTATCCAGATTAACCGTACCCACACCCTTCCCGCCTATGGCCTGCTTCTGGTGGGACCGGCAGGCACCGGTAAGTCCCAGATAGCCTATGCGGTGGCAAGAATATTGAAGCTGCCCTGGACGACACTGGACATGAGCTCCATCAACGACCCGGAGCAGCTTACCGGCAGCTCCCGTATTTATGCCAATGCCAAGCCCGGCATCATTATGGAAGCTTTCTCCATGGCGGGCGAGTCCAATCTGGTATTTATTATCAATGAGTTAGACAAGGCCGCTTCCGGCAAAGGAAACGGCAACCCGGCGGATGTGCTTCTGACCCTGCTTGACAACTTAGGCTTTACGGACAACTACATGGAGTGTATGGTGCCCACCGTGGGAGTATACCCCATTGCCACCGCCAACAACAAGGAGCAGATAAGCGCGCCTTTGATGTCCCGTTTTGCGGTGATTGACATTCCCGATTACACTGCGGAAGAAAAGAAAATCATTTTCAGCCGCTTTGCGCTTCCCAAGGTCTTAAAGCGCATCGGCTTACAGGAAAACGAATGCGTGGTGACAGAGGACGGTCTGACCGCCGTGGTGGAGCAGTTTGAAAACACCACCGGTATCCGCGATTTGGAGCAGGCAGCCGAACACATCGCCGCCAATGCCCTTTACCGCATCGAGGTGGAGCATGTGCCCGAGGTCGTATTTGACGGTGAAGAAGTAAGAAAGCTGTTTTCCTAAGGAAAAATCAGCATACCGACAGGACAGTAAGAATGACAGAAGATGAGGATTTGACAACATGAAAAGCAGACAGATTAGAAATTCCCTTTTGCTGGTGCTGACCGCACTTATCTGGGGAGTGGCGTTTGTGGCACAGAGCACGGGCGGGGACGCCGTGGGACCGTTCTCCTTTAACGGCATCCGTTCCCTGATAGGCAGCGCCGTTTTAGTGCCGGTTATCTTTTTACTGGATAAAATGGGTCTGGGCAGCAAGAAGCCGCAGACCAAGGGAGAAAAGAAAACTCTGATAACGGGCGGCATCTGCTGCGGTACGGCGTTGTTTTTAGCAAGCAGCGCCCAACAGCTTGGTATTACCATGGGTACGGCTTCCGGAAAAGCGGGCTTTCTGACCGCCTGCTACATACTGCTGGTTCCCATACTGGGACTTTTCTTAAAAAAGAAGTGCGGCTGGAACATCTGGGTGGGCATGCTCATTACCATAGGCGGGCTTTACCTGCTCTGCATGAACGGCAGCCTGACCTTCCAGAACAGCGATTTGATGGTGCTTTTATGCGCCTTCCTCTTTGCCGTACATATTTTAATTGTGGATTATTTTTCTCCCAAAGTGGACGGCGTCAGAATGTCCTGCATCCAGTTTCTTGTCTGCGGACTGCTCAGCATGGTGCCTATGTACTTTGTGGATATGAAGCATTCGGCGGTGGGCTTTGCCGAGTGGCTGCCGGGACTGATGAACCCTTCCGCGTGGATTGCCATTTTATATGCCGGCATCTTTTCCTGCGGTGTAGGATATACCCTGCAGATTGTGGGACAGAACGGCTTAAATCCGACGATTGCTTCCATGATTATGAGTCTGGAGTCCGTTTTCTCCGTACTGGCGGGCTGGATAATCCTGGGAGAAAAGTTAAACGGCAGACAGCTTTTGGGATGTGCTCTTATTTTTGCGGCAATAATGTTAGCACAGATGCCTTTGAAACAGAAGAAAAAGAAAAAAGAAGAATAAAGAAAGAAGTGTGATTGATATGTGTACAGCGGCAACTTACCGGTCGAAGGATTTTTACTTCGGCAGAACTCTTGATTACGAATTTTCCTATGGGGATGAGGTGACCGTGACACCCAGAAATTACCCCTTCACGTTCCGGCACATAGGACTTTGTGCCCGGCATTATGCTATAGTCGGTATGGCACATGTGGCGGAGCAGCCGGCGGAATTTGTACCAGAAGATGCGGCAACGGCGGATTATCCTTTGTATTATGATGCCGTGAATGAAAAAGGACTCTGCATGGCGGGGCTTAACTTTGTGGGAAATGCTGCCTATCAGGAAATAGAAGAGGGCAGGGAAAATGTAGCGCAGTTTGAGTTTATCCCTTATATATTAGGAAAATGTGCGGATGTAAAGGAAGCAAGGCAGGCGCTTGCCCGCATGAATTTAGTGGGAACCACGTTTAACGACGTGTTTCCGGCTTCCCATCTTCACTGGATGATTGCGGACAAAGAGGATTGTATCGTTGCGGAATGCACAAAGGACGGACTGCATGTGTATGACAATCCGGCAGGGGTGCTTACCAACAACCCGCCGTTTCCGACCCAGATGTTTTTGTTAAATCAGTATATGGGTCTGTCGGAAAAGCAGCCGGAGAATACCTTCGGGAAAGATATTCCCCTTTCCGCGTACAGCAGGGGCATGGGCGCACTGGGACTGCCCGGAGATTTGTCCTCTGCTTCCCGTTTTGCAAGGGTGGCGTTTGTAAGAGCACATTCTTTGTCGGGAGAGTCGGAAGAGGAAAGCGTGAGCCAGTTCTTCCACATTTTAGGCTCCGTAGACCAGCAGAGAGGCTGCTGCGAGGTGGCGGAAGGTAAGTACGAAATCACTATTTACACCTCCTGCTGCAATGCGGACAAGGGCATCTACTATTACACGGCGTATGACCGTCACCGGATTACTGCCATAGACATGCACCGCGAGAACTTAAACGACAATGCCTTAATCAGGTATACACTGCGTGAAAAAGATGATATTTTCTGGGAAAATTAAGCGAAAAATGCAAGAAACCAAAGTAGATATAGCATTAGAAAATAGGCTTGACAAACAGGGCAACATGTAGTGAAATAAATTTATACGTTAATTCGGAAAAGTGGGGAAACAAGGGTGTTGACCAAGGGCATACCCTTGTTTTTTACTGGGTAAGGAGACGATAATGGAATATAAAGTTAATAACATAAGCTACAAGTATACGACGGACGGACCGCAGGTGCTGAAGAACGTAAGCTTTTCCATCGAACAGGGAAAGGTTACTGCGATTGTAGGCCCCAGCGGATGCGGTAAATCCACTCTGGTGCAGATTTTCAGCCAGGTTATTCCGAAGCTGATCGGAAACGGCGAATTAGAGGGAAGCTTTGATGTTCCCGAAGGCACTTTTGTCAGCGTGGTCAGCCAGAATCCGGAAAACCAGCTGTTCGGTTACGGCGTAGAGGATGCCATTGCCTTCGGTCTGGAAAACATCGGTATGCCTCAGGCGGAAATTGTAGAGCGCATGGAATATGTATTAGACCTTTTAAAGCTGCAGTATCTGCGCAAGAGAAGTGTGGACAACCTTTCCGGCGGACAGCGCCAGTCTGTCTGCATTGCCTCCGTACTTGCCATGAAGCCCGACATTTTAATCATGGACGAGCCGGTAAGCTCCTTAGACCCCAACGGTAAAAAGATGGTGCAGGATATTTTAGGAGAACTGAGAGACAGCGGCAACACCACCGTTATCGTGGACAACAACTTAGTATGGTCCGCCGGCATTGTGGACCATGTAGTCGGCATTTTGGACGGCGAGGTTGTGTTTGACGGCAGCAGGGATGAATTCTTCCAAAATTTCGAACTGCAGGAAAAATTAGGCGTTATCCTTCCTCAGGAAGTAGAAATATACAGAGCACTTTCCGCCAAGGTTCCCGATGTAAAGATGTTTTACAATATGGACCAGGCGCGTGCGGAGCTTGCGGGCAGAACAACCGCTAAGACCCGTGCGGAAAAAGAGGCGGCTGCGGAAAGCTTTAATCCGGTTATCCGTGTAAAGGATCTGGTAAAGCAGTTCAGCGACGGCTTTATCGGTCTGAAACAGGTAAATGCCCAGGTACCGGAAGGGAAGATTGTTGCCATCTTAGGTCAGAACGGTTCCGGCAAGACCACATTTGTCAAGCACTTAAACGGTCTGTATAAGCCCACAAGCGGCGAAGTGGATTACAGAGGCGAGTCCATTTTAGGCAAATCCGTGGCACAGATTTCCAAGAACATTATTCTGGTATTCCAGCATCCCGAGCACATGCTGTTCGAGGAAACGGTGGAGAAGGAGCTGACCTTCTGCGCACGTATGCAGGGTGTGGATTTTACCGAAGAAAACATCACGGAAATCCTGACCCGTTATCACTTAGAGAAAGAAAAAGAAAACTTCCCCTTAAACCTGTCCATGGGACAGAAGCACATGCTGACCATTCTGTCCGTGCTTCTTTCCAGTGCGGATGTCATTCTTCTGGATGAGCCGACCCTCGGTATGGACGGCTTCTTAATCGGGGATCTGGAAAAAATGGTTTTGGAATTGAAGAAAGCAGGCAAGACCATCATCATGATAAGCCACGAGATTCCATTTGTATTCCGTCTGGCTGATTACACGGTTATCTTAAACCACGGTGAAAAGGTATTTGAAGGAACAAAGGAAGAGTTAGTAGAGCGCGAGGATATCTTTGATAAGATTAACATTGAATTCCCGCCGGTTGTCCGTCTTTCCAAGGAATTGGGACTGGATGAAATTGTATTCGATGTAGACGATTTTATCGCAAAAGTAACGGAATCATAGGCGACGAAGGAGAAAAGGTATGGATTACTTAAAATATGTAGATGGAAATTCACTGCTTCACAAACTGGACCCGCGTACAAAGTTCATGTTCTTTATTGTGATGGCGGTGCTGACCAGTATCGTGAAGTCCGGTGTGGCTTTGCTGTTCTTATTGGTATTTTTCTTGGTAATGTGGAATGTGTGCGGCATTCAGAAGCACATATTTGTTCTGGTGAAAAAGCTGAAGGTGCTGCTCTTGTTTATTTTCCTGTTGTGGTTTGTGCTGGGACTGTTTGAACAGCCTGCCGTGGAAGGAGGTCCTGTTTTCTTCCAGACCTTTATCGGCAACGGCGGCATGCAGATCTGCTTCGACTGGTACGATTTTTACAAGGGATTTGTGTATTCCCTGCGAATTTTCTTAATGATTGCATCCTTCTATACGGTGCTTCTCACCACCAATTTCAGTGAGATTATCTTAGGATTGCAGAAGTGGAAAATTTCTTATGCACTGGCGTTCGGTATCGGTCTGGTATTCCAGATTATCCCCATGATTATCACCGAGTTAAATGCCATCATGGAGGCGCAGAGCTCCCGAGGTCTGGAAATCGAAAAGTGCAGCTGGGTGACCAAGATTAAGAACTATGTTACGTTCTCATTCCCGCTTTTGTTCCGTGTTATCAGCAAGGGGCAGGCAATTTCCTTAGCGACACAGAACGGCATACAAAAACATTAAGGCAAGCAAGTACGATGTTTACTTCATTCTTGCCAATGCGGTTGCCATTGCGGCTACCATTGTACTGCATATTTTCTTCTACATCCCGGTATAAGGTATCTTGCGGGTTCCCCGGAGCGCGTACGGGGAGCCTGTAAATATAAACAACAAACATTTTTCTAAGACAAAGGAGAAACAAAAAAATGAAGAAAAAATTATCTTTCGTCAACATCGTCTTCTTCGTAGTATTTGGTGTTCTGACCTTTGCCCGATTCCCCTGATTCCCGGCGCAGTTCACTTCCGTACATTCGCATTCATTCCGGTTGCCATCGGTTATCTGTTTGGACCGGTAACAGGCTTTTTCTCAGGCTACATCGGAACCATCGTATGGGCTCTGCTTTCCGGTAACTTCATCCCTCTGCATTCCCCTCTGACAGATGGTATCACCGTTGGTCTGTCCGCAGCACTTCCCGCACTGATCCACTTACGTGCAGGCAAGACTGACCTTCTTTCTGTTATCGAAAAAGGAAAAGGCAAATTCATCGGCGTAAGCTTACTGTGGAGCCTTCTGTTTGGTGTTCTGATGATTCTCACCACCAGCATTTCCCTTTCCTACTTTGCCGGCTTAGAATACGTATTCTGCATCCTTTGGATTGGTATTGCTGACGTTGTTCCCATTGCACTGACACCGTTCGTGGTTCTGCTTCTTGCAAAGAGAATGAAAAATATCCGGAACATCGTACCCTACGTGTAGGGAGTATGTTTCCTTACTTACGCGCCTAAGAAAACAAACTGAATAAAGAAAGGGCTGCTGCTAATCCTTCCGGAAAGCAACAGCCCTTTTTTTATGCCGTTTTTGGCCTGGATGCAAATGAAAAGCAGAATACCTGTTTAAATCTTAAATAATGTAGTCGTTGGCAATCAGGGTCTTCTGCTGGTCGATGATGTCCTGCAGGGTGATGCCGTCCAGGTATTCCGTGATGACCTTATACAGACCTTCCCATACCGGGAGCGTAATACATTCCGCACTGCGTTCGCATTCGTTTGGCTCTTGGTCCAGACAGGCAACGGGAGCCAGGCTGCCCTCCGTCAGACGTAAAATCATGCCCACGCTGTACTTGTCCGGGCTTTTGGCAAGCATGTAGCCGCCCTGATAGCCGCGGTTCGTGAGCAGGAAGCCGGCGCGGCTGAGCGTCGGAACGATCTGCTCGAGGTATTTTTTGGAGATATCCTGCCGTTGGGCAACGTCCTTGAGCGATACGCAGCCGTCTCCCTGATGCTCCGCAAGGTCGAGCATCAGGCGCAGCGCGTAGCGTCCCTTGGTCGAGATACGCATAGGCTCACCTTCCGTTTTTTCTCTATAATACCATATACTTTGTAGGAATTCAAGCGCAGCGCCCGCCGCGCTTGAATTTTGTCCGCCCGTATGCTATACTTTCTTCATTCTGTACACGGAGGAATACGCCCATGACGCTCCAACAGCTCCACTATGCCATCGTCATTTCCGAGACCGGCTCGATGAACAAGGCGGCGGAACGGCTCTACATCGCCCAGCCCTCGCTCACCGGCGCGATGCAGGAGCTGGAGCGTGAGCTCGGCATCACCATCTTCCACCGCAGCGGACGCGGCGTGACGCTGACGAACGACGGGCAGGAGTTTATCGACTATGCCCGTCAGGTCTACCACCAGTATGAGACGCTGGCGGAGAAGTACGCGCATCCCAACGAGCTGAAAAAGAAGTTCGGCGTGACGACGCAGCACTATTCCTTCGCGGTCAAGGCTTTCGTGGAGATGGCCAAGAGCTTCGACACCGCCAAATACGATTTTGCCATCCGCGAGAGCAAGACGCGCGAGGTCATCGACGACGTCGCAAGCCTGCGCAGCGAGATCGGCATCCTCTACCTCAGCGACTTCAACCGCAACGTCATCACGAAGATCCTCCGCGCGAACGACATTGAGTTCCACGAGCTGATGGACTGCAAGTCCTACGTCTTTCTGTGGAAAAATCACCCGCTCGCCGACCGCACGGAGATCCACGGCGAGGAGCTGAGCGACTACCCCTTCCTCTCCTTTGAGCAGGGCGGCAACGACTCCTTCTACTTTTCCGAGGAGCTGTCGTCCATGAACGACTACTCCCAGACCGTCAAGGTCAACGACCGCGCCACGATGGTCAACCTGATGGTCGGGCTCTACGGCTACACGCTCTGCTCGGGCATCGTGTGCGAGGAGCTCAACGGCGGGGACTACCGCGTCATTCCCCTTTCGGACGACAGCCCCATCAACGGCGTGATGAAGGTCGGCTATATCGTGAAGAAAAACCAGATCCTCAGCAGTGTCGGCAAGCTGTATATCGAGAAAATACAGGAATTTCTTCACGCGGCACAGGGCGGTTTGTCCAACTGATACCCTCCTGTTTTGTTCATATCGTCAATATATGTCTCGGTATTATGCCATCGGAGTATATGAAACGCACTATGCTATAGCTTGAGCCTATAACTCATTATCCTCATAGCGTATTGGACAAATGGCGAAGCATCGTGTATAACTAACAGCGTCCCAAGCAAAGGAGGTCAAACACGATGCTCAAGCTGTTGAAAGAGCGAATGTGTCCGCATGGTTCGTGTTCCCACATGAGCGGTCGAATGTGACCGCGGATCGTCGCATCAAAAATCATTCAAATAATATTAAAATCAAGAAAAGGAAGAATAAAATCATGAAAAAGCTCATTTCTCTTGCCCTCGCGGCAGTTCTCGCCCTCGGTATTCTCTCCGGCTGCGGCAAAAAGGCCGACGCCGCCATTCAGATCGCAGTCCCCAACGACACCACCAACGAAGCCCGCGCCCTGCTGCTGCTCGAAGCCAACGGCATCATCAAGCTCAAGGACGGCGCCGGCATCACCGCCACCAAGAACGACATCGTGGACAATCCCTACAACGTGGAGATCGTGGAGGCCGAGGCCGCCCAGCTGCCCAACCTGCTGCCTGACGTGGACTACGCCGTCATCAACAGCAACTACGCCATCAACGCCGGCCTGAACCCCGTGAACGACTCCCTGCTCATCGAGGGCAGCGCCTCCGCTTACGCCAACATTCTGGCGGTGAAGGAGGGCAACGAGAACGAGCCCAAGATCCTGGCCCTGAAGGCCGCTCTGGAGAGCAAGCAGGTGGCCTTCGGCGGGGCGTGGAAGACCTTCCGGGAAATGCCCTGGGGGGAGATGTACATCAAACCCTATACGGGCCGCGTTCTGACCCGGGCCGCCTTCACCTTCGGCACCCGGGTGGCCGCCTTCAAGGCCGCTGCCGAGAAAATGGGGGCCGTGCCCTTAAAGCACGGCGACGCGGGCTACCAGTTCGATCTGATCGGCCCCTACCGGATGCAGATCATGGTCTGGGAAGGGGACGATGAGTTCCCGCCCAACGCCCAGGTGCTCTATTCCGATAATTTCGCCGAGGGCTTCGCCGCCGAGGACCGGGTGGTGGCAGGAGATATCCTGATCTCGACCATCAAAAGCTATCTATAAAAAGCTCCCCTGAAAGGGAAGCTGGCTCGGCGTTAGCCGAGACTGATGGGTTCCAACTTTCCCGCCTGCGGCGGGATTTGGCCGAGGGCCAGGCAGAACTTCTCAGGCAGCTGCGCTGCCAGCTCCGTTTCAGGGGAGTTATTTCATTTTTATTTCCCGCTGTCTCCGTAATTGGAGAGCACTCTTGCGGAGGGATCCTGCACATTGCAGCCCTCCCAGGATTTGTTGGGCATCCAGAAGTCTGCAACCATTTCGGCCTGGCCGGGGTAGTAGCGCTCGAAGAGCTCCCGGTACAGCAGGCTCTCTTTGGTAAAGGGCTGGGCGAGGCGGTAGAATTTCCGGCGGTGTTCGAATTCCGCATCGGTGTATAGGGTTTCGGCGTAGGCCTTCAGGTCGTCCACCATGGAGTGGCCCACGGCATCGGAGAAGGCGGCTTTCTCCCGCATGAGGATGTCGTAGGGGAGATAGTCCCCCTCAAAGGCATGGCGCAGCAGGTATTTGCCCTTGCCGTAGTGGTTGCGCTTCATCTCCGGGTCAAGGGCCATAACGTATTCTACAAAATCCAGGTCGCCAAAGGGCACCCGGGCCTCCAGGGAATTGACGCTGATGCACCGGTCCGCCCGGAGAACATCGTACATATGCAGCTCCCGGATTCGCTTTTCGGCTTCCTTTTGGAATTCCTCCGCACTGGGGGCGAAATCCG